>OGQQ01002350.1_pt1 | contig 12443 bp, 8 predicted proteins | sample 1553281 | NCBI WGS metagenome assembly OGQQ01 (sample SAMEA2579937, study PRJEB22360) | human gut metagenome | biome: human gut; feature: human-associated habitat; material: faeces | place: Denmark | collected 2008/2010 | reverse complement strand
TTATCGACAACGGGGCCTGCGGCCGCCGATCAGATGCGCCTGCGCCTGACGGCAGAAAAGGAGCGCTGCGAGGCGGAGCTGGAGGACCTGATGGCCCGCTGGGAGGAGGCCGCGCAGGCGCTGGAGCAGGGGTGAGGCCTGCACGCCGGATTGTGGAATGGGAAAGGACACTCGGATGGTTTCCTTTCCCACTTTTCTTCCCTCCGAAACTTTCGGCTGGGCAGGTTTTTGACGGTTTGCGATTTCTTAATGGAATATTCATGAATTCTGCGGCTTTCGGACTTGTGTCCGGGGGCCGCAGCGGCTATAATATACCATGACTATATCCGCTCCGTATACCCCGGAGCGGTCAGAAGGAGATTTTTGCATCATGAGTGAAACCTGCGGAGGCAACTGCTCGAGCTGCGGTGAAGCCTGCTCGGAGCGCAAGCCGGAGAGCCTGCAAGCGCAGCCCAATCCGAAGTCCAAGATCGGCAAGGTCATCGCCGTCGTGTCCGGCAAGGGCGGCGTCGGCAAGAGCACCGTTTCTGCCATGCTGGCAACGGCCATGCAGCGTACCGGCCGCCGTGCCGGTGTGCTGGACGCCGATATCACCGGCCCGTCCATCCCGAAGGCGTTTGGCGTCAGCGAATGCGCCAGCGCGGATGAGGAGGGCATTTACCCGGCCGTGACGGAAAGCGGCATCCAGATCATGTCCGTGAACCTGCTGCTCGAGCATGAGGATGACCCTGTTCTCTGGCGCGGACCCATCATCGCGGGCGCGGTCAAGCAGTTCTGGACGGACGTCGTGTGGGAAAATGTCGACTATATGTTCGTGGATATGCCCCCCGGAACGGGCGACGTGCCCCTGACGGTCTTCCAGTCCCTGCCGGTGGACGGCATCGTGATCGTCACCTCGCCGCAGGAGCTTGTCTCCATGATCGTGGCCAAGGCCGTACGCATGGCCGAGATGATGCATGTGCCCGTCATCGGCCTTGTGGAGAACTACAGCTACTTCCGCTGCCCGGACTGCGGCAAGTGCCATCAGATCTTCGGCAAGAGTCATCTGGACGAGACGGCGCAGGCCTATCATCTGCCGGTGCTCGCGCGCCTGCCTATCGACCCCGCCGTGGCGGAGGCCTGCGATGCGGGCCGTGTCGAATCGCTCGACACGACGGAGCTCGAGCCTGCCCTGCAGGCCATCCTCGCGCGCTGAGGCACCTTTTCCACGGAATTATTTTCCGATACAAGGGAACGAACGGCGCACCGGCGCCGTCTATATAGAGGAAACAGTCCGGCGAAAAACCAGAGGGACTTTTTCGGCTGGCTGAGAGGAAGCGCCATTGCGGCGCAGAAACGGAGGATCTACGATGAAGAAACGAATGCTTTGCTGCCTGCTTGCGCTGGTGCTTGCGGTCGGGCTGCTGTCTGCCTGCGGCTCCGGGAAAGCGGCGGTTTATGTGCAGTCTGTGGCGGCGCTCACGGGCTATGGCTCGCTCGGCGGCGCGAACGCCAGCTCCGGCGTCGTCGTGGCGCAGAAGGAGATCAAGGTTGACCGCGATTCCAGCCGGAAGATCAAGCAGCTCAATGTCGAGGTCGGCCAGGAGGTCAAGTCCGGCGAGGTCCTGTTTACCTATGATATGGAGGATATGCAGCTCACCATCGACAAGGCCAAACTTGAGATTGAGCAGATGAAGAACAACGTCAAGGATCTGACGTCCCAGATCTCCCAGCTCGAGAAGGAAAAGAAGAGCGCGCCCACCTCGGAGCAGCTCTCCTACACCGTGCAGATCCAGGCACTTGAGGCCGACAAGAAGGAAGCGGAGTACAACATCACCGTCAAGCAGAAGGAACTCGATTCCATGACCTCCGGCTCCGGCACCGCGAATGTGACGGCTCCTGTGGACGGCAAGGTGCAGGCCATCAACGAGAACGGCACGGACAGCAGCGGCAATGCCGCAGCCTACATCACGCTGGTGCAGGACGGCGCTTACCGCGTCAAGGGCAAGATCAACGAGCTGAACCGCAGCGACATCGCCGTCGGCGTTCCCGTTGTCATCCGCTCCCGTGTGGACGATTCCGTCTGGTCCGGCACCATCACGGAGATCGATACGGAAAACCCGAGCTCCGGCAACGCCGACTTTTCCTATGGCTACGGCTATTCCAATTCCGACGACACAAGCAGCTCCAGCAACTATCCGTTCTATGTCGAGCTCGACAGCACGGACGGCCTGATGCTCGGTCAGCACGTCTATATCGAGCCGTCGGACGGCGGCACGGTCTCCGACACCATGAAGCTCGACGCCTCATTCCTGCAGGGCTCTGCGGAGGAGGGCTTCTGGGTCTGGGCCGAGAAGGACGGCAAGCTCGAGAAGCGCACCGTCACCGTCGGCACGTTCGACGAGACCTACAATACCTATGAGATCCTCGACGGCCTTGCGGCGGAGGACTACATCGCCTTCCCCGAGGACGGCATGGAGGAGGGCGACCCGACGACGCACACCATGCCGACGGAGGATCCGAGCGCAGAGCCGAGCGACGGCGTCGATGACAGCGGCATGATCGACAACGGCGGCATCGACGACGGCTATGTGGACAGCGGCGCTATCGGCGACAGCGCGGACACTGGTCTCATCGAGGGCGGCGAAGAGGAGTCTGCAGGCAGCGAGGACGGCGAGTCTTCTCAGACGGGAGGAGTCACCTATGCTCGTTGAAATGAAGGATATCTGCAAGGATTATCCGCAGGGCAAGGAGACCGTCCGCATTCTGAAAAACATCAACCTGCAGGTCGAGGAGGGCGACTATCTCGCCATCATGGGCCCGTCCGGCTCAGGCAAGACGACGCTCATGAATCTCATCGGCTGCCTTGACGTACCGACGAGCGGCGAATACCTGTTGACGGGCGAGAATGTCACCAAGGCCAACGAAAACCAGCTGGCGGAGATTCGCAACCGCCTGCTCGGCTTTGTGTTCCAGAGCTTCTATCTGCTGCCGAAGCTCTCGGCTGTGGATAATGTCGCCCTGCCGCTGCTGTACGCCGGTGTGAACAAGAAGGAGCGCCGCGAGCGCGCCATTGAGGCGCTGCAGATGATGGGCCTCGGTCAGCGGCTGAATTTCCGCCCGAACCAGCTCTCCGGCGGTCAGTGCCAGCGCGTCGCCATTGCGCGCGCCATCGTGGGCCGCCCGAAGCTGCTGCTGGCGGACGAGCCGACCGGCGCGCTGGACTCTGCTGCAGGCAACCAGATCATGGATATTTTCGACGCGCTGAACGACGCCGGCTCTACGATCATCATGATCACGCATGAGCAGGAGATCGCCGAGCGCGCAAAGCGGATCAATTATATCCGCGACGGCATCCTGTCAGACGGCAGAAGGGACGGTGAGAGCCTTGCATAAGAAAAAGAGTGTCAAAGCGATCGTAATTTCGGGCGTCAGCCTGCTGCTTGCCGCGGCGATCGTCGTGGGCGTGCTGTGGTACCTTGGGCATCGCAGCGACCCTGTCAAGGTCGCGCCCGTGTCCATGCTTATGGGCTGGCTCTCGAACGAGAGTACGCAGTCCGGCAACGTGACAGCGGATAACCTGCAGAAGATCTATGCCTCCGATACGCAGACCGTCACAGCCCTGCTCGTGCAGGAGGGTCAGACCGTCAAGAAGGGCGATCCGCTGTTCCGCTATGACACCACGCTCTCCGACATTCAGGTCGAGCGGCAGGAGATCGCAGTCAAGCAGGACGACCTGAACCTCAACAAGGCCAAAAAAGACCTTGCCAACATCAACCGCCTGCGCCCCTATGTGCCGACGCAGCCGACGGATCCCCCCACGGAGCCGACGGAGCCGGAGCCGACGGACGAGCCGACCCAGCCGCCTGAGCCGACGGAGCCGACCGTTCCCATTGCCCCGGAGGAGCTGCCCTATCTCATGGGCGGCGAGGGCACGCAGGCCTCTCCGCTGTTCTACCTCTGCGCGGCGGATATGCAGTACGATCAGTCCTATTTTGAAGAGCTCCTTGGCGAAAAAACGGAGCTGTGGGTCGTGTTCCAGGTGCGCGAGGGCAATGCCCTGCACGCCGAGCTGCTCAGTGAGCTTCCGCTGAAGCTTACGCGTGACGAGGAAACGCAGTCCATCCGTTTCACGGTGTTCATTCCCGAGCAGGACGACGTGAAGGAGGAGAACAAGACCCTGCGGGCAGCTGCGGCGGATGTCTCTGCCAGCCCGGATGTCACGGTCGTCGACTATGACGGCGAATACACTGCGGCGGAGATCGCAAAGATGCGCGCCGAGAAGCAGAAGGAAATCCGCGACCTTGACCTGAAGCTCCGCATGGACAAGGTCGAGCTGGAGCGCATGAAGCAGGAGGCGGCGAACGGCGTCGTAACGTCCAAGCTGGACGGCACGGTGCTCCGCGTGAATGACCCCGACACAGCCAAGCAGGAGGGAAGCCCCGTCGTGATCGTCTCGGGCGGCGGCGGTTATTACGTCAAGACCGGCGTGACGGAGCTTGACCGCGATAAATATCCGGTCGGCACCCAGATGCGCATCCAGTCGTGGGAGCACGGCGAGGTCTACGGTACGGTGGCGGAGATCTCCGATACCCCGGTGCCCTCCTCCAATAATCCCTATTACTCGTCCGGCAACCAGAACGTCAGCTTCTACACCATGCTCATTGCGCTCGATGCGGACAGCCCGCTGCGCGAGGACGAGTGGGTCGACGTCTACTTTAACGCTGCGTCGACGACCAGCGAGGATGCCCTGTGCATTGAGACACGCTTCATCCGGCAGGATGACGGCGGAAGCTATGTCTATCGCCGCGGTGAGGATCAGCTCCTGCACAAGCAGTATGTCACGACGGGCGTCGTGCAGTGGGGCTATACGGAGATCAAAAGCGGCCTGACGGTCGACGACTGGATCGCCTTCCCCTACGGGAAGGATGTGAAGGAGAACGCAGAGACCATTGAGAGCGACAACTCGGATGATTTCTACTACTACGGCAGCTATTAACGGGAGGCGAGAGCATGTTTGAAAATATCCAGCTTGCATTTCAGGGCGTTTTCGGCCATAAGCTCCGCTCGTTCCTGACGATGCTCGGCATCATCATCGGTATCGCTTCCATCATCACGATCATCTCGACCATCAAGGGCACGAATGAGCAGATCAAGCAGAATCTCATCGGTTCCGGCAGCAATATCGTCAATGTCCAGCTCTATCAGAATGACTGGGCCGTCGACATGTCCTATCAGACGCCGGACGGCATCCGCGTCCTGCAGGACGAGCAGCGCGATGAGATGATTGCCCTCGACGGCGTGGCAGATGTGACGCTCTACCGCAGCCGCGAGAATGTTGAGGGCTTCTATTACCGCAACACGGGCTTCAGCGGCAAGCTCTACGGCGTGGACGATCACTATTTCTCCGTCTACGGCTATGAGGTCCGCAGCGGCCGCGGCTTTACGGCCCGCGACTTTGCCTCGGCCAGTAAGAACGTCATCCTCGATGAGGCGGACGAGATGTTGAACATGGGTTTCACCGACAGTATCAACGAGATCTTGGCGGCTATACCGGAAAACCGAAATATGCTGCTCTTCTCCGCTACCATGCCGAAAGAGATCGCCTCTATCACCAAGAAATACATGAAGGATCCGAAAGAGATCGTCATTGGCAGGAAGAACGAGGGAAACAAGAATATCCGCGACATTTATTATATGGTTCGTGCGCAAGATAAATATCTCGCCTTGAAACGTCTAGCCGATTATTACCCGAACATCTACGGTATCATCTTCTGCCGTACCCGTAAGGAGACACAGGAGATCGCCGATAAATTGATTCAAGACGGTTATAACGCCGACTCCTTGCACGGCGAGCTGAGCCAAGCGCAACGTGACTACGTGATGCAGAAGTTCCGTATCAAGAATATCCAGTTATTGGTCGCTACGGACGTAGCCGCACGTGGTTTGGACGTGGATGACTTAACCCATGTAATCAATTACGGTCTGCCGGATGAGGTAGAATCTTATACCCACCGCCGCGGACGTACGGGCCGTGCGGGAAAAACGGGTATCGCTATCTCTATCTGCCACGTAAGGGAAAAAGGCAAGATTCGCGAGATCGAACGAATCATCAACAAGAAATTCGATAAAGGCGAGATGCCTACCGGTGAGCAAATCTGTGAGAAACAATTGTTCAACTTGGTGGACCAGATCGAGAAAGTGAAAGTGAACGAGGAGGAAATCGCTAGTTTGATGCCTTCTATCTATCGTAAATTGGAATGGCTGGATAAGGAAGATATCATCAAACGTGTCGTATCCTTGGAGTTCAACCGGATGATCGACTATTATAAAGATAACGATGATATCGAGGTTGTAGACGAGAACGCTCCCCGAGAGAGAGGTAAACGGGGTGGCAGAGGCGAAGCGGAAGAAGGTTACACCCGTTTCTTTATCAACTTCGGAAAGACAGACGAGCTTACGCCTCCTCAACTTATTGAGTTAGTCAACAAGTGCGTACCGGGCAAGGTTCGTATCGGTCGTATCGACTTACGTGATAATTTCTCATTCTTCGAGGTAGAAGAGGGAGAAGCCAACCGTGTCATGGGCTCGATGAACGGCTTCGAGGTAGACGGACGACGTATCTCCGTGGAACCGGCGCAAGCGAAAGGCGAGGGAGGAAAAGGCAGTCGTGGTAGCCGTGGAGGTAGCCGTAGCGGAAACGGTTTCAGAGACCGACGAGATAGCGGTAGAGGAGGCAGAGACAGCCGCCGGGAAAGCGACCGTGGCGGCAGACGTTCCAGCCGTAGCGATGACAAGCCGAAGCGTAAATTCTACGATGACGCTCCTCGTAGCAGGAAGAAACGTAAGTAACATACAACTTATACATAATTTATCAAAGAAGCGTGGTTCGTTTATTACGGATCACGCTTCTTTTATTGTATATTTACAGCCGGAAAATCACAGTTAATCACAAATTCAAAGATAAGTCACATGAAGACACTGCTTAAACATCTTTCCTGCTTTTGCCTCTTCTTTATATTCGGAGCAGACTATGCCATAGCGCAAAACTACCAACATGATTTTGACCAAGTCGTAAAGAAGGTAGATGACCTCCTATGGTACGAGAAAGTGGGCGACATCGCCCATATCGACAAAGTCTACCTTTGCGGCCCCGCCCGCTGGAAAGAAACGAATCCTACCGGGATGAGCGCCGGAAACGAACTGAAATTCTGGACTTATATCTTCATCCCTAAAAGTGTGGATCCCGACAAGAAATATCCTTTGATCGTTCTCCCGCATAGTGGTGTACATGCGGATTTCAACACGTATTACGCCCATATCGTCCGGGAACTGATCGCCCAGGAATACATCGTGGTCTCCGCTGAATACCGGGGTAGCACGGGGTATGGCAAAGCTACTTACGATAATATCGATTACGGAGGATTAGAAAACGAGGATGTCTACGTTAGTCGTAATTATATGGTAGAGAATTTCGATATCGTAGATGCCAATCGTATCGGTATCATGGGATGGAGCCACGGCGGGATGATCACGCTAATGAACCTCATGACCTATCCGGGCAAATATAAGTGCGGTTTCGCCGGAGTACCGGTAAGCGACGTGATCATGCGCATGGGATATTCCACCGATGATTATCGGAAAATCTTCTCCGACGAGGGCCATATTGGGAAGACTCCCCGGGAGGATATGGCGGAATACAAACGCCGCTCACCGGTCTGGCACGCGGAAAAACTACAAGATCCCCTGCTCATCCATACCAATACTAGCGACGATGACGTGAACGTAGTGGAAGTAGAGCATATGATACGCGCTCTCAAGGCCGAAGGAAAGAAGTTCGACTACAAAATATTCGACCGTGCTCCCGGTGCCCATAGCTTCGACCGGACCGACACGAAACAAGCTTCCGAGATACGACTCGGCATCTACCAGTTCCTCGCCAAGCATCTAAAACCCAATAAGCCATTCAAATCCGTAAAAGACGTACGAAAAGCGGCCTACAAATTTAATTGATACAAACATCTAAATAACACAAGAAAGATGAAGAAACTTTTTACCTATGTTCTTATGCTTTGCGCCAGCCTATCCGTTTCGGTAGCGCAACAAATCCAGTATCCGGAGCCGATCTTGAACCCGGAGAGTTGTACGAGTATCATGGTCGGCAAAAAAGCCTCGGCGGATGGCTCCGTGATGACTAGCCACACCTGCGATAGCAATTACCGCACTTGGATGGATATCGTACCTTCCGCCTCGTACGATCACGATACGACAACCACGGTCTATACCGGACGTATGCATACCGAATATGCCGAGGGAACCCGGGGGATGATTGCGAAAGGAACACTGCCCGAAGCGCGGTCTACGTATCAATTCCTCAACACGGCCTATCCTTGCCTGAACGAGAAGCAACTAGGCATCGGGGAAACAACAATCACCGGCCGGAAAGCCCTTGTCAACAAGAAAGGTATGTTCATGATCGAGGAACTTCAGCGAATCGTCTTACAACGTTGCACGACCGCCCGTGATGCCATCCGTGTGATGGGCGAGTTGATCGAGAAATACGGATATGGCGACTGGGGCGAGTGCCTTACGATAGCGGATCCAAAAGAGGTATGGCATTTCGAGGTCTTCGGCGAGGGTCCGGATAAGATCGGTGGCGTATGGGCGGCGATCCGTATCCCCGACGATCATGTAGGCGTATCGGCGAATATCCCGCGTATCTCTAAGGTCGATCCGAAAGATACGGACAATTGCATGGCTTCCGCCAACGTATTCGAGGTAGCCAAGCGCATGGGCTTCTGGGACGGAAAGAAACCGTTCCGCTTCTGGGAAGCATATGGAGGCGGAAATTATTCCGGTGAGATGAAATCCTTCAGTATCCGTGAGTTCTTTATATTGAATAAATTAGCGCCTTCCTTACGTTTATCGTATGACGCGGAAGAACTTCCCATCAGCGTAAAGCCGGACCGGCAAGTATCCGTAACGGATGTGATGGCTCTCCTCTCCGAAACGTACGAGGGTACGGAATACGATATGACCCAGAACTTGAAAGTAGCCGTAAAGAAAAAAGATAGTAACGAGACCGATACGGTTATCAGTCCGGTAGCCAATCCTTGGATGACTCGGGATATGGTGAACATGTTGAATGGGTTAAAACCGGACGCCGTAAAAAGCTACCGTTTGGTTGCCGTACCACAATGCTCCTACTCTACCGTGATCCAGTTACGTGACTGGTTACCCAATGCAGTAGGCGGCGTGGTTTGGATGGCCTATGATAATCCCGGACAAAGCCCCCGCATCCCCATCTTCTGTGGGACGAAAGATCTCCCGGCTTGCTTCAAGGTTTGCGGACAGCCCCGTTCCCGGGAAGATGCCGCCGTATGGGCTTTCCGTCGTGCCAATAAACTCGCTACCGTACGTTGGGGAGCGACTAAAGATCGTATGAAAGCATCTATCGCCCATTTTACGGAGAAAGGGCAGACAGAACTTCCTTTCGTAGAGAGCCGTTACAAAGAGATTCTTACCCAACAAGGTGAGGAGGCCGCAAAAGAATACCTAACCGGATATACCGCCGATTTCGCCGGAGCCACGATGCTACGCTGGAGAGAAATGGGAGACTCATTCTGGACCCAATTCGAAAGAGGCTTCTAATCACCACATCCGATAGTAGAGACGAGGCACACCCCGTCTCTACAATAATAATATAAACTTAAATTCATATACAATGAGAACATTCATTCTATCATGCGCCTTAGCGTTAGGTTCCTTGAGCACATTCGCTCAAGGCTACCAATTTACGGATGTAGTAAAGGTACCCGCCACGCCAGTCAAGAATCAAGCATCCACGGGAACCTGCTGGTGCTTCGCCACGACCTCTTTCATGGAGTCGGAATTACTCCGTATGGGAAAAGGGACGTACGATCTCTCTGAGATGTTTATCGTCCGCCAGAAATACATGAACCAGTTGCAGGATAATTATGTCCGCCAAGGCAGAGGTAATATCGGTCAAGGAAGTCTTTCCCACACCTTCATGAACGCTTTCAACCAAGTAGGTATCGTTCCGGAAGAGGTGTACTCGGGTATCAACTACGATTCCGACCGGCACAATCATGCCGAGATGGTAAAATACATCAAGGCGATCGCAACGACAGCCGTGGACATGAAGAAACGTAGCCCGGAATATTACAAACTAATCGATAACCTATTCGATACCTACCTAGGCAAGCTTCCGGAGAAATTCACTTATCAAGGCAAGGAATATACCCCGAAGACATTCGCCGCCTCCCTAGGGTTGAATATGGACGATTATATCGAGCTGACAAGCTTCACGCATCATCCGTATTACCAGAAATTCGAGGTAGAGGTTCCCGATAACTGGGAACATGCGCAAATGTATAACCTCCCGTTGGATGAGATGATGCAAGTCGCGGATTATGCTTTAAATAATGGTTACACGGTATGTTGGGATGGCGACGTGAGCGAGAAAGGCTTCTCTTTCAAGAATGGCGTGGCGATCAACCCGGAGGTAAAGAAGGTGGAAGATTACTCGACTACCGACCGTGCTCGCTTTGAGAAAATGGACGAGAAGGAACGTCTGGAGGAAGTCTACAAATTCGAGAAACCTTTCCCGGAAGTAAACGTCACCCCGCAGGTCCGTCAAGAAGGCTTCGAGGCGTTCGTCACGACCGATGACCATTTGATGCACCTTACCGGCATCGCCAAAGATCAAAACGGCACGAAATATTATATCACGAAGAACTCTTGGGGAACCGAGCGTAATACTTTCGGCGGATACTTGAACATGTCCGATAGTTTTGTCCGTGCCAAGACGATCTATATCATGGTACATAAGGATGCGATACCAAAGGCAATCAAGTCTAAATTAGGCATTTAGAACTTCCCTATCGTATAGGATATTACAATGCCCATCGTAAGGTTGTTAGAATAGGCATTCAAAGCACCTTACAATGGGCATTATTAGCTCCTTAGAATGGGCATCCGCGAAAATCATGGATGCCCATCTCTTTTTTCTCTCATCGAACGAGCCTCAACTCTTCAATCAACCTTGGGCATTTACCCCATTTATCGATCATGAAAAGGACATAGCGGATATCTACGCCGATGCAACGTTGCAAATCCGGTTCAAAAGCGATATCACCACTCATCGCCTCCCAGTTACCGTCGAAAGCAAGTCCGATCAAACGGGCGTTTTTATCGAATACCGGGCTACCGGAATTACCACCAGTGATATCATTGTTCGAGAGGAAGCACAGCTGCAATTCCCCTTTTTCATTCGCATAAGGTCCGAAATCACAGCTACGAACCAGATCCAGTATCTCCGGTTGTACCCAGAACTCATCGCTCGTCGGGTCCTCTTTCTCTAGGATACCTTTATCCGTTGAGTAATAATTGTACCATGCGGCATCATAAGGACGATACCCTCCGATAGAACCATAGCTTAAACGCATCGTGAAATTAGCGTCGGAAGACAAAGCTTTCTCCGGATACATCTCCTTCAAGCCCGCGAAATACAAACGTTCTCCCTTAGCGATATCATACTCCGCATCGCCCATCAACTGCTGTAACTGGAAGATAGACACCAATACGGACAAGCTCAGTTCCGCCGCCGGATCTTTTCTCAATTTCTCATATTGCTTCGGATTTCTCAACATCTCGGCGATCTTGTCGTACGACAATAAGGAAGTCTTCTTAAATACATCCGCCGCATATTTCTCATAATTTCCTTTATACTTCTTATCAACGCTCGTATAAATATCCGGCAAGAACTCCGGAGATACACGTTCTTTCGCGATCTTCATCATCGCGGCCAGTACCTTCTGATCCAAAGACGGCTCGTAATCCTTGAAGAACGGTTGGATACGATCCTCTAAAAAGACAGTAATCTCTTCCGGGGTAGCTCCTTCAATATCCACCGATTGCACCATACGGGCCAAACGAATAATCTCCGCTCCACTAGAAAACGCCTCATTCAAATAGGTCAAAGCCTCTCTATATTTATTGGTCGAGGTATATCCTTTTTCCAGCAAATTCAAGACCTCGCCATATTTAGCGCCCCGGGCCTGATCTTTCGCTACCCAATCAGCGAAGGCCGTCTCCTCCGCACGTTTACGTTCGATCACGTTTAGATTCGCCAATCCTTTATTCATACCGATCGAGTTCTTCCAATAATTGGAGCTTCCCGCATACTTAGAAGCATATTTGATACGTACAGCGTCGCTAGCCAACATCGCCTCTTTCCAGATGCCCTGCTTGATGCCACGCACCTCGATACGAGGCTTATTACTATTCTCGATACGCTGTTGCACGCCCCAAGAGCACAAATAACGATCCGTGCTTCCCGGAAAACCGATTGTCATGGCATAATCTTTATCTTGATAGCCTTGCATAGACACCTCCGCTACATATCTCGGGGTATAAGGCTTATTATCCGCGTTGTATTCCGC
>OGQQ01002347.1_pt1 | contig 12455 bp, 8 predicted proteins | sample 1553281 | NCBI WGS metagenome assembly OGQQ01 (sample SAMEA2579937, study PRJEB22360) | human gut metagenome | biome: human gut; feature: human-associated habitat; material: faeces | place: Denmark | collected 2008/2010 | reverse complement strand
GGGTCTTTTCACTGCACATCAGTTCATCCTTATGTGTCAGGTAGATCTGATGGATAGACTGCCCCTGTTTTACCAACGGCACCAGGATTTCATTGAGTCTGGCGATTTCCCCTTCCGTAGCAAGGATCCCGCTTCGGGATTCCGATATCTTATCCGTTGCCCGCCTCTGGGCTCCCAGAGCATCGTAAACAGTTTTTGTCAGCGTACACTTCTTTACTTCACTGCATCCGTTGCATACATATGGCGGTTTAAAGCGATGGGTACATATTTCTTCTTCATAATGCTCGCAGTAACGGTTGCATATGAGTTCACACTGTTTACAGACAGCTACCAGTGGATGCCTGCAGTCATTTGTCCCACATACTTTTTTCCTCTTACATGCTTTTCTGTACTTGCAGGTATTATGCGGGTAACTTCCATAACCGGTGTCCTGTTCGATGGAATAGTTCCTGATCTCCTTTGTGATGGTAGTCCTGTCCCTTCCCAGTTTCTCTCCAAGCTCTGTGAAAGTCATATGCTCCTTTAGTCCGCTTTCTATCTCCAGCCGGTCCTCATAATTTAAGAACTTTGCCATACTGTCTCCTTTCCCCGCCAGCTGCTGAAGTTCTGTTAAAAAACAGGAAGAACATTTCTGCTCTTCCTGCATTTGTATCGTCACTTTCACTGCTGTAATTTATTCTGTTTGTAATCAACTTTCCCCCTCACACGGGAATTTCAAAAAACTATTGAGGTCCCCTTGAATCAAACCTTAATTCAATTCAAGAGGACTTTTCTCTATCGGCTTTTTCCGCTCTTTGCAGGCTCATTCTTTGTTGCATTATCCTTAATCATTGTTTTCTCTGCTTGCTGAAAATACAAATGTCAAAAAAATATTGCTTGAATATAAAAACATATATTCATCAGAAATCAATCTAATCATTTTTTTGTAAACCCGTCAGGCACTCCTTTGTCAGATCAAACAGTACGGAGAATGATTAACAAATACACTTCTCTTGCTGCTATTGAACAGCATATTACACCTCATATGTTCCGTCGTACATTTGCAAGCTCACTGTTAGATGCAGATGTTGACATTCGATATATTCAGGAAATGCTTGGTCATAGTTCTATCAATACAACTCAGATTTACACTCATGTCACTATGGCAAAGCAAAAAAACATATTAACAACAAAACATTCACGAAATAAGTTTAATTTTTAACCTCTGGTCTACCTTAGCTGACTGATAATACCTGATTATCAGTCAGTTGTCTTTAAATCAAATTCTAATATCAAAAAATAACAATTGATGGAAATAAGTATCAGGTTAATCGTGGAATACGCAGAGCCTTCACGCTCCAATAGCTCCCTGTACTGTATAACCAGCTCCTTTGTTATCTCATTTCCATCCACATATTTCAAAAATTTTTTGACATATCTGGTATAGCTTTCAATCGTTGATTTCGATTTTTCTTTATCTGTCAGGTATCCCACAAATGCTGCTAGGTGCTCATTCATTTTTATCTACTCCCCTCGCACAATTATATTATTACGCAATTACGTGTGTCATTTATTATAAAATGCCACATGTATATAACCAATCTGCCGTAGCGATGACAATAGTGTAGAATCAATAAAATAGGGACGCAGGATATTCTCCCACGCCCCAATTACTATCTGGCTTTATCTTCTCTTACCTTCGATACTTTCTCTGCTGTCCCCACTTTCACATCGGCACCACCTCTAGCCTCAAATGCATCGGCATTATACTGATACTCATGTGCTTTAGCCACCATTGGAGTATACACAATCTCAGCATTGACTCTCTCCGGCTCTGCTTCTGCCCTGTCAGGTACATTCTGCTTCTCACTCTTCGTATTCTCCACACGCTTTTCCTTATCTATCTGCACATTCATCGCCAGATTATCCAGCTTATCAATCGAAGCGTCCAGATGCAGCTCCATTGATACAAGCAGTTTTCTCACTGCTTTCATAGGGGTAAGTACCGCCTTTGTGAGAGGGTGTTTCTGCTCTTTCTGTGAGTAATCTACCTCCGATTTGTCAGCAAAAGTACGGAATGCATTGGCTACTGTCTGCCCTGCTTCACGAAATCCTTTTGCAAGAAGTGCTGTCTTTGCTATATCCTTATCCATGGTCTTGATTGCACTTCTTACATTTTCCCGGATATCAAAAAGTCTTTTCTTAATTCCTAAGAACTCCGACACCCTGTATAATGCAGATCTTCCCTTTGCCTTTGCTTCATCTACTATGCTCTTTGCTGTAGATTTGACCTGTGCTTTCACTTCCAATACCTGCGACTTTATCTGTTCACATCTGGTATTAAGTCGCTCCTGTGCTTCTGACAATGCCTTTTTAGCATTATTGACAAGTGTATCCTCCTGCATTTCTTTGATCTGGTTCTGCATATTGGTAAGTTCTTCCGTCATGGAATCAATCTTTTTCTCCAGTCCATCCACATAGCTGCATATCTCAAATACATCGTTTGCCTGCTCTTTCATGGCATTCTTCTTTAATAATTCAAGAAGTTCCCTTATAACCTCCTCATTGGTAAGTGTTTTTCCTGCTTCCATATCCATTCTGTTTCCTCCATTCTGTAAATGGGGCAGCCTTGGACGCCCCTGTACTCTGATTACTGATTATCGAAAGGGTGTTGCCTCTTTGTCCTTCTCTTTATCGGGATTGCCATGATGTTTCTCGGCACTCTCCCTCGCCTTTTCGTTGCTCTTATCCTTTGCTTTCTCATATTCAGAGATAATCTCATTATAGAGTTTTTCCCTGAAATCCTTTGTGACCGGATAGCAGACATCCTGGTAGATAGGCTTGCCCTGCTCGTCCACCTGCTTTGTCTTATAAGAAGGCATTGATACAAAGATTTTCTCTTTACCCTGCACGATATTGATGTTATTTACGATGAAACTATTTTCAAAATAAATGCGGGCAAGTCCTTTGATGTTACTGCCTTCCCTCTCATAAGGTGTCACAGTTACGGAAAACTCCGGCATTTCCTGTGTTCTGTCCTGCTTCTGTGTCTCCTCTTTCTCCGGTTCCTTGATTCTTGCATAGGCATCAAGGATATTAGTATAGAGTTCCTCTCGAAACTCTGCTGTGATAGGGTTGCACACATCCTTATAAATCACACCGTTGCTTTCATCACGCTCATTGGAGCGGTATCTTGGCATTGATACAAAAAGCTCTCCCTTATCCTTATTCTCAAGAATTGCAATATTGGTAATCTTAAATGAATCACCGAATACCACTGTTGCAAATCCTTTGATGTTGCTGCCCTCTTTTGCCCTTACTTCGTTTACTTTAATTGAATACTTCATATGCTATTCCTCGCTTTCTTTTTGTTCTTTGTTTTGCTTTGGTATGATAAGCTCACACCAAAGCTGTTCTATCTGTTCACAAGACAATCTGCCATTTAACCAGTTGCCAAGTGTAACGATCATTCCGTCCTGCTCATAGTAGAGCCACTCCTGTGTTTCAATGTTCCCCTCATACACGATGGTCACATCAAAATCAGGCATAAATAATCCTTCCTCCGCATCCCATACACAGGCTATTCCCTGTCTGAGCGTCAGATTCAGGCTTTCGACATACACAGACCAGCCACTTACGACTATCTGAAATTCATCATCAATCTCCGCAATATCATCCTCGATGTCGATTAGCTCTTCCATTTCCGATATTGCTTCTTCTATATCACCAAGTCGGTATCTCTTATTCATCCATCACCGCCTCCTTATAAATGCACCTGACCACAAAACGCATAGTACCCTTCTGTGAACAGGTAAAAAGAGTTAATTCCTTTTCCTCTCCTTGTGTCTTAATGCTGTTGTCATAAGGATTTACCACCTCTGTGTCTGTTACTTCATAGATATGAGTCTGTCCGTTTTTGTCGATAATTGTCACATTATCTCCTATGGAAATCTGATTTAGTGGTGTAAAAAATGTGCCATATCTGCTGCCATTGTGACCGCATAACACACAGTTGCCACTTTCTCCGATTCCTGCAGTTTCTTCTATATGACCAATCCCGGCATTAAGCACTTTACTTGTGGTTCCTTCCATTACCGGATACCTGATATCTAAGCCCGGTATCTCAATGATGCCGATAACACCGCCTTCTTTAAGAATGGCTTCATCCTCTTTACTAATGGAGGTTTGCTCTTCCTCCACATCTGTTTCTTCATCGTAATCATCCTCCAATGTCTGCTCAAATTCACTTATGAGCTGTTCTGTCTGTTTTTCTCCGGTTGCCCGCCAGAAAAAAGGGACTGCCATAATGGCAATCCCTGCTGTAATCAGTAGTCCTGCGACCACTTTTCTTATGCTCATATTACTCACTCTCCTATCGTGTTCTGCCCTCTCTGTCCGCTGGATAAGCACCTTTATCCTCTGCTACAATTGCTGCAGATTTCATCCTGTCATCTGCTTCTCTTTCTTCCTCCGGTCCGCTCAGGTCTGCATCCACAGCCTTTGCGTTCTCAAGGTCAAGCTGGGCATTCAGTTCACACTGCCTTGACAGCTTTTCTTCCAGTTCCTTGCTGTATGCAAATGGCTTGTCATACTCTGCCTTTGATGCTTCAAGGTCATTCTGGTACTGCTCAATCTTCTTTTCTAAGAAATCAATGTTCTCATGGAGTCCATTGAACAGGTTTTCCAGCTTTACCATGCTGCCGACCGGACTTGTGGAAAGTTCTGCCTTGTACTCAGTCTTTCCACGAAGCACCATATAATTGATACCAAGGAAGTTCTTTTCCACAAGCAGCTCAAATCCATGGAACTTGCCGATTGCAGTTGTCTCTCCGGTCTTACATTTGCTGATTGCTTCAAGCATCATCGTTCCTCCATCCACACGCTCTGTGTAGGTTGCTTTGCCTATGGTAATGGCAAATTCCGGATTATCAATCAGTTCTTTATCCCTTGCCTTTACATCTTCTCTTACATTGGCAAGCTTTTCTGTTGCTGTCTTAATAAGCTTCGGGTACTTAATCATAAAGTTATCCTGCAATCCATATCTCTGATTGTCATAGGATGCCTTTAAGAGCTTTAATCTCTGGACATCATTGTCAATCTCCATCTTTTCCTTGATTAAAGGATTGCCTGTGGCAACCGCTTTAATCTCTGCATAGGAAAGTGTTGCCTCATCGATATCCTCACAGCTTCGGCTTACAGCCTTGCTTGTCATGACCTGACTGATGAATCGCTGCTTATTTTCAACAAGCGACCAGTTGTATGCATCAAAAGTTCCTTTGGTGACATATCTATAGATTGCCACCTCTTCATTTTCGTTGCCCTGCCTGATGCCTCGTCCTTCCCTCTGTTCAATGGAGCTTGGCTTCCAAGGACAGTCCACATGATGCATTGCAACCAGATGTGTCTGAACATTAACGCCAGTACCACATTTATCTGTAGAACCTATAAGCACTTTTTTCTTACCTGTTCTCATTTCCTTAAATAGTGCATCCCTCTGTGCGTCGGTCTTTGCATCATGGATAAATGCTATCTCCTCTGCCGGAATACCATACTGTATCAGTGTTTCCTTCAGATAATCGTAGATGGTAAAATCCTTATCCGGTCCCGGTGTGCCGATATCCGAAAAAATAAGCTGGCAGCCTATATGACCGTTGGCATTTCCTTTCTCATATTCTTTCCATACATTCTCCGCTACCTTATTGAGCTTTCCATCTGGATTATTTGGTGCGTCCTTATCAATCAGCCTTGCATCTGTTCCGAGTAATCTTGCCTCATGAGTAATCTTTAGGAAGTTGTCCACACTTGGATCAACTCCACCACCTCTGATACGCTCTGCCCTCACAACAAAGTCTTCCATAACCTGCTTTACATACCAGTCAGGCTCCGACTCCACTATGATAGGCTTCCCACCACGAAGTGCCGGCACATCAAGGTCAAGCATGTCTGCGGTCTGCACATCTGCTACCTCACGGAAGATATTCATAAGCTCCGGCAGATTCGTAAACTTATTGAATCTGCTCTTAAAACGGAAACCGCTTCCCTCTACAGTAAGCTCCAGTGCGGTTGTCACTTCACCAAAGTTCGCTGCCCATGAATCAAAGTGATAAATCCCCATCTCTTCAAGTGCCGCTTTCTGTAAGTAAAGCTGCATGACATACATCTCACACATGGTATTGGATATCGGTGTACCTGTCGCAAATACAATGCCTCTGCCATCATTTATCTCAGACAAATACTGGCATTTAAGCTGCATATCCGTTGACTTTTTCGCTCCACTGCTGCTGATACCTGACACATTATTCATCTTGGAAAAAATCGCAAGGTTCTTAAAATTATGTGCTTCGTCTACCATGATAGAATCTACACCCAGTTCCTCAAAGGTAATAAGGTCATCCTTCCTGCTCTCATCTGACAAGGATTTCAGCTGTTCCTCCAGTTTTTTTTTCTGGCTTTCCATCTGTTTTACAGTCCATCGCTCTCCGTTACGCTCCTTCATCTCATCAATCGCATAGCTGATTTCATCAATCTGCTCATTGAGCATTCTTTCCTTTCTCTCTGCTGAGATCGGGATTTTTTCAAACTGCGAGTGCGACATGATGATACAGTCATAGTCACCTGTTGCAATCCTTGATACAAACTGCTTTCTACGGCTCTTTTCAAAATCACGCTCTGTGGCAACTAAGATATTTGCTGACGGATAAAGCCTTAAAAACTCTGATGCAGTCTGCCCGATAAGCGGCTTTGGAACAACCATGATTGTCTTATTGGCAAGTCCAAGTCTCTTCTGCTCCATGCAGGCAGCCATCATCTCAAAGGACTTTCCGGCACCGACACAGTGTGCAAGCAGTGTGTTTCCTCCAAGAAGGATTCTTGCCACCGCATTCTTCTGATGAGGCTTTAGCTCAATCGCCGGATTCATTCCCGGAAACTGTAAGTGGCTTCCGTCATACTCACGCAGGCGGATGTTGTTAAATGTCTCGTTGTAATACTCCACATACTTCTGTCTTCGCTCCGGCTCTGCAAACAGCCATTCCTTGAACTTCTCCTTGATCATGTTCTGTTTTTCCCTTGCAAGCATTGTCTCGTTCTTATTGACTTCATAATGATACCTGCCATCACCATCATCAATCCTGTCCCTGACTGTTACAGTCTTTAGGTTCAGCGTATCCTCAAAAATAGAATAAGCATCCATGCGGCTTGTACCATAAGTCTTAGTAGCTGCCACTGAATGCTTATCCATGCTCTTATTCTCGATGAACCATTCCATGCTCATCTTATTTAAGTGTACCTGAATGCCTGTATTGTAAAACTGGCTTCTGACTGCCCTTGCTCTTCTTGGTGTATTGAGAAGCTCATAGATAAACTGCTCATAATCAAGCGACTCAATCCATGTCGTACCAATCTTTACATCAATATCCGAGGCTTCAATCCATTCCGGCTGCACCTTTTCAAGTGCTGCCACATTTCCTGCAAATCTTTCTGCCTGCGGATTGTCTGTATCAGCCGCCATAGCCTTTGCTACACGAAGTTTGTCTCTCACATTTCCCGAAAGATACTCGTCTGCTGTCTCCCAGCCGATGTCGGGATTGTTCTCGTTGTAGCGGTCTGGATTTAGGAAAACCAGTCCGTCCAGCTCTTCCACAAGGACTGCCCTTCTAAGCTCTGCTAATGCATCATCACTTAGCGTTATCTCATCCACTGTCTGTCCGGACTTTTCTGCAAGTTCTTCCTTTGCATTTGTAATATCCGGCTCATAGATAGAAAGCATATAGGCAAGATTTACATATCCAAATTCATTGACGGATACATTTAATGCTTCCACAGCAGTCTCAACCCTGTCTATGACAGTCTTTGCCTTAATCGTCTGCTTATAAAACATATCCGCTTTTTTCACCTCCCCGTCTTCATTTACTTCTTCAAGACTACAAAGAAGTGGGTAATCGCTGTCATCTCGAAATGCTATTCTGTTTGCTTTTGAAGTAATGGCTCCATACTGCTTTACGAAGGCATCATATTTTACATTAAGAAGTCTCTGCTTATCAGAAAGCTCCTCCTCGCTGCAGCCATCCATTTGGATATCAATCAGATCTCTTGTTATCTGTCTGATTTTATCAAGGCTTCTGATTCGCTCCTCGGCAGTCTGTGATACTTCTTTTCTTACCATCTCGGAATTTTCCCTGTAATAGAGCTTTCCTTCAAAAAATGTGTAAGTGTAGTTTCTCACATCCGGATCAGCAGGTATAACCTCCTCTGTCTGCTCCGCCTCATCTGACACTCTCTCAAAATCTGTAATCTGTGCTTTGATGTTACTGATAGCTTTGTTTAATGCTTCATACATATTGAAGTTCTCATCATTATTCACACAGACTGTATATCTGCTGTCCTGTCCATAAATCCTTGTATCATATTCCATAGATCCAAGCATCATTTCCGGATGCTCTGCAAAATAAGAGTTGACTGCAATGCCATTCTCAGTCACACCAAGGTGTACCCAGTCAGGCTCAATATCAATCTTTCTCTCCCTCTTCTGCAAAAACAGGATATCTGCTGTCACTTCGGTTCCTGCATTGTCTTTAAATGCAGTATTCGGAAGTCTTACTGCTCCCACAAGCTCTGCCCTTTCAGCCAGATACTTTCGGATAGTAGGATTTGCCTTATCAAGTGTTCCCTTTGTGGTAATTACAGCAACCATGCCTCCCGGTCTTACCTGGTCAAGTGCTTTTGCCAGAAAATAATCGTGGATACGGAAGTTATACTTGTTGTACTTTGGATCAAATACCTTGTAATCACCAAATGGCACATTTCCGACAACCACATCAAAGAAGTTATCCGGATATGTGGTATTCTCAAATCCCGTGATACTGATATTGGCATTCTGATAAAGCTGCTTTGCAATTCTTCCTGAAATGCTGTCAAGCTCCACCCCATACAGCTTGCTTCTCTGCATTGGTGCCGGCATACTTCCAAAGAAGTTACCGATACCCATAGATGGCTCTAATACATTGCCGCCTCTGAAACCAAACTGGACAAGTGCCGAGTTCATGCACATGGCAATCTCCGGTGAAGTATAAAAGGCGTTATTTACTGTTGCCCTTGCCGCACTGTATTCCTCATCAGATAAAAGTTCTTTCAGTTCTGCATACTCTTTGCTCCAGCCTGCGTTTTCCTCGTCAAATGCCTGTGACAGTCCGCCCCATCCGACAAACTTCGACAGAACTTTCTGCTCCCCCGGTGTGGCAAGCCTGTTTTCTGATTCAATCTGCTTTAAAGTGCGGATTGCATCCATATTCCACTGGTATCTGGTCTTGGGACCGCCTTTTTCCATTTCCCAGAGATTATAGTGGAAGTTGTGCTTCGTCTGCCAGGCAACATTCTTCTCATTTTCAAGACTTTCTACTTGCTGTACTGGTTCCTGCTTTGGTGTAAAATCTACAGTTTCCTGTGATTCTGTATCAGCCTGAATATCATCCACAGATACTGATACCACATCATCTGAAACCACATGTCCATTCTCATCAATCTTGGTTTTCCAGCCATTCGCTATTGCTCTTTCCCTGGTTTCAAGACGATTGGCTTTTACACTATCATCGATATCAAAGAATCTCTTATAGACCGGATTCATCTTATCCCTGTCAGCCTTCTGCTTTGTCTCCTGATAATACTTCTTCTGGTCTTCTCCGCAGTAAAATGGCTGTTTTACCATATAGGATAAAATCTCGTATAACTCACGCCAGTCGAGAGCACCTTCCTTTCGCACACCATTCCTGTTCTTATAGCTGATCTTCACATATCCGCTTCTGATTGAGTACTCCACAAGACCATACTTATTGTTGGAATATGCCTTTCTTTCTGCATTATCTGTCCCTAATGCAATATCCCTGATAAGGTCAAGTTTATTTGGCATAAATGCAAAATCAGACTGCACCACATCCATAAGGAATGCCCTAAACGGAGTGTAGCAGCTGCAATCTGTTACAAGAATCTCCGCCGCATCACGCAGGTCTTCATCAAGCTCCTCAATACGCTTGGCATAATCAATCGGTGTAATATACTGAAGCTCTGATGGATCTTTTTCAGATGTTTCAGCTTCTATCTCGGCACCATATTCTGCCTGTGTTACCATGCGGTCTTCATCGGCAGCTTCCTGTGGTGTCATGCCTTTTGCACTTACATAATCTCTGTTAGAAGCATAGCTCTCCGGCTCATCCGGTATTGCATAATCATCAATCTCTGATTCTGCCTCTTCCGGTTCCACTTCCCGATATTCGGCATCAATGATCTCATCATCCTCACGGAGTCCGTCCATCGCAAGCTCATCAATACGAGGTGTCTCAGGCTGGTATTCCCCTGTAAGAATAAGGACACCAAGCTCTTTTTCGATATCTTTCCATGAAACATATCCTTCAACCTCTCCATCCTCATCTCGCCACTGAAAACGCAGTCCGTTCCCATGAAATGTGTCATATCCGTGCAGTCCCAGTCCGTCAACCGGCCAGCCTGCACCTCCCTGACCATATTCTGCTTTGATACGCTTTGCTCTGGTTCCTGCATCAATCTCTGTTTCAAAAATCTTGCATACCCTGCCCTTACCACCGATAAAACCTGTACCTCTCATAAGCACCTGTTTGATATACTCACCTGGTACTGTTGCAGACTTTTTGGGATTCAGGTAATTGTATTTACCTGCTAATGCAGCTTTTCTGTCCTGCTCGAACTGACGCATAAACTGATTATTGTTTTCGTCCTCAGTATGAATGGTGCCAATGCTTGCCTGCCCGTTCTGGTCGAAAAAAAAGGAAGCCTGTGTATATTCGGCTTCCTTACTGACACCCAATGAATTGATTTCATCAAGTTCCCTATTCAGTTCTGTATCATCTGATTCTAGTGGAATCGCATCACTATCTGATTCAGTACCACTTCCTCTGCCTGCATCTTCGCCTGCTCTCTTATCTTCCACATCTCCATTGTCGATGACGGATCCTGTGGCTTGTGCTTCGCCAGATACTGCATCTCTAACTGGTCGTACAGCTGATTCGCTTCCTCCTCTACCGCTGACATCTTCTCGTACATCTTCCCGAATCTCATCAGCGTCTTGTATCTTGCCGGCTCGTTCTCTTTGAGATAGTTCATCGCCATCCTTCCGTATTTGCCCAGCTTCGTGAGATTCTCCGTCTCGTCCGGCATCTCTATCTGCGGATAAAGCAGTCCGTCCACTTCCTTGTAAGTCATTTCTTCTAACATATCCAATTCTCCTTTCGCTCTCGATTGCCTTTAAGTTACGACTAAATTCTCTAAGAACACTACAGGAGACATCGCATACAATGGAACCAAGACGGTAAATGATCTCTTCGTCTTTGATATTTACGATCTGACTAAAATCCCGTTCTTGCACAGATAAGTCAAATCCGCATCTCGTCCCTACAGCATACATGACACTTGCATATACAAGCTGCTCCATGTCCATTTCCTGCTGTAAGCCATTGCGTTTCTTACTTTCTTCCTTTATCACACTACCTGATAGCTGCATAAGTTCGGTCATTCGGTCTCCGAACTCTTCTTTTATTATAAGCCAAACATCTGTTCCTGTAAACTGTTTTAATATATTTTTTAGAGACTCCCTGTCGCTGTTATCGTACTGCTCAATCTGACCTTCTGACACAAGAAAATCCACATAATCCTTAAGATTTTCTCCCTCAAGGTCCCATGTCAGCTTAACATTCTTCCCTCCGGTATCACTGATATCAAAGATATACCTCATGCGTGGATTCAGTGCCCTTGACGGGAAGATAGCGCAGCCTTTCGCACCACGCTTTACATATCTTCCCACCTTTTTCCAGGTATCATAATCTGCCATGAGTGTGCTTTTTTCCGGAGGTCTCTGAGCTGTTACCATAACGATATTGTCAAATTCATAGCGGTATAACTGACCTGCGACCTTTAACACATCCTTCCAGTTCTTTTCTGATCTGGTGATGTTACCAATCTCAGAATCGTATATCGCTTTGACCTTCATATCAACGCCCATACCTTTGTCCTCCTCTACTTAAACATCTCTGCAAACAATCCCTTAAATAGCTTTAACTCATCCTTATCCAGCTCGATTGCAAATTCATTGTCGATTGCCTGTTTTTCGCATTTATCCTTTTTCTTTGCAATCTTACGCACCACACGAAGAATCACATAGCACTCCTTGGACTTTGCAATGCTCTGTTTAAAGGTCAGCTCATCCTCATCGACCGACTTCTGTGTCTGACAGATAATCTCTTTTAACTTATCATTGATACCATCTACTTCCTCAAGGGAAATAATAACGGATGCCTTAGAAGCACCCGATCTGTCCCACTCCTTATGAAGTTCCTTTACCAAAAACTCCATGTTCTTAATTACTGTTGTTGAATCACTTTTCATCTTGCTTTTCCTCCGTTTTCTTTTAATGAAGAAGGGAGCTGACTTTCGCTGATAGGTGCAAAATCAAC
>OGQQ01002345.1_pt1 | contig 12472 bp, 6 predicted proteins | sample 1553281 | NCBI WGS metagenome assembly OGQQ01 (sample SAMEA2579937, study PRJEB22360) | human gut metagenome | biome: human gut; feature: human-associated habitat; material: faeces | place: Denmark | collected 2008/2010 | reverse complement strand
TTTTCATTCTTATCGTATGAAATTTGAAACTGAAATATTTCATCGGGAAAAGTAGCTGGAATTAGATTACTTTTCAGATATTTTTTTGTACTTCCATCCTGTATGTAAAATGGAGTTGTTGTATTGTCTATACTTATTACTTTAAGTATTTCATTGATTTCCTCTTGTTTATTAGAATCTTCATTAAAACAGAATTTTACAAGAGATAACATGACGTTATCAAATCCGTTTGTGTCAATATAAAACGCTTGTCTTCCAGCAGATCGAATAGTTTGAATCAAATCTGCTATTTCTGGTGTAATATCCTTGCCGTAGCCACACCAATACAATCTTCCTGCTCCCTTATCCGTAAAAGCTTCTTTCAAAGCAGACATGAGGGATTTATCTCTTCCACTATATCCTATGATAATTAAATTTTTGTCAACAAAATAACGTCGCAAAGCTGAAACAAATTCACTATTCTGTGAATCTAGTTCTTTCTCTGTATTTTTGAGTGTTCTAAATTTACAATCTCCATGTAATGCTATATAAAGTAATTCACTTGAACTTTCTGTCCTATATATACGATCAACGCAATCAAGATTTATAGCTATAGGTGTTATATTGGCTTGTTGTGCAGCTCTTTCCACGAGTCCATCGAAATTTGTACTCCAAACAGATTTTACAATTCCATATTTATTCAACAGACATAGCAATTTATATCCTACATACGGACTTTTTCCATTGCACAGGCTTTCAAAATATTTAGTTCTGTCCGCATCTATTGGATATGAAGCTTCGGCATAAAAAGAATATTCTTCTGGACTCCCCAATTGTGGATATTTCCCTTGCACATCTAACCATTTCTGAATGATGTCTTTACTTAAATCAGATTTTTTGGGATCTACTAATTTTTTTTGATTACCTGATAATGATTGATATATTAAAAATTTCCAATCCCATATACAATCATTTGCCGATTGAATACCAGATGAGATGGATGCACCGGCACCTAATAGGACACCAAATGACCCATCTAAATTTTGTTTGATTGATCGTAAAAAAGCATCAAATTCTAAATATAAATTTTCGGGCATATTCATAGTCGTTGGTTATCGTGATTTTATTATTTCTCGTATATCTGACTCACAGTCTCGGCTGTTTCTTTCATTATTTGTCGTAATGACTCAGGGGCAATAACCTCTATTTGTGCACCAAACGAACGGAGCAAAGAACGTAACTCATAATTATTTTGGACTTTTAAGGTTATCTTCCAATATCCATCTTCAAGAGGTGTTGTCACTGCTGATTGAGATTCATGAAGTGGCTTAGTCACAATATATCCAATGGCTTTATCACTAACCTTTAAAATGACTTCTTCTACAGGAGCATTTGAACGCGAAACGCCGACGATATCGCTAAAGTATTCTTTAAAATCTATTCCTTCAGGTTGTATTATGTATGGTTTAGATGTTTCCTTTACTCCTTCGATTCTATCAATTGCAAAGTTTGATAGATAATCCGAGTCTTTATGTTTGCCAATCAGAAACCAGCGATTATTATATTGTTTAAGATGATAAGGAGTAACAATTACAATTCTAGCATCCTTCCCAAATGGATGATATATAATTTCAATTACCCTTTTGTTAACAATTGCATTAAAAATGGGTTTATAGTATAAATCCATTCCTTTAAGATAGGGATTATGCTGAAAACTTACAACTGAATCCAGACTATCTCCTAATTTACTGGTCGTATACAGTCTTTTTTCAAGGTCGTTTAACCACTCAAATTGTGGTACTCCATCGAAACGTTTAAGAAGTATCAATGCATCATAAATCAAATTGAGCTCTTCTTGATTGATAGGTTGATTTTTGATGGAAGCCCCTTTGGTATGGTATCGGTAATATTTTCTATGTCCATCTCGAATGGCATCTATATCCATACCATATCCTTCTTCACTTTCAATGAATTTTAGATCTTCTTGCACTTGACGTTTTTTAACTCCGCAACCATCTTTCGTTTCTCCATTGTACAGATAGAGCGCTTCATTGCAGGCACCTACTAAATCCTCAATATAGTAACGCCTAGACCAATTGCTCAGGCATTTATCTATAATCTGGTATCTTAACTGTGCATTCTTATTCGTTGGCATAGGCAATACTATTTATCAAATAATACAAAGCTAATTATGAACAATGCAGTCTTTCTGCATTGTTCATAATCTTTTATATTAAATCTTCTAATTTATCTACTATTGCAGCAATTTCTGTAGAATCAATACTTCCGTTCTCATGGTCAACTGTAGTAAATAAATTTACTCCTTCTATGTAACCGATTGATTTATAAAAATCTCGTTTCTTTTCCCATGATTCCTTATAGGCAGGATTATCTAACATTCCTAAATGTTCCCAAAGGATGGTATCTCCAGATGCATCTTCAAAAGTAAAATCAGGAATACATCGGCGGCCGTTATCTTCTATCATTCTTTCATATTCAAAGTCAATACCTCGTTCATATAGCATATTAGCAATAATTACTTCAGACTTGCTACGTACGATTAAACCAGGCTTTAAGGTTGTGTGAATCAATCCTTCCACATATGGAATGTTTGAAATATCTTCACGAACAGATGTAGAAAAAAGATTTGTATTTCGCTTAGCTAGAACTGACATCTGAGGTTTAGTATACTTGATTAACCACGATATATTATCTTGTATCAACAGAATTAATTTCTTTCTTGCTCGTGTTAAAGCTGTATAAATTAGTTCACGTGAAAGTATACGTCCGCTTTTAGGAAGAACAACCAACACAGTATCAAAATCGCTCCCTTGACTCTTATGGACAGTTATAGCATAAGCCAAGTCTATTGTATTATCAGCCTCATCCGACTTAGAAGAATAATATGAAAATCTCTTGTTGGGTAACCCGGTAAAAACAACTGTCGATTTCTTTTCCCTCTTGTTTGCATAATTAACAAAACCTATTTGACCATTTGAAAGTTGACATTCTTCTTTACTCGTAGATTTCTTGCGTTCATTCTTTAATTGAATGACCTTATCTAGAGCAGATATGGTAATAGGAGCTATTTCTATTGAAAAATTTTTATTTATACCAACCCACTCTTGGAAATACGAATTAATCTGGAATGTTCCCCATACCGGATTTTTTACCGGGGATAAGACCTGAAATCTTTCAACCTTTGACGGATCATTTAAGGCTTTATTTACATCGTCAAGTCCTATAGATTTACGAATCTTATCGGATAAAGATTTACCTTCCTCTTCTGGCAACTCTTTTTCAATGGCCTCTTTCAAGCAGTCTTTAAGGTCGTTTTCATCATTCCAAGTATAAACAACCAAGTCATTATTAAGATTTCCTTTGGCAACTTGCTCAAAAATGAGATCGGAATTCTTTGCAGGTTTTTCTCCAGAGAACCATGATGCTAAAGTCAATATGTCAGAGTCTCCTGTATTAATAGTTCTTACAACATATCGCAATTTTGTTATTGCCGATCTTAAATATTCGTCTTTATTATCCTTTAGGTAGTTAAATAAGTCTGCAAATGGTCTGCCAGGGCCAATAGGAGGTAATTGAAATGGATCTCCAATTAAAATTATTCGATTAATGTTCTTTAAATCCAATGCTTTCATTAAGACATAAAAGTCCTTACATGTAAGCATGGAGCACTCGTCAATAATGACATTTTTGGCTCCACAGTATTTACGTTTTTCTGCATCTTCAGGAACACAAGGTGTCATTGTATCCCAGTCAAAGAAACCCTGGCGCGTCAGAAATTGTGCAATAGTTAGGGCTTGAATATCTGCAGACATGTTACCCAAGCGAACTCGCGCTTTCCCTGTAGGAGCCAAAAGGAGTGTACCTTCTGCTTTTATTTGTGGCAATTTTAAGAAAGCTTTGACTACTGTAGTTTTGCCTGTTCCAGCTGGACCTGCCAGCACAGAAAGGCGCTTACTGCAGAACATTTCCAATGCCTTTACCTGGTCAGCTACAGCATTACGGCATCGCTCATTTGCTTCATTGTAACCATCAATAGATGCTTTAACGATCGTATTCCAGTCTTCTTTTAATGGTGATTTGACATCCTTTGAAGCACGACCTTTGAATATCTTACGCAAATAATCATCAATTTCTTTATATTCCTTCAACTGCAGTGCACACCTGTCATCAGTATTAAGATATATAGTTTTTTCTTCAATGAACTCTTTGTTTGACATTAAATAATTATATGGCAGTTGATGATTGTCCGCAGCCAAACAATCTTTTATATATAACTCAATCTCGTTTGCAGAAATTAATGTATCACCATCACTGAGACTTGCCACAAGTTTTGAAATGATAAATGAGCGGATCCTTCTATTATCAATTACGGATTCCACTAGTGAAGGAGCTTTTGGAGTCCATTTGCCTTGAATCTTAGGGTCAGCCATTATGCCAAGATCAATCATTTCGGTTGTAACAGGAAGATAATTTTCAATAAGACTCTCCTCGCTGATAATATATGGATTATTTAATAATTCATCATAGCAGCCAGGACTATCAAACCACCATTTTATTACTTCCGAATTTATTTCAAAACGTGATAGCAGTTCCAGTACTTGTCTTTGGTTACTTAGAGTATTTTTCCAAAGAATACGATAATGAGTAAGTTCATTTTTATATACGGAATCAGGAAGAGACAATTCACCTTTCATCAATTTATCAAAGGCTTCCCATGGATTATCTTTAACCCCACAATATCCATTATTTCGTAAATCCTGTTCAATTATAAATGCATAATTTACACCTATTGCTGATAAAGCCTCGGCGAAAGCTGGGAAAGGACCTATCATATCCTTCACCTTTGCAATTTGGGAATCTATCCACAAAATTTGTTGTTTCCAGTTTCCTCCGACAAGTCCATGATTAATGACATATTCTAAACATTTCCTGGCTACATTCAAAATAATCAACATGCTATGGTTACTAACATATTCACAACCATACGACAACTCGTTAAAAATTTTCTGGCTATTGCCTAGCTTTGGAATGGTAATTTTTATTTCATCAATTACTTCTTGTTTTGATTTTCCTGTTTGGGCTTTTACATAGTCTTCATCAAGTGACATATATTCATGATATGGCAAAAGAAATCCTTTTGACTTCTTCAAATCAGTTCTTATACCATGTTCAAAAATCAAATCCCAAAAAGGATATGTATAATCAGTTGTTGTCTCATATGTTTGTAGCGGTAAAACTTTAGTAATTTCACCTATACCAACGATTAATTTTGCATCTTCATCAATCGGATTACCACTTTTGCAATAGAAAACTCCGAGTGAAGTGCCAGCTTCTATATTTAATCTAAAGTGATTTAATATTTCAAACTGTCTCTCTTTTCCATATACCCAAGATGTAGGAAACGGTGCAGTTTCATCATCAGACATATTCGGATATTTATGATTCAGTTCTTCCTGATAATTACGAGATAGATATCGGAAAGGTATTCCAAAAAAGCTATATGGTTTGAGTTCTATTGTTGTAGGTAAGAGCTTTGCATGTGGAGTCTCTCCAAAAGCATAAACATGTTTGAAGATTCTTTTATATGGCTTCTCATTCATAAAACCACCATTCTCGCCAACACAAGCAGGTAATTGATCTTGCTTGAGAGAATTCCAATTCTTTCCTGCATAAGTTTCTTCTTTGTTCTCATCTTTTTTTTCAGATATATTGTGAAGCATCATGCAGAATGGATTATTTTTCGGACATTGACAAATAGTTCCATTCCATTTATTATCGTGCCAAGGCACACGGATTGATATATGTTTCATGATAATCGTCTTATTTCGTATTAATATTATTTCCTACAATCTTGGTAAACGCATCAGCACATTTCTTAATATCTTCATACTCCGCTAGTTTTTTGCCACTAAGGTTATCGTCTGTCCAATCTTCAATATCTTTTGCATACACATCTTTGATGGAGCTTTGTAGCAATTCTATTTTAAGAGGAACAGGAAGATTACTTATTTGCATATCATCAATGATTCTTTTGAAATAAGCAAAATCACCTTCTATGATAAATCCCTTATCTGTTGCTATACGATAAATCGCAATCCAATGTCTTTGCTTGCTCAAGGGTGACCTTTTAGGTTCATATCCAATAAGCTGGCAAATGCTCTTTTTCAGAGTTGCGATTCGTTTTTCTTCTGGCCAATCCTTTACGTTCGCTTCAGCGACCAGTTGTTGGTCATCATTTTCTTCATTATAATATGGATGCAACTGAATTACTTTATGGACATAAGAATTTTCTTTGTGAACACTTTCGGACTTTTGTATTTCATGCCCATTCATTTCCAAATCTGTAATAGAAGAACCTGTAGCATAGAAATACATGGTCAGGATGATGCTGATTGCAGTATCAACTTCCTGTTCTGAAGCTGTAGGAGAAATATGTGATTCACTGTTTCTCCAACCTTTAATGAGCATGAGGTATTGATATAGCTGCTGCTTTCCTTCATCCGTGCTGTATTTCAGATTCCACAGACATTTATGAGCATAAATCACGTTTTTCCAAGTTACATCTCCACCGGGATTTTGGGCAGGAACTTCATGGCCTTTCATCAGATAATACAATTTCTTCAGATATGCCTCAAACTTGGTGACTAATAAATTAAATGCAACAAACTTATCTACGATGGTTGCTTTCTTACCGTATAGATTTGTAAATGCCCGCTGGATAAACATGCCTACATTGTCCAAAGAGTCAATTGACGGTGTGTCTATTACATAGAATACGCTGTCTATAATCTCGTCGATAGGACGCATTTGTGGAAGCACTGCGGTCAAAGTTGTTTTCAGAATGCTCCGGATATTATCTTTTATGACGGTCACGTCTACATGCTGTACTTCGTCTGTAATAACGTCTTCGTCTTGCGGCACCTGTTCTTCTTCGGATTGATAATTCTCCTCCATATTCAAGTACGCTTTCAGAATGCGTTCTCTACAACCGCTGTCCAGAATAAATTCTCGAAGTAATTTGTCTGCTTTGGGAATAACCATCCGAGCCGGAACTTCTGTACCTTCTACTTTGGCAATGAATTCACGGGTCTTAGTCATGTTCAATGTCAGCTTCAGGTTGTCAAACTGGCTGAACTCATTCAGATTCTGTTCCGTTACATTACGACTCATGATGTGCTCAAGTTGACTGGCATTTAAACCGGTTGCTTCGGCCAGAATCATTACTTGTTTGTGTAATTCACGGAATTGGTATTCTGCGATATAATCATAAATCGTCTTACCCGGCGACAGATGTAAATCTCCACTTTGCAGGTCATGCAGGATAATCATTGCCGTACGCTGATCCTTTTGTAATAGAGAAGCAAAGGTTTTGTGTAACTCTTTAAAGGCTTCTTTAGTCAGTTCGCTTCCCGGACCGGACATGTAGAGGTTTTTGATGAACTTCACAAACTTGGAATTGATATATTCGGCATCAATCGTACCTGTACCTGTTTCTGTGATGTAGGTATCAATAGGATAGTCGAAATCATTTCCTTCCGTACTGCCACCTCCATTGCCTTCAAACAGTTCCCTGTATCGTTGCAGCAGAATAAGGTAAGTCTGTTCGTCCAGTTCCATTTTGACATAGGTATAAGTATCGCCATGCTGGAACTCATATTCATCCTCCTCCCATGTAAATCCCTGTAGCTTGGCAGCTTCCAGCAGATGTGTCATCTGGCTGAAATCTTTAGCAAACATATTCTTGTCTTCTCTTGCTTCCGGCAATTTTGAAAAGTTCTCGATTTTTTGTGCCTGGAATATATCCCTTATATGCAAGAACTTTTGGTTGATATTTGTCAGATTGCTTTCCAGTTTGTCGACAAAAACGCCTAACGGTCTGTCCACATACACATCAAGCGCGTCATTGATATTCTGCTCCATGGTGTAAGGGAAAGAGTAATAGCGGATAATTCCGAAAGGCTTGTCCGGACCAAACAGACGATTGGTACGTGAGAACGATTGGATAACGTCTACATATTTCATTACTTTATCCACATACAGCGTATTTACCCATTTGGAATCATAACCTGTCAACATCTGTGAGACCACAATAAGCAGGTCTATCTGCTGTGCGTGATCATGTTCTATATTGAGATAAGGCTTCTTGTGTGCCAGTCTTTTGGCCACATCTTTTTTGTATTTGGCGTATGTGGAAAGTTGGAATGTTGTTCCAAATTTTTGGTTATAGTCATCCAGCATCTCCAGCAAGGCATCTTCCTTGGCGATTCCACCATCAGAATTATCTATGTTGTTGTCGAATACGGCCACAACATTCAGAGAAGAATATTGCTCCTTGAATATCCGATAATAAGCTATTGCCTCAGGTATATTCTTCGTAGCCAGAATGGCGTGGAATTTACCGTTCTTGCTCAGTTTATCCCTTCCGTTTGCGATGTCGGCAGCGACAGCCTGATGATGAACAGGCTGCTGATACAAGTCCTTAGGCAGATAATGTTCTATTCCATGTATAGTTTCATCTCCTTCCTTATAAGTGTCTTGCATTTCCAGTTCATTCATGAATCTGTCGTAAATAGCCATTTTCTGCTCATCATTTTCAATCTCCTCTATGCTGTTTACCTTCAGTTGAGAGAATGCCACTTTTTCGCGAAGTTCATTGTCGTCGTATGTTCTTACCATGTACGGATCGAATCCCAGTACGTTGTGGTCCGGGATTCCGTTGGCGATAGTGTATTTATGAATCATACTGCCGAATATGGTTTCGGTCATGATTTCATGTTTGGCGTTTTCTTTGAAGACTGGTGTTCCTGTGAAACCGAAAAGCAGGGCTCTTTTGAAGGTGTTCTTGATTCCTATCAGCATATCGCCAAATACACTACGATGACATTCATCTATGATGAATACCAATCGTTTACGGCCTATCAAATCAATGTCGTCTTGCGTAATATCTTTTCCGGCCTTGATATTCGACATCTTCTGAATAGAGGTTACAATCAGCCTGTCGTCGTTATCCGTACTTTTGAGTTTGTTCAACAAGATAGCCGTGTTCTGCGTATCTTGAATCGCTTCGTCTTCTCCCGCAAATCCACGGTATTCGTCCAACGATTGCACACTCAGCTCGATACGGTCCAACAAGAACACAACTTTGTCAGCATCGCCGGAATTGGCAATGAGCTGTGCCGACTTGAAACTGGTCATGGTCTTTCCGGAACCGGTGGTATGCCACACGTATCCTCCACGATGCTGATGAGTATCCCAGTTGGTTTTATTCGTTATGTCACTGATTTTGCTGGCTGCAAAATACTGATAGCTGCGAAGTACTTTCAGTGTTTTGTCCTTATCGTCGGCAATGGTATAATAACCGATTAGCTGATGTGCCATAGGGATGCTGAGCAAATCGGACACAATTCGCCTCCAGTCTCGTATGATGGTGTTGTTAAAGTCTTCCCAATGGAAGTAGAATTCCGGCTTGAAATTCTCTTCTTTGCCCGGATTGGCGAAATAGAGTGTCTCTTCCGGAGTCATGGCCACGAAAATCTGCACCATCTTGAAGATGCCGTTGCCGAATACGCCTTCATGGGTGTAGCGCTTAATCTGGAAAGTAGCCTGACTTACATCTACTTTGGAACGTTTCAATTCGATATGAATCACAGGCATACCATTGATGAGCAACATTACATCGCCTCTTCTGTCACCGCCCAACGGGTGAGAAGCCTTGAAGCGAGGTTGTCGGGCAATCTGGTAGCGGCTCTGTCCGGCACTGATTTCACGTGCATCGAAAATCTTCAGATAAACTTCCTTGCCGTAATTGTTGGTATCGGCAGGATTGTCGCGTTTGATGCACACCTGTCCGCCATTGATAAACATATTCATGGCGTATGGACTGTCGCACAGATTTACCTGATCAATGATTTGGCGCATCTCGCTTGCGGTAAGCGGATAATTGCCTAATTTATTGATGTCCCGGTTGTTGTCAAAGAGAATCTTGGCCCAGTTCCGAATCAAATCTTCTTCTGTGGGTTGTACAAGGACTTCCTTTTCCCAACCGTGATGGGGGAGAAGGTCAACCAAGGCTTGTTCAAACTGGCTTTCCTTGACGAAATATTGTATGTCGTTTATATTATCCATATTTACTCCATTAAAGGTTTGAATGAGATATTTATACAAACATTTTATCCAGACATGCTGTCTTGATTTGTTTTAGCTTTTCAAGGCGCTGGGTTTGGAGAGAGATTTGCTGATCTAGATTACGGAAGTAAGTACCTATCTGTTGTTGTTCGGGTAAAGATGGTACTAAGACTTTTATCCTAAGAAAGTCTTTCTCATGAATTCTCCATTGACCATACATAACACCCTGTCGCCATTTTATCATTTCCTTAATAAATGATTTCCTAGTCATACAATAACCTACAAAATTAGAATCTGAATTTAACGTACAATAAAAAATACTATAAACTGGCGATATTGTAGCCTTGCCATATGTATTTAGACCTATTGACCCTGTCTCCAAGTTGTTTGAACTGTAAATGAAGTCCCCATAATATGTCCTTTTATACTGTTTGTTAATAACATCATTTACTAATGCACTTCTATCATATCGTTCTCCTTTTTCTGCAATACCATTATTAGCAATAAATGCCATTAATGGGAATTCTGGACTTTGTGGACTAAGTTCATTCCTTTCACATAAAAGTTCAAAGACATATTTTAGACTCCATTCTTCTTCAAATCCTTTAAATCTTACTTTAGGTACAGTTTCTTCTTCTTGTGGAAACATAGATTGTAGGCTTGCCGCCTTTATTTGTTTTAAAGACGCAAGTTCTTTTGAAGTAGTTTGAATTAATGAGTCTAATGACTGGAAATAGGAGGCTATCTTTTGTTGATTAATTATTTCTGAAGGATAACTAATTATAGTTTGGCATATAGATTTTTTAGATATACTTGAAATTTTTGTACCTTGAATATATTGTAATAATTGATTATGGAATGCTGTAGAATTTAGATAATAACCAAGGTAACCTTCTGCAAACTTAATAGTTGGCCGACATGGAATTGTATGTAAACCAGCAACTAAATCTGTATCATTATGAGTTATTATTTCAGTGCATTTGCCAACTGTATTATCTTCTGCAGCATCAGCAAATACGATATCGCCATTTATTAATGGTGATAACTTCAATAACTTATATGCGATATTATCATTTATGATATATGGTATATTATTCCTTTCATCAGCATATAAACATTCACTAAATTTAATTAGAATATCACCATAATGAATATTCTTTACATTACCATTATCATCTGAAAGTTCTGCTCTAGAAAGACTATTGTTTTTGAGGAATTTGAATGCTCTAGAAAAAGATGTCTTTTCCCATAATATTGTTGATTTACCTATATGTATATATTTTGTATTCATAGAATAATGTTTTAATTATTAATCAACTCATTAAGTCCAAGAATGGCGAACTCATCTCCAGTCAGTTCACCAATAAGGTCAGACAATTCTTTTTGAGACTTTTCCAAATCCTCATTCAATTGCTTATAACTTACAGCATATTTCTTACCTAATACAAGCACTTTTGTTTCAAAAGCCGATAAAACCTCAGTGAGCGTTTCATCGATACCTCTGATAATAGGATCAATCCATTTTTTATGCAGAAACAGAGAAATTTCTTCGTCTGAAAGGTTCTCTATCGCTTCTACCGTTTTGTCAACAAGAGCCTGCTTTGCCTCCTTGATTTGTTTGTTCTTGTTTTTCTGTTCATCCCAAAGTTTGACAATCTTTTTCAGTTTCTCTTTTTATGATAAAAATCACTTCTTCAAAACCAGCACGTTTGGCATCAAAAATAGAAAAGTCAATAATAATGTGACCATCACTATCAATGGGATCTATTTGTTTTAAACCACCATAACGACTCCCCATTCCAGCCGCCATAATAACAAGTACAGGTTTTTTCATAATCATCGCTCCTTTCTTTATATAGTTATCCAACGAAGTTCCATTGGCAATAAGTTGAGAGTTTCAACTTTGTTTCCAGAAACATAAAGATCGGTGAATAATGCTTCTGTTGTGTTGTTAATGACAGCAATCTTACCCACACTTTCAAATGAAGCAACTTCTGTATTGACATTGCTGACATAATATTTTTTCATTTCATCTTCTTTACCTGCTGCCCAATAGATTGCTCGTAAAAGTAAGCGACAGTTTTGTGGTGAGTATGGTAATCCAGCAAATAGATGCTGCGGCCTTTTCCATAAGTATTTGTTACCAATTGTGCATATCCATGGTGCTGATTTAATATTTGATAATTCTCACCATGAGCATAGATGCCATTCATTCCCTCGCCAAAATCAATATGACCATCAATGTCTTCTAATAAGAAGTGATGCGAATTCACTTCATTGTATTTATCATGACTTAATGTAAAGCCAATTTCTTTATCAACACCTAAGACATCACTCAGTTGAAAGA
>OGQQ01002332.1_pt1 | contig 12523 bp, 10 predicted proteins | sample 1553281 | NCBI WGS metagenome assembly OGQQ01 (sample SAMEA2579937, study PRJEB22360) | human gut metagenome | biome: human gut; feature: human-associated habitat; material: faeces | place: Denmark | collected 2008/2010 | reverse complement strand
GCTGGGGCCGAGAATCAGCCTTTCCTTCCGGTTTTCCCTGCCTTATACTACCGGGCATGTTCGATCTTACACTCCCCGCGCGCACGCCGCTGCCGCAACCGCCGTTCTTGCCCACCACCCGCGCCGAAATGGACGCCATCGGTGCCAGAGTTGGTGATGGTGACGTCGGTGATCCACTTGCCCTTGCCGTCCCAGTGGCCGTCCTTGAAGACCTGGGTCAGCACACCATTGCCGGTCTGGGCCAGATAGTAAATGGTCACATCCTGCGTCAGGTCGTCGGCCACCTGTCTGGAGCTCTCGCTCAGGGTGTAGAGCCCCGCCTCGGAGAGATCGAACTCGGTATATCTGGAAGGAATTGCCCGGACAATGAGATTGACCAGCACGGCCAGCACGATCACAGCCGAGGCAATGGCTGCCGACCACACCCCGCTGCGGAACACCCGCCCGTCACCCGAGGAGCTCTGCTTTGCAAAAAGCTTCATCTGTGTTCCCTCCTCTCAGTTCCAGCGGCGCTTCTCAATGTCCTGCGCCGTAAAGAACAGGAACACCGCCGTCACGGTCAGATAATAGACCACGGCAGGGATAGAGAAGCTGTTGTTGACAAAATCCTCAAAGGGCGTAAACAGGCACAAGGCACTCAGCGCGGCGCTGAAAGCCTCGGTAAGCCATGCACTGCGGAGCAGAAACAACCCCGTCAGGCCCAGGCAGAGCGCCGCAAAGGTCAGGCAACCCAGCACAAAGCTGCGGGTGCGCAGACCGGCCGCCAGAGAAGCCGCACCTGCGATCCCGGTGAATACTGCCAGCGCCACAGCGCTGCCCGCATTGAACATACTGCGCAGACTGGGCATCAGGTAGGCCAGCAGCAGGGCTGAAAAGCCCGCCACGGCGGCAATGATCTGGTTCTCGGTCAGGCCGGAGAGAAACTCACACAATGCAATGGCCGCACAGCCCAGCAAAAAGTAGCAGAGCAGCCCCGCAAGGTGTGCGAGTAGAGCAGACACGGTGCCGCCCAGCGCCCAGAGGATGAAGATCATCACCGCATCCACAGCGCAGGGCAGAGCGAACACAGCCGCCATGGCAAAGAACTTACCCAGCACGATTCCCCACACTGAGACCGGGCTGGTGAGCAGCAGCTGGTCGGTGCGGCTGTGGCGCTCCTCGGCCAGTGAGCGCATCGCCAGCACCGGGATATAGAGCAGCAGCATGAAAATGGTCTGGTAGAGGGTGTAATAACTGAAATCGGTCAAGCCGTAGATCAGGCACCGGGCCAGAAAATACAGGCCGGAACTCGCCACCAGAAACGCCGTAAGGACGTACCCCAGCATCCCGTGAAAGAAGCTGCGGAATTCCCGCTTGAAAATAGCTGTCATTCTGCGTCCTCCTCTCCGGTTGCTTCTTCCGATTCACCGTCGGTCAGTTCCAGAAACACCTCTTCCAGGCTCTTGCCATCGGCGGTCAGCTCCTCCAGACTGCCTGCTGCCGCCAAGTGTCCTTTGGAAAGGATCAGGATCTGCTGGCAGACTGCCTGCACTTCACTGAGGATATGGCTGGACAGGATAACTGTATGTGCCCGGCCCAGCTCCCGGATGAGCTTGCGGATCTCAATGACCTGTGCCGGATCCAGGCCGACCGTCGGCTCGTCCAGAATGATGAGCCTGGGACTGCCCAGCAATGCCTGTGCAATGCCCACCCGCTGCTTGTAGCCCTTGGAAAGGCTGCGGATGAGCCGGGGCAGAACGGTTTCCAGCCCGGTACGGCGGGCAGCCCTGCACACCTGCTCCTTCCGTTCCGCCTTTTTCACACCCTTCAGCTCGGCGGCAAAGGTCAGGTACTCCTGCACCGTCATCTCCGGGTAAAGGGGCGGCTGTTCGGGCAGATAGCCCACACAGGCTTTGGCGGCATCAGCCTCCTCGGGCAGAGGGTGCCCTGCCACCGTCACCTGCCCACTGGTGGCAGAGAGATAGCCGGTGAGGATGTTCATAATGGTGGATTTGCCCGCGCCGTTGGGCCCCAGCAGACCACAGATCTGGCCATCTGCCACGGTAAACGAGACATCGTCCACGGCAAGATGATTGCCATACTGTTTGGTGAGATGAGAAACTTCGATCACGTTCACAACGCTCCTTTCTAAGGCAGCGCAAAGCGCTTTTTGAAGATACTGGTTTATTTTAGTCCGGAAATGTGTTCAAAATAAGGGAACCGTGTGTAAGATTCGCAAGGACTCCTTTTCCGCACTTTTCCGCGCAGATGCACAAAAAAGCGCCGCCTCCGCAAAGGAGACGACGCTTTGAAAGACCTGTAAATTACTTACGGCCGAAACGCTTGTTGAAGCGCTCAACACGTCCGCCGGTGTCAACCAGCTTCTGCTTACCAGTGTAGAAAGGATGGCACTTGGAGCAAACTTCGACGTGGATCTCCGGCTTGGTGGAACGAGTCTTGATGACGTTACCGCAAGCGCAGGTGATGGTGCAGTCAACGTAATTCGGATGGATACCCTGCTTCATTCTTTTTCACCTCATTTCTGGTTCTGACTTGTTGGGGCCATATTATAAATGTATGTGCCCATCACAACCTTCAATATCGGCTACCCCCGCGAGCGGCCTTGGAAACGATTGCCTTAATATTATATCACAGATCTCAGAAAAAGCAAGAGGAAATTTCAGATTTCTTCGTGTCGTTTTTATACAGGCTGTACTATGGAGTTTTATCTCAAGTTGATTTTCATTCAACTTTATGTAAGCAGCAAAGATACTCTCTGTTATATTATTCCATTTTCCGGCGCACCTTCGTATATTTCGATTATTTTCGCAGAGTTGCGACTCACATATTATATCACAGCCAGTCCAAAAAGGAAACCCCGCAGTTCCCGACTTCTTGACAAGCCAGCTGCTTCTGATTACAATACAAAAAAGAGTTCGCAGACGTTCTCTTTGCATATTGCAGCCATCAGCTCCGGGAAAGGATTTTTTTCATGGAACCAAAAACAAAACAATATCTGCTCATAACCGTTGTAGGAGTCACGCTTTTTGTGGCGCTGCTGCGGCTTTCTGCCGTTCTGACCTTTGCTGCACAGTTGGTAGATCTGGTACTGCCCATTCTGGCAGGCGGCATTCTGGCACTATTTATCAATGTGCCTATGACCGGGCTGGAAAAACGGCTGAAACGCCTGTTCTGCAAGGCCAAAAAACAGCCCTCGGATAAAGCGCTTCATCTCCTGAGCTTCTTCATCACCCTGCTGGGTGTTGTGCTGGTGTTGGTGCTGGCGCTGACATTGCTGATCCCGGAGCTGGTGCAGTCTTTTCACAGCCTCTATGTACAGATCGAAGCAAACATCCCTCGCTGGACCGCCTATCTCAGCGCACAGGATGCCGACATGGGATGGCTGATGAGCTGGCTGGAGGGCATCGACTGGGAGCAGCTGCTTCACAGGGTCACCGACAGCATCGATACCGTGCTGGTCAATGCGGTAGGTGCCGTATCTGCCACGGTAAATATCGTGGTGACCGCATCCTTTGCTCTGATCATCTCTGTTTATATGTCCGTCGGCTCGGAGAGTCTCTGCCACCACGCCCGCACATTGGTCTGTGCCTACCTGAAGCCCAGCCACTCCGCCTGGCTGCTGAAGTTCTGCCGGCTGTTCCGGCAATCCTTTGCAAACTTTCTGACAGGGCAATGCAGCGAGGCCGTGATCCTTGGCGTTCTCATGGCTCTTGCGTTTTCCGTTTTCAAGATCCCCTACGGCAGCCTGGTGGGAATGCTGACCGCCATCTGCGCCATTATCCCCTACGTCGGAGCGCTGATCTCCTGCGTGGTCAGCGTGTTCCTCGTGCTGTTGGTGGATCCCGTTCTGGCCGTGCGCTGCCTCATTGTTTACCTTGCCGTACAGTTTATTGAAAACCAGTTCATCTACCCCCGGGTGGTGGGAAAATCCGTGGGACTTTCTCCGCTGTACACCCTTGTGGCCGCTATGATCGGTGGAAAGCTCTTTGGCATCATCGGTATCATCTTCTTTATCCCCCTGACGGCGGTGATCATTGAGCTTGTGAAGGAGGATGCCTGCCGCCGCATACAGGCAAGAGAACCCCAGCGACCTGGGCCGTCTGAGTAAAGGTTTTTCCCCAGTGCCACATCCAGAATCGTGGTGTGCTGCAGCCGACTGTTCCGGTGCAGGTGCGGGATTGATATGCATACAAAAAATACCGCTGCTCTTGTGCATTTCCCCAAATGCAAGAGCAGCGGTATTTTATTGCGCCGCTTTTGTTTTCTTTTGCAGCGCTTCGTGCATATATCCCATCAAAATCAGGATCACCAGCAGATAATACGGAAAAATCGCGATCGTAGTGTGGTTTGCGATCACGCCGAACAACGGCGGCATCAGGCAGTTGCCAATATAGGCGCTGGCCATCTGAACCCCAATGATTGCCTGTGACCTGTCCGCACCGAAGCGGCCCGGCGTTGCATGAATGATGCTGGGATAGATTGGAGCACAGCCAAGACCAACCAGCAGCAACCCTGCTAGTGTCACTGCTTCCCCAAGCGGCAGAAGAAACGCCGCTATCCCAATCGCGATGATCCCCTGCCCCATACGAACCATCTGGGTATCATCGAATTTTAAGGTCAGGAAGCCGCACAACGCCCGTCCCACGGTGATGCCGACAAAGAAAAGACTGGCAAAGCCGGCGGCGGTCTCCGGCGCGATTCCCCTGTTCAGCACCAGATAACTGCTGGCCCACAGACTGGTGGTCTGCTCCAGAGAACAATAGCAGAAAAATGTAACCAGAACCTCTTTTACGCCCGAGATCCGGAAAATCTGTTTCAGGGTCAGCGCTTCTGCCGGAGCTGCTTCCCTCTCCTCGGCATTCGCACCCGATTTCGTTTTCCAGAGCGGGAGACTCAGCAGAATAATGATCGTCAGCACCATCTGCATCACACTGATGACCCGATACCCCGTCTGCCACCCGGCGCGGGAAGAAAGCGCCGCGCCCATGATGTAGGGCCCGACCGAGGCTCCGATTCCCCACATACAATGGAGCCAGCTCATGTGGCGGCTGGCAAAATGGAGCGCCACATAGTTGTTGAGTGCCGCATCCACGCTTCCAGCCCCAAGTCCATAAGGAATTGCCCACAGGCACATGGCCCAGAATGAGCTGCTGACAGAGAACCCGAACAGTGCTGCGGCGGTCATGGCAACGCTGATGGCCGTAACACCGCCTGCTCCAAACCGGCGGGTCATCCTGTCACTTTGCAGGCTGGAGAACACCGTTCCCACTGATATGATGCAGAAGATCACACCGGAGTAGGAGACCGGAACCCCCAACCCCGGATAGATCGAAGGCCACGCTGCCCCCAGCAGAGAATCCGGCAGGCCCAGACTGATAAAAGAAACATAGATCACCGCTAACAGCAGATGAATCATTTTGCATTCCTCCTTTTGGTCGATACAATTATATCACAACAGAAGAAATGCCATTAGGATAAATTCCTCAATTTTGTACAACAAAAACGTCAACATCGAGAGTGCAGATTTATCATCTCGATTCCGTTCGGATTGTGAACGTGTCCGGAAGGTTGAAAATCTCTTTTTCCAGGAACAATGGATAAAAAGTCTCCTCCTTTAATTGAGCAATCTCTAACCATTTAAATATATGCGTATCGGTTCCCTCTGTTCGAGTGAACGTGTTTTGCCTTTCCAGCAGGCCAGCATCTGCGGTATCCATCAAAAAATAAATACATATCTCGTGGTATCGGAGACCATCTGTATCTTTTGTAAAGAAAGATTGAATCAACCATAATGGCCGGGAAATCTTCAGTGAAACACCAAGCTCTTCCTGAATTTCCCGTACCATCGCTTGTTCAGCTGTTTCCCCCATCATCACTCTACCCCCGGGCAGAGAGTAGTACTCTGACGGTTTGTCATGGTACATTGCCAAAATTCTTCCGTTAGAAATTATGATCGCACTCACTCTGTAATTGAACTTTTCATCGCCCATCTTAAAAGAGATATCCACTTTCCATCACGCTCCTTCACTCATTCTCATTCGTACATCCATCTTGCTCATCTATTCATTCGCTCTTATTTTACCAGCAAAAAGAGAACAAAGCAATTTTTCCAACCGAAAATGCCAGCGTACTATGTTTCTATAACATGATACGCCGGCGTTTCCGTTTTCAGTTGTTATACGGCCTTTGGCGTGAGCCATGCTTTTACGATAGCGGTCTTTATACTTGATCCACTTCCGAATCTGCCCTGCCATCTTCTCCGAAAAGAATACCGCCTCAGTCCCTTTAACTCACACGCCTCCAGAAACATTTCTACATCTTTTTCCACCACAAAAAACCTCCGGAATCCATTCGGCTCCACACCCAATAAATTCCGGAGATTTATCGCCCTATCAACATTCAATTTATCACTACGGAATCCATAATTCTATAATTCCATAGCGATAAACATTTTTCAGCCTCCCAGAATTGCCAGATGTGCACACAAAATATCACGTCTGCATGTGCATCCATCACACTGCTCTCTGCCGTTTATCCAGCCGCATCTTATCGGCTATCATCGCGATGAACTCGCTATTGGTGGGCTTGCCCCGCAGGTTGTGGATGGTATAGCCGAAGTAGCTGTTGAGGGTATCCACGTCGCCCCGGTCCCACGCCACCTCGATGGCGTGGCGGATGGCGCGCTCCACCCGGCTGGCGGTGGTACCGTTTTTCTTGGCGATTTCCGGGTACAGGCGCTTGGTCACAGCGTTGATGTACTCCGGCTCGTTCATGGTGAGCAGGATGGCATCCCGCAGGAACTGATAGCCCTTGATGTGGGCGGGAACGCCGATCTGGTGCAGGATCTCAGTGACTGTCAGTTCATCGCTGTCCACACTGGTGTGCAGGATGCGCTTTTCCTGCCCGGCAGCCACCTTCAGCACGCGGCTTGCCAGAACCGTCTCGTCAAAGGGCTTGACGAAGTAGTAAGCAAAGCCCTCGTCCAGCAGCTCCTGCACCATTTCCTCGCTCTGGAACGCCCCCGTCACAAAGAAAGAGGTGTGACGCTCACCGGCTGCATTGTACTTCTGTTTCACGGCCAGCGCATCCAGCCCGGGCATAAAGGCATCCAGCAACACCACCTGGGGCCGCACTGCAAGCATTTTCTGCAGGACCTTCAGGCCGTCTTTTTCCACCACGGTCACCTCTACGCCCTTCTGCTCCAAAGCTTCACGACAGGCTGCCGTGATCTCTGCGCCAGTATCCGACATCAAAAATTTGATCTTGTCCATCGTTCATTCCTCCAATGTGTGCGGTTTTCCTTACGTTTCTGATTTTACCATAAATTCCCATGGATTTCAACTGTTATTTTTGCCATATTATGGAATCTTCAGTCGAATCAGCCTGTTTTGTTTTACCAAATCTGCTCATTTTTCCGCCGTTGCAACCTGTTCAGCCTGCTCCAGCATGGTCTGCGCAAAAATCCCGTAGCCTCGTGTCGGGTCGTTGACGAGAACATGGGTCACCGCGCCGACCAGCCGCCCATTCTGCAAAATGGGACTGCCGCTCATCCCCTGCACAATGCCGCCGGTCCGGGAAAGCAGGGCTTTGTCCACCACCCGGACAACCATATTGCGGCACGGATCGGCATCGCTGATCTTCTCGATGCGGACATGGTAGGTACGTGGCGTTTCCCCGGCGACGGTAGCCAGGATCTGTGCATCCCCCGTCTCGACCTCCTGCGCAAACGCCACCGGCATGGTTTGCCCGGAAAAGCCTGTCCGCGTTGTGCCATAAACACCGTTTTCTCCATTGATCCGGATGCTGCCAATGGCGTGGGCGCTCAAGAACTTCCCCTTCAGCTCCCCTGGGCTGCCCACAGTGCCCATGCTGCACCCGGTGATCTCACACGGCACGATCTCCCCGCTGCGCAGAGCGATGCTTTCGCCGGTGTCGCCGTCGCTGATGGGATGCCCCAGCCCTGCAAAGACACCCTTTTCTGGGGCCACAAAGGTCAGGGTACCCACACCGGCGGAGGAATCCCGCACCCACATGCCTGCCCGCCACTGGGCGGCAGCGGCATCCCAGACAGGGGTCAGGGTGGTGCTGCGCTGTTCTCCGCTGCGGACATAGATGACCTCTGCGGCGCTTCCCCGGGCGGCTTCCAGCGCTTCCTTCACGGCATCATTGTTTTCCGTCCCGATCTGTCCAATGCGGATCACGCGGTCTCCCAGACGCAGTCCCGCTGCCTTTGCCGGGTTCACTGTGCTCCCGCCGGGGCTGTCAATATCGGAAAAGCCAACGATCAGTGCCCCCTCGGAGAACATTTTGACCCCGAACGGCGTACCGCAGACCGTGACCTGCGTGCGCTCCGTGACCACCGTACGGATATTCTTGATGGGAAGCCATCCGCCCAGTGACAGAGTGGTCTGGTAACTGCCCACGACCTGGGTACTGGCCGCATTCTGGCTGCCGTGAAGCCCCATAGGTTCCACCCAGCCAAAACGGGGCAAAAGCAAGGCCTGCCCGGGTTCCAGATAAACACGATCCGGCAGGCGGCTGTACAGCCACCCCAGCAGCAGAAACGGCAGCAGGAGCAGATATACTGCTGTCAGTCTCAGCAATCGCTGTGCTCTGTTGCGTCGTTTCACGGTCCTGCCTCCCCGGTGATAATTTGTTCTAGTATGCACCGGGAAACCGTTGAATATGAAACGAGGAAATTTCTATCAAAATCGCTTGACTTTCCCGGGGTAATGTGGTAGTATATTCAAGCAGTCCGCAACAACGGTTTCAAGCCTCAGAAATCCAGGATTGCAACAATTTTATAGTTGTGCGAGGGTGGCGGAACTGGCAGACGCGCACGTTTGAGGTGCGTGTGGTTTATCCTTGGGGGTTCGAGTCCCCTCCCTCGCACCAGAAGGCAAGTCGGTTTTTGACTTGCCTTTTTTCTATGAGCAGAAGTGGTGGAATGGCAGACACGCTGGTTTTAGGCACCAGTTCCTAGTGAGTGAGGGTTCAAGTCCCTTCTTCTGCATAACGTGAAAAACCGCATGAATACTGGAAAATCCGGTGTTCATGCGGTTTTTTGTATTTGCGGCTTGTCAAATACTATCGAATACTAACCGATATTTGCACTTACTTGCTACCCGAAAGTCTGCAAAAAGTCTGCAAGCTTTACGGGGCAAATCTGCGTGAATCGCCTTTGAAACGACACGAATCGCCCCGGGGATGTGTTGACAGGCTTTTTTGCGAAATGGTATAATGTTATTAGGGATAGTGTCGGTTTATGCGGGAGCTGACACGCGGCACTTGTGCACTTTTGCGGAACTTTGTGCACAGCGCTTTGGCATAAAGCCTTTGGAAGAACGTATTGTGAAGGGGTTTGGCTGCGGGGCAGTCGGGGGGAAATTGACCTTATGAAGAAGAAACGAAAAAATATACTGCTCATAGCAGGGATGCTGCTGGCGCTGCTGGTCGGCATCCTTGCTTACAGTGCCTATACCCAGAAGCAGATCTATCAGGAAAGCACGGCAAACCTGCTTTCCACCTATGGGCAGTCTGCCAAGACCTTTACCATGTTTGCGCAGCGCAACTGGAACATCCTGAACGACTGGGACAGCTACCTGGGCACCCTTGCGGAGCTGGGAGAGCAGGAGGGGCAGTGGCAGGAGTATATCGCCCAAAAGGCTACCTGGCAATATACGGATTTTTATCTGTTCAACGAGCAGTGCGAGTTCTGGACCACCGCCGGGCGGCAGGGCACAGCAGAGTACATGAAGGCGACTTTTGAAAAGCTGTATACCGAAAACAAGCCAGTGATCTCCAGCTATATCTCCAGTCAGGGCATCCGCAAGATCCTGTTTGCCATCCCAATGGAGCAGCCGCTGCAGTTGGACGGCACTACCTATACGGCGCTGGTGGTCAGCTACGACAACGCCGTGCTGGAAAAGCTGCTGGGCAGCATGGTCTATGAGGGACAGAGCGATTGCTATATCGTGCGCTCAAACGGCGATGTGGTGCTTTCCACCGAGACAAAGACCGAGATCACCGAGCAGATGACCAACCTGTTTGATTACTTACAGCAGAACGCCAGCGTGGATCAGCCTTACTTTGACACCATGGTGCAGACCCTGCCGCAGGGCGGCGAGGGCTGCGTGCTGTACACGTTGAACCGGCAGAAATATTATCTGATCTATCAGCCGCTGGGGCTCATGGATTGGAGCATCATCGGTATCGTGCCCACCGGGGTGGTGGATGCCGGGATGCGCCGGGTGCAGGTGGCTACCATTCTGGTCATTGCACTGCTGGGGCTTCTGATCATGGCAGGCGTGATAAAGATCCAGCGTGACGCAGAGCGCAACCGCCGCCGGGAGCTGGAGCGCCGCCGGGAAAAAAGCGATATGATGTTCGAGGGCATGGCACGCGTTGTGGAGCGTTTTGCAGTGTGCGATCTGGACCGCGACCGCTACCAGTACCACGAGCGGCGCGGAGAACCGCTGTACCCGCCGGAGGGCTCCTACCGGCAAATGCTGGAGCAGATATCGCGCAAGTATGTGGTGCTGACCGACAGTGAAAACGCCAAGATCCCCCAGATGCTGGCACCGGAAAACCTGCGCAGGCTCATCAAAACGGACAACGACTCCCTCAAGCTGGAATATGCCGCCCGCGATAAAAGCGCATTTTTCATGATGACGGTCGTTCCCATGGCGTGGAAGGAAAATCGCCTGACCCGCGTGATGATGATCGTGCAGGATATGGGCAAGCAGCATCTGCTGCAAAGCCTTGCCAACACCGATGGCCTGACCGGTCTGCTGAACAAGCGCTACTTCGACCGGGTACTGACGGTGCTGGAGCAGCACAGCCAGCCTTTTGCGCTATTTTATATGGACTTGGATCGCTTCAAGCCGGTCAACGATACCTACGGCCATGATGTGGGCGATAAGCTGCTGAAGGGCGTTTCCCAGCGGCTGCAGGGCTGCATCCGAAGCCGGGACTACGCCTTCCGTCTGGGCGGCGACGAGTTCGCTCTGCTGTTGCTCGGTCCAATGGAGTCGGAGGCCTGCGCCAGCAAGATGAACCTGATCTGTGAGATGGTCGCTGTGCCCTACGAGATCGACGGCAATACCGTGAGCGTGGGTGCCAGCTGCGGCTACGCCCTGTACCCCGCCGAAAGCGTGGACGTGCAGCAGGTGCGCTATATCGCCGACCAGCGGATGTACGAGAATAAGCAGGCAAATCACGCCAGACAGGACGGCGCGGAAAGCATTTAAAATCGTCTTACATAAAGCAAGGCCGCAGCACGGTATTTTGTGCTGCGGCCTTGCCGTTATATTATGCTGTTACAGATGCAGCATATCCCGCTGGGCGGCAGCGCGGTAGCGCAGCGCAGCGGCGATAAAACCCTTGAACAGGGGATGTGCGCGGTTGGGGCGGCTCTTGAACTCCGGGTGGAACTGTGCACCCAGATGGAAGTCGCGGCCGGGCAGCTCCACAGTCTCCACCAGATGGCCGTCCGGGCTAGTGCCGGAAATGACCAGCCCGGCGTCCTGCATCTCCTGCCGGAAGTCGTTGTTGAACTCATAGCGGTGGCGGTGACGCTCCCAGATCTCGCTCTCGCCGTAGCACTCGGCCATCTTGGTGCCGGGCTTCACCGTGCAGGGGTACTTGCCCAGACGCATGGTGCCGCCCTTGGGGATGTTGCCCTGCTGGTCCGGCATCAGGGAGATGACATTGTGGGCACCGTCCGGGGTGAACTCGCTGGAATTAGCGTCCTTGTAGCCCAGCACGTTGCGGGCAAATTCAATGACCATGATCTGCATACCAAGGCAGATGCCAAAGCAGGGAACACGGTTCTCGCGGGCGTACTGGGCTGCCTGGATCATACCCTCAATGCCGCGGTCGCCAAAGCCGCCGGGCACGATGATGCCGTCCACATCCGCAAAGGCTTCCTTGCAGGCGGCCTGATCGGTCAGATCCTCGCTTTCCACCCAGCGGATTTCCACCTGACTGTCATTCTCAAACCCGGCATGATACAGGCTTTCCATCACCGAGAGATATGCGTCGTGCAGCTTGACATACTTGCCCACCAGTGCAATGGTGCAGGTCTTGCTGCGGGTGGCAATGCGGGAGACCACCTGCTTCCACTCGGTCAGGTCGGCAGGGGGAACATCCAAGTGCAGCTGGTGCACCACCACATCGTCCAGACCGTTGGTGTGCAGCATCAGCGGGCACTGGTACAGGCTCGGCATGGTCAGGTTCTCGATGACACACTCCGGCTTGACGTTGCAGAAGGTGCTGATCTTGCGGCGGATGTCGCTGCCCACGCTGCCGTCTGCGCGCAGAATGATGATGTCGGGGCTTACGCCCATGCCCTGCAGCTCCTTGACCGAGTGCTGCGCGGGCTTGGACTTGTATTCATCCGAGCCGGAGATGTAGGGCACCAGCACCACATGGATGTAGCAGCAGTTCTCCCGTCCCTGCTCCAGACCAACCTGACGGATGGCCTCCAGGAAGGGCTGGCTCTCGATATCGCCGGTGGTGCCGC
>OGQQ01002318.1_pt1 | contig 12591 bp, 9 predicted proteins | sample 1553281 | NCBI WGS metagenome assembly OGQQ01 (sample SAMEA2579937, study PRJEB22360) | human gut metagenome | biome: human gut; feature: human-associated habitat; material: faeces | place: Denmark | collected 2008/2010 | reverse complement strand
ATTCCCAGCGTCTGCGCGATCTCATCGACCCGGACGGCACGGATGCCGTTCCGGGTGATGAGGTCCTGCGTCGTGCGGATGATCTCCTCCTTGGTCGCTCCCCGTTTCATCACTTCTCCTCCGTCGTAAGGTCACGACCTCCGCCGAGGGCCTGGTAGAGGTTTACGATGCCCTGGATTTCGTCGAAACGGTCGGTGATCTGCGACAGTTGGGCCGAGAGCAGCGACTGCTGGGCGGTCAGCACTTCGAGGTAGGTAGTCGAACTGTGCTCCATGAGCAGTTCGGTGCTCTCCACGGCGCGCGTCAGGGCTTCGATCTGTTTGGCTCGCAGGTCGGTTTTGGCGCGGGCCGACTGACATTGCGTCAAGGCGTTGTTCACCTCGGCGCCGGCATTGAGCAGCGTCTGCCGGAACGAGAGCTTGGCCTCCTCCTGCTGGGCCTTGGCGATCTTCAGGTTCGCCCGGTTGGCTCCGGCGTTGAAGATCGGCTGCAACAGCGATCCTGCGGCCGAAAGAAGCAGTTTGCCGGGATCGGAAACACCCATTCCTCCGTTGTTGGTCCACCCTGCCGAGCCGCTCAGCGTGATCGAAGGATAGAGCGCCGAACGGGCGGCGTTGGTCGCATAGAAGGACTGCATGAGCGAATACTCGGCGCTGCGCACGTCGGGACGGTTCGAGAGCATCTGGACCGGTACGCCCACGGCGAGCTCCTGCGGAAGCTGCTGGTTGTCCAGGCTGCCGCGCGTGATCTCCTGCGGAGCCAGCCCGAGCACGGAGCAAAGGCTGTTTTCGGCTTCGCGGATCGAGTATTCGAGGTCGTGCAGCGAGGCTTCGATCGCGTAGTAGGAGCCCTCGTACTGGGCTACGCCCGCCTCGTTGGTCATGCCGGCATCCTTCATGGCGCGCATCGTGCGGACGGTCTCCTCCCACTTCCGGGCCGTTTCGCCGGTCACTTCGTACTGGCTGTCGAGCATCAGCAGCGTGTAGTAGAGGTTCGCTACGCTGGCGATGAGCTGCGTCTTGACGGCCTGTTCGTACTCCCTGCTCTGCAGGTAGAGCGCCTTGGCCTTCCGCTTGGCGTTGGTGATACCGCCGAAGATGTCGATCTGCCAACTGGCCGTGACGGGGATCGAATAGGCCTTTGTCGCCTTGGCGTTGTCGAAGCTGCTGATCGACCCCTGCGGGGCGAAGTTGAACGACGGCAGATAGGCCAGACGGGCCGATTTGAGCGTAGCTTCGGCCTCCTTCACGCGCCACTGGGCCGACTGCAGGTCGGTGTTGTTCTCCAGCGCCTGGGCGATGAGCGCCTGCAACTGCGGGTCGGAGAACATCTCCTGCCACGTAATGTCGCCGATGGTCGTCGAATCCGCCGTTTCGGCCGTGCCGTACAGTCCGTCGGTCTCGATCGACTCGGGACGGGAGTAGGGCTTGTAGATGCCGCAGCCCGTCATGGCGGCTGCAAGGCAGATAATCAGTATCTTTTTCATGTGTTATTTCTCCTCTTTCTCGTTTTTAGCATCTTCGAGTTCGGCGCGCACGGCCCACTGCGGATCGGGGTCCAGTTCCACCGGCTTGACCTTCTCCTGGAGGGTCTGGAAGACGATGAACAGCGTCGGCACGAGGAACAGCAGCGCCAGCGTACCCACGATCATACCGCCTACGACGCCGGCGCCGAGGGTCGAGTTGCCGTGAGCGCCCACGCCCGATGCGGTCATCAGCGGCAGCATACCGAATACGCAGGTGAGGACGGTCATCAGAATGGGACGCAGACGGGCTTTGGCGGCCGACACGGCGGCCTGCGAGAGGCTCATGCCCGCGGCGCGGCGGTCGGCGGCGTACTCCGTGATGAGGATGGCCGTCTTCGACAGCAGACCGATCAGCATGATGATACCCGTCTGGAGATAGATGTTGTTCTCGAGTCCCATGGCCTTGGCCAGCAGGAACGAACCCATCAGACCGCACGGAACCGACAGAATGACGGCGAACGGAACGAAGAAGCTCTCGTAAAGGGCGCTCAGGATCAGGTAAATGAGCAGGATACAGATACCGAAGATAATCGCCGTGTTGTTCGTCGTCTGGCTCTCCTCGCGCGTGATGCCGTCGAATTCGTATCCGTAGCCTTTCGGCAGGAGCTGTTCGGCGGTTTCACGGACCGCGGCGATCGCTTCGCCGGTCGAATAGCCGCTGGCGTTCGTACCGTTGATGGCGATCGAGTTGTAGAGGTTGAAGCGGTTGAGCACCTCAGCGCCGTAGGTCTTCGTCAGCGTGGCGAACTGGCTTACGGGAGCCATCTCGCCGCTGTCCGTGCGCACGAAGACGTTGTTGAGCGACTCGGCGTCGAGACGGTACTTCGGATCGGCCTGGATGATGACGCGGTAAACCTTCGAGAAGCGGTTGAAGTACGACACGTACTGTCCGCCGTAGTATCCCGAGATCGTCGAGAGGATCGACGTAGGCGAGATGCCGGCACGCTTGGCCTTCGCAGCGTCGATGTCCACCATATACTGGGGGAAGGCGATATTGAAGGTCGTGACGGCACGTTCGAATTCCGGACGCTGGTTCAGCGCGCCGATGAACTGCTGCGAGACGTTGAAGAAGTCTTCCGTGCTGCCGCCAGCGCGGTCTTGCAGGTGCATCGAAATGCCGTTGCCCGTACCGTAACCCGTAATCATCGGGGGAGCCATGGCATAGACCTGGGCCTTCTTGATGTCGGCCGTGAGGGCGTAGATCTGTCCGATGACGGCCTGCACGCCGTCCGATTTTTCAGGACGCTCGTCCCAGTCCTTGAGCTTGATGATACACATACCGTACGAGGGGCCCTGTCCGGCGATTATACCGTATCCGGAGATGGCGTTGAAGTCGCGGATCTGCGGGATTTTCTCCAGACGGCGGCTGATTTCCTCCATCACGCTCGTGGTCTCGGCCAGTGACGAACCGGGGGCCAGCGTGACGTTCACCATCACCGTACCCTGGTCCTCGTCGGGAACCAGACCCGTCTTCGTGTTGTTCATCAGCACGATCAGCAGGCCGAATGCCAGCGCGAGCGTGGACCACATGAGCCACTTGTGCTTGATGAAGAGCAGCACGCCGTGCTTGTATTTCTTGACCATGACGCCGAACGCGGCGTTGAAGGCCTTGCGGAAGCGTGCGGCGAAGTTGTCGCGCATCTCGCCGTTCTCGTCGAGATACGGCTTCAGGATCAGGGCGCAGAGCGCCGGCGACAGCGTGAGGGCGTTCACGGCCGAAAGACCTACGGCCACGGCCATCGTGATACCGAACTGCGTGTAGAACGTACCCGACGTGCCGCCCATCATGGTTACGGGGATGAACACGGCCATGAAGACGAGCGTCGAGGTGATGATGGCCGACGTGATACCCGACATGGCGTCGATGGTGGCCATGTACGAAGACTTGTAGCCCACGTCGAAGCGCGCCTGGACGGCTTCGACGACGATGATGGCGTCATCGACGACCGTACCGATCGCCAGCACGAGGGCGAACAGCGTCAGGAGGTTGATCGAGAAGCCGGCCAGTGCGAGGAAGCCGAACGTTCCGATCAGGGCGACGAAGATGGAGATCGTGGGGACCAGCGTCGAGCGGATGTCCTGCAGGAAGACATACACCACCAGTACGACGAGGATGATGGCTTCGATCAGGGTCTTCAGCACCTCGTTCATCGAGGCGTAGAGGAAGTCCGTCACGCTCATCAGGTCGGTGATCTCGATGCCTTTCGACAGTTCGGCGCGGCATTCGTCGAGCAGGGCGTTGATGTCGCCGACGATCTGCGTGGCGTTCGTACCGGCGGTCTGGAAGATCATGGCCGACACGCCCGGGTGACCGTTCACCTTGCCCGAGTAGGCGTACGATTCGTCGCCCATCTCCACTTCGGCCACATCCTTGAGTTTCAGAACGCTGCCGTCGTTCAGCGAGCGGATCACGATTTCGCCGAACTCCTCCGGGGTCATCAGACGGCCGCGGTACTTCATCGTGTACTGGAACGTGTTGTCCGAATTCTCGCCCAGCGAACCGGTGGCCGCCTCGATGTTCTGTTCGGAGAGTACGCCCGTGATGTCCGACGGGACGAGGTTGTACTGCGCCATCACGTCGGGCTTGAGCCAGATTCGCATCGCGTAGTCGGCGCCGAGCACGAAGCACTCGCCCACGCCCTGGATACGCTTGATGCGCGGTTCGATGTTGATGGAGAAGTAGTTGGCGAGGAAGCCCTCGTCATACGTGTCGTCGGGGCTGCTGATGGAGATCACCTTCAGCATCGAAGTCTGACGCTTCATGGTCGTCACGCCGATCTGCGTCACCTCGCCCGGCAGCTGTCCCGTGGCCGTGGCCACCTTGTTCTGGACGTTCACGGCCGCCATGTCCGGGTCGGTTCCCTGGCGGAAATAGACCGTGATCGAGGCGCTGCCCGAGTTCGAGGCTTCGGACTGAATGTACATCATGTTCTCCACGCCGTTGATCGCCTCCTCGAGGGGTACGATCACCGACTTCTGGATCGTTTCGGCGTTGGCGCCCGGATAGGTGGCGCGCACCATCACCGTCGGAGGCGCGATATCGGGGTACTGCTCCACGGGCAGCGAAGCCAGACCGATGATACCGGCTATGACGATTACGATTGAAATGACCGACGCCAGAACGGGCCGTTCGATAAAATGCTTGAGTGTCATACGTTATTCCTCCTTTTCGGTTTCGGTTTGAGCGGCTCCGGCTGCTGCGGGCTTCTCGGTTTCCGCGGCCGGTGCGGCCGTCGGCTGCGTCTTGGCCACGATTTCCGTGCCCTCGCGGAGCAGGCCTACGCCTTCGGACACGATCTGCTCGCCCGGGGTGAGCCCTTCATTGACGATATACTCCTTGCCGTTCGATATCTTCTCCACGGAGATCATCTTCGACGAGGCCTTGCCGTCCACAATATTATATACATAGACTTTGTCCTGAATCTCGAACGTCGCGCTCTGCGGGATCACCACGACGCCCTTGAACTCGTTGGGCAGGATGACGGACCCGTTGCTGCCGCTGATGAGCAGACCGCTCGGGTTGGGGAATGCCGCGCGGCACTGCGCCACACCCGTCGAGGAGTCGAGCACGCTGCTGATCGCCTCGATACGGCCTGCCTGATCGTAAACCGAACCGTCGTTGAGCCGCAGTTGCACCTCGGGCATGGCCTTGAGCACTTCGCTCATCGAGCCGTACTTCCGGATGAGGTTCTGGAGATGGTTTTCCGTGATAGAGAAATAGACGTACATCACCGAGTTGTCCGAGATGGTGGTCAGCGGCTGCGGAAGCGAAGCGCTTACCAGCGCGCCCGCACGGTAGGGAATCGTGCCGGCCACGCCGTTCGACGGGGCCTTTACTACCGTATAGGAGAGGTTGTTGGCCGCGTTCACGCGCTGTGCCTCGGCCTGTGCCAGCTGCGCCTTGGCGGTGAGCAGGTTGTTCTCGGCCGTCGAGAGGTCGTACCGCGAGACTACCTGCTTGGCGAACAGCTCCTTCTTGCTGTCGTAGGTGAGCTGTGCGGTGGCCACGCCGGCCTCGGCTGCGGCCACGTTGGCTTCGGCCGTCTGGAGAGCCGCCTTATAGGGAACCTGGTCGATGATAAAGAGGGTCTGGCCCTTCGATACGGTTTGTCCTTCGTTGAAGCAGACCTCCGTGATCGTGCCGGAAACCTGCGGATAGATCGCAATGTCCTGACGTCCGTTGATCTTGGCCGAGTAGTTGCTCGGGATCGTGCGGTCGGTGGTGGCGATGGTCATTACGGGGTACTGACCGGGCCCCATTTCCGTCGGGGCCTGTTTGCACGCGACGGTTGCCATGCAGCTTGCCACGAGGGCAGCTTTCACAAATGTTTGTCTCATAATTCCTCTTTATAAATGTACTAAAAAACTTTTTCAGGTGCAAAAGTACCCTATTATAACGCATTCGATATCTTAATATTGCGAATAGTGTTGGTAATTTTCGGAATAAAATATTCTCTTTTCCGCAAAATTGCGCTATTTTTGTTCGAAAAAAGAATTTCAGATGGTTTCGCGTAATCCGATAATGACCACTCCCGAGGAGCAGTTCACGGTCGGCGAGTCCGATTTCGCCTTTTTCGGCAGTTGCCCCTACCGCATCGAGGGCGGTGCGCTGCTCTTCTGCCGCGGCGGCAGCGCCGTGGCGACGATCGACCAATACCGGGGGGAGGTGCGGGCCGATACGATGCTCCTGCTGCTTCCCGGTTCGGTGTTCCTGCTCGCGGACCGGTCGGAGGATTTCCGGGTTACCTACTGCGCCTTCTCGCTCGATCTGTTCTCCGAGGCGGCCTTCCGGCTCGATCCGGCCTTCTTCGCCGCGCTGCGCGAGCAGCCGATCGTACGGCTTCACCCGCGGCTCGTGGAGGGCGCTTCGATCTGGTTCCAGATGGCCGGCTACACCTACCGCGACCGGGACAACATGTTCCGTAACACGATCATCAGGAACCGGTTGCAGAATGTGCTGCTGGAGGCATTCGACAAGATGCAGCGGTTCGGTTCCCGGCGGCAGGCCGTGTCGGAGACGACCACGCGGCAGACCGAGCTGTTCCACCGCTTCGTCTCGCTCGTGCACGAGAACTGCGCGCACGAACGCGAAGTGACCTTCTATGCCGACCGGCTCTGCATTTCGACCCGCTACCTCTCGACGATCGTGCGTAGCATCGCCCATACGACGGCCAAGGAGTTCATCGACCGTTCGGTGATTCTGGAGATCAAGATGCTTTTGCAGTCCACCGACCTGTCGGTGCAGGAGATCGCCTACCGGCTCCATTTTCCGGACCAGTCGTATCTGGGGCGATTTTTCAAGAAGCACACGGGAGAATCCCCCACCGAGTACCGGAATACGAAGAAGTGACGGCGCAGGAACCTCTCCCGCCGCCGTCCGGGCGGTTCCTTTGCGGAAGGCCCTTTTGCGGACGGTGCGGCGGGCGTCTCCGTCCGTGAAAAGGGGCCGGCGTCTCCGCTCCCGCGGGATTCTCCGGATTTGCGGCATAATAAATGCGATTGGAAAAACGTTCGATGACGATCCGTTAATCTCAGCCGTACATGAAAATCACTCTTTTCGGGACACAACCTTACGACCGTGAGTCGTTCGACCGCATCCGCGATGCGTACGGATTCGACGTGACCTATCACCGCAGCCATCTCAACGCCGGGAACGTAGCGTTGGCCGAAGGGGCCGACGTCGTCTGCATCTTCGTGAACGATACGGCCGACGCCGCGACCGTCGCACGTCTCTCGCAGTTGGGCGTGCGGCTGATCGCCCTGCGCTGCGCGGGTTTCAACAACGTGGACCTGCTCTCTGCGGCGCAGCACGGGATTCCCGTGGTGCGGGTCCCCGCCTACTCGCCTCATGCCGTGGCGGAGCACGCCGTGGCGCTCATGCTGTCGCTCAACCGCAAAATCCATCGCGCCTATTGGCGCACGCGGGACGGGAATTTCTCGCTCCACGGTTTGCTGGGCTTCGATCTCTACGGCAAGACGGCCGGCATCGTCGGCACGGGCCGGATCGCCCGTGAGCTGATCCGCATTCTCCGGGGCTTCGGCATGGAGGTCATCGCTTACGATCTCTGTCCCGACGAAGCGTATGCCGCGGCGGCCGGGATCGCCTATGTGCCGCTCGACGAGCTGTACGCGCGGGCGGACATCGTTTCGCTGCATTGTCCGCTGACCGACCGGACGCGCTACATGATCGGGCCGGAGGCCATCGGGCGGATGAAGCCGGGCGTCATGCTCATCAACACGGGCCGCGGGCAGCTGATTCATACCGGGGCGCTGATCGACGGGCTGAAACAGAAGAAGATCGGTGCGGCGGGGCTGGACGTTTACGAGGAGGAGGCCGCCTATTTCTACGAAGACACCTCGGACCGGATCATGAGCGACGACGTGCTGGCGCGCCTGCTGTCGTTCAACAACGTGATCGTCACTTCGCATCAGGGGTTCTTTACACGTGAAGCGTTGGATAACATAGCGCGTACCACGATGGAAAATATCAGGGAGTTCGCTGCCGGAGAGCCGCTCACGAACCGTGTGAGCGCCGGGGCGTGAACCGCCCGCGATCCGTTCAATCAATCAAAAAATACCGTCTTATGAAGAAAATCGTGCTGCTCCGCCACGGCGAGAGCGAATGGAACCGGGAGAACCGTTTTACGGGCTGGACCGATGTGGATCTGAGCGAAAAGGGCGTCGCGGAGGCCGCCCGGGCCGGAGAGACGCTCCTTCGGGAGGGCTTCCGTTTCGGATGCGCCTATACCTCCTTTCTGAAAAGGGCCGTCCGGACGCTCGACATCGTGCTGGACAGGATGAACGAAGACTGGATTCCCGTGACGAAGAGCTGGAGGCTCAACGAGAAGCATTACGGCATGTTGCAGGGGCTGAACAAGCGCGAGACGGCCGAGAAGTACGGCGACGAGCAAGTGCATGTCTGGCGTCGCAGCTACGACGTGGCCCCCGAACCGCTCGCGGCGGACGATCCGCGCAATCCGCGTTTCGATCCCCGCTATGCGGGGGTTCCCGCGGCCGAGCTGCCTGCCACCGAGTCGCTGCGGGACACCGTCGCCCGTACGATGCCCTACTGGCAGTGCGAGATTCTGCCGTCGCTCGCCCGGTACGATCAGGTGCTGGTCGTGGCCCACGGCAACAGCCTGCGCGGCATCGTCAAGCACCTGAAGGGCATCTCCGACGAGGCCATCTCGGAGTTTAACCTGCCGACGGCCACTCCCTATGTTTTCGAGTTCGGCGAGGGGCTGAATTGCGTGAAGGACTATTTCCTGGGCGATCCGGACGAGATCGCCCGTCTGATGCAGGCCGTCGCCGATCAGGGCCGGGCCTGACGCCGTCGGTCCGGAGCCGTTCCGCCCCGTGCCGGATTTTCCGGCGCGGGGCTTTTCCGTGTGTTCCGGACCGTGCGGTCCTGTCCGGAACGGTCCGGTCCGACAGACGATCGGTGCTGTCCTGCCGGACGGGATGCGGCGCGTGAGACCGCGCAGGCTATGATTTTGGGAGATTCATCATATTTAACTATATGGGTTGCACTCCGTGCGGGAAGCGTTATCTTTGCACTCCCAAAAAACGAAAACATGAAAGACAGTATCGACTTCGGCAGCATGGAGATTCCGCGGTTGTTCCGCAAACTGCTGATCCCTACCGTTCTGGGAATGGTTTTCTCGGCGGCGTTCGTTATCACGGACGGCATTTTCGTCGGCCGCGGCGTCGGCAGCGACGCGCTGGCGGCAGTCAATATCACGGCGCCGCTGTTCCTCATCAATACAGGCGTGGGACTGATGTTCGGTGTCGGCGCTTCGGTCGTGGCGTCGATCCACCTCGCACACGGAAAGGTCAAGACGGCGCGGATCAACGTGACGCAGGCCGTTGTCGTTTCGTCGCTGCTTCTCGTGGCATACAGCCTCGTGATCTGTCTGTTCGCACCCGGCGCGGCGCGGCTGCTGGGCAGCTCGGAACGCCTCATGCCGCTCGTGCTGGAGTACATGTATTGGTTCGTGCCTTTTCTGCCCTTCAGTGCGCTGCTCAGCTCGGGCATGTTCTTCGTGCGGCTCGACGGGGCGCCCAACTATGCGATGCTCTGCAATGCCGTTCCGGCGGTCATCAATATCGCGCTCGACTACGTTTTCATCTTCCTCTTCGGCTGGGGCATGTTCGGCGCGGCGCTGGCCACGAGTCTCGGCTATGTGGTCGGCGCGGGGATGATCCTCGCTTACCTGAGCCGGCGGCGCAACGTCATCCGTTTCTGCCGGGTGAAGACGAGCCGCAGGAGTCTCCGGCTGACACGCCGCAACGTGGGATACATGTGCCGGCTAGGGCTCTCGACCTTCCTCTGCGAGGGAGCCATCGCCGCGATGATGTTCACGGGCAACTACGTTTTCATCCGTTACCTGGGCGAGGACGGCGTGGCGGCGTTCAGCATCGCCTGCTACTTCTTTCCGATCATCTTCATGGTCTATAACGCCATCGGGCAGTCCGCGCAGCCGATTCTGAGTTACAATTTCGGCGCCGGCAACGCTGAGCGCGTGCAGTCGGCCTTCCGGCTGGCGATGATGACGGCCGTGCTGCTGGGGCTCGCCTTCTTCATCCTGACCGCGCTGTTCAGCCGTCAGATCGTGGGGATGTTCCTCGACGAGGTCTATCCCGCTTACGGCATCGCTGTCGGAGGTTTGCCGCTCTTCGCTTCGGGGTTCGTCTTTTTCGCCTTCAATATCGTCTCGATCGGTTATTTCCAGAGCGTCGAACGCGCCCGGCCCGCCATGACGGTTACCCTGCTGCGCGGCTTCGTGCTGCTGGTGGCCTGCTTCGTCGCCCTGCCGCCGCTGCTCGGCGTCCGGGGCATCTGGCTGGCCGTGCCGTGCTCCGAAGTGCTGACGGCCGTGGCCGTCGTGGCGATCTTCCGCCGCGGAGCGCGCCGCGCCCGGTATTGACGGATGCCGTTTTTCCCGCACCGTACCGGGCTTTGCCGGATTATTTGTATCTTTGCCCCCAAACGACCGTCTTTTTATGGAGAAAGTGTTGATTATCGACGACGAAACGCAACTGCGGGGACTGCTCGCGCGGATCATCTCGCTCGAGGGCTATGACGTGGCCCAGGCGGAGGATTGCGCTGCGGGGCTGAAGCTGCTCGAACGCTATGCGCCCGACGTGGTGCTGTGCGATGTCAAGCTGCCCGACGGCAACGGCGTGGACATGGCGGCGAAGATCAAGGCGGCCGCCCCGGAGGTCGAGGTGATTCTGCTGACGGCCTACGGCAACATTCCCGACGGCGTGCAGGCCATCAAGAACGGGGCGTTCGATTACATCACCAAAGGAGACGACAACAACAAGATCCTGCCCCTGCTGAGCCGGGCCGCCGAAAAGGCCGAAATGCAGCGGCGGCTGACCCGCATCGAGAACAAGCTCTCCGAAGAGCACTCCTTCGACCGGATCGTCGGTGACTCGGAGGTCCTGCGCCGGGCCGTGGACCTGGCCCGCAAGGTCGCCGTCACCGACACTTCGGTGCTGCTCACCGGCGAGACGGGAACCGGCAAGGAGGTCTTCGCGCAAGCCATCCACCACGCCAGCCGCCGGGCGAAGGGGGCTTTCGTGGCGATCAACTGCTCGGCTTTCTCGCGCGAACTGCTCGAAAGCGAACTGTTCGGCCACCGGGCCGGCAGTTTCACGGGCGCCGCCAAGGACAAGAAGGGCCTTTTCGAGGAGGCCGACAAAGGCACGCTATTCCTCGACGAGATCGGGGAGATGCCCGTCGAATTGCAGGCCAAACTGCTCCGCGTGCTCGAAAGCGGCGAATTCATCAAGATCGGCGAAACACGCCCCACACGGGTTGACGTGCGCCTGATCGCCGCCACGAACCGCGACCTCGAAAAGGAGATCGCCGCCGGGAATTTCCGCGAGGACCTCTATTTCCGCCTCTCGGTGTTCCGCATCCACCTTCCCTCGCTGCGCGAGCGGCCCGGCGACATCGCCGGATATATCCGCGTCTTCGCGGCGCAGTTCGCCGACAAAATGGGACGTCGCATCGACTCGATCGACGCCGACTACATCGCCGCTCTCGAACGCCACACGTGGCACGGCAACGTCCGCGAACTGCGCAACATCGTGGAACGGAGCATGATCATGGCCGAGGGCGGCACGCTGACGGCCGATACGCTTCCGCCCGAATTCCAAACCGGAGCCGGACGGAACGAAGCCCCCGATTCGATGGCCCTCGACGCCCTCGAACGGCACCATATCCTCAAGGTACTCGAATACGCCGCAGGCAACAAGGCCGAAGCGGCCCGCCTGCTAGGCATCGGCATCGCCACGCTCTACCGCAAACTCGAAAGTTACGGTCTGAAGTCCTGACGCTCCCGCACAAGCCTATCATTCTGAAACGGCCGCCTTATCATTTTGATAGGGCGGCCGTTGTTTTCGGCACACGTTCCCGACCGACATTCCATTCGTTATCAACACAATAGATCCGAAACCGAGGTTTTGGCATCCCCTTCGTATGCTATCCGGCAAAACCCAAATAAACCGATATGGCAATCGTGATCCTGATACTGATATTCTGCGGCGCAATGGCTCTGCTATGCCGGATGATTTGCGGTTTTGCGAAATTGTTGTCTAACTCAAAAAAGAAAATGAGATGAACGGAATCGTACTGTTCCTCGCGCTCTGCGCCTTGGGGGCGCTCTGCTACTGGTTCTATTACAAATGTGTCGATTGGTTTGAAAAAATTTGATGGAAAATGTTTACAGGACTGCTTATTCTGAGCATCGCCGGATTCGTCTATCTGATGTACGTGCTCGTAAAACCCGAAAAATTCTGATTGTCGGACTCTGAAAACCCATAATAAATGAATAGCGAAATTTTAGGCGTCATACTGCAATGGGCCGCCCTCGTGATACTCTGCTATCCGCTGGGACGCTACATTGCCAAAGTATACAAAGGGGAGCACACATGGCTCGACTTCATGGCTCCCGTCGAACGGTTCGTCTACCGCATCTGCGGCATCGACCCCATGCAGGAGATGAACTGGAAACAATTTCTCAAGGCCCTGCTGACGGTCAACCTCTTCTGGTTCT
>OGQQ01002314.1_pt1 | contig 12609 bp, 8 predicted proteins | sample 1553281 | NCBI WGS metagenome assembly OGQQ01 (sample SAMEA2579937, study PRJEB22360) | human gut metagenome | biome: human gut; feature: human-associated habitat; material: faeces | place: Denmark | collected 2008/2010 | reverse complement strand
GTGCTCATCCACCAGCCGGCCATCGACCAGGGCTTCGGCAAGGCCACGGAGATCGAGATTCAGGCCAAGGAAATGCTGCGTATGCGTGAATGGCTGGAGGAGACCCTCGCCAAGCACACCGGCCAGGACGTCGAGAAGATTCGCCGCGACATCGAAGTGGACACTTTCCTGACCGCTCCTGAAGCCAAGGAATACGGCATCGTGGACGAGGTGTTGGAACACCGCCAGTAAAACTTCCGGACATTGCAATACCCTCGGTCGGCAACGACCGGGGGTATTGTATTTCAAGGATGACAATGATAATGCGCAGCGTGGCGGTTCGACGGTGCGGCGCAGTCGGCAAAGGAGAATCATGGGACGTGTGGTGAGCTACAACGAGGACGTACCCCGTTGCACGTTCTGCGGCAAAACCGAACATCAGGTACGAAAACTGGTGGCCGGTCCCAATGCCTCCATCTGCGATGAATGCATCGCCCTGTGCGTGGACATCATCTCCGAGGAGCGTGTCAAAGATGCCGAGGTCAATTCGCTGAGCCTGCCCAAGCCCGCTCAGATCTTCGATTATCTCAACCGCTACGTCATCGGTCAGGAGAACGCCAAGCGCGCATTATCCGTAGCCGTATACAACCATTACAAGCGCGTCAACATGGAGCTTCAGGAGTCCGCTGAGCAGCTTGACGGGAATAACGGGCACAGTGGCCAGACCGGCAAACAAGCCAAGCAATCCGTTCCCACCCAGACGCGTGCTGCCCGCCGCAGCAATGACCCTTTGGCTGACGTCGAGGTCGCCAAGTCAAACATTCTGTTGCTCGGCCCCACCGGCGTGGGCAAAACCTATCTTGCGCAGGCGTTGGCCCGCGTAATGAACGTGCCGTTCGTCATCACCGACGCCACCACCCTGACCGAAGCCGGCTATGTAGGCGACGATGTGGAAACCGTGCTCCAACGTCTCCTCCAAGCTGCGGATGGCGACGTAAGCCGAGCCCAGCACGGCATCATCTACATTGACGAAATCGATAAGATCGCCCGCAAATCCGGTGAGAACACCTCCATCACCCGTGACGTGTCCGGTGAGGGCGTTCAGCAGGCGTTGCTGAAGATCTTGGAAGGAACCATCGCCTCCGTGCCGTTGGAAGGCACGCGCAAGCATAAGGAGCAGGACGTTGCGCAGATGGACACACGCGGCATCCTATTCATCTGCGGCGGTGCGTTCGTGGGGCTGACGGACATTGTTCGCAAGCGATTAGGCCGTCGAGAGACCGGCTTCGGCGCGAATTGGCACGACGCCGACATGAAAGACGAGGAATTGCTCGAACAGGTCAATGCCGATGATCTGGCCGAGTTCGGACTGTTGCCTGAGTTCATCGGACGTTTGCCGGTCACCAGTGTGCTGAAGGAACTTACCGTAGACGATCTGACGGCGATTCTCACCCAGCCAGCCAACGCGCTGATCAAGCAGTACCGTAAACTGTTCGCCGTCGACGGCGTCGATCTGCAATTCACAGAACAGGCCATTCGGGCGATTGCTGATATCGCTATCAAGCAGGGGACCGGCGCACGCGGTTTGCGTTCGATTATCGAACGTACGTTGCAGGACACGATGTTCCAGTTGCCGAGTTTGGATGATGTGAGGCAGGTGATTGTGGACAAGGCGTCCGTAGAGGGTTCCAGCACGCCCAAACTCCTGCGCGAAGCCGTGGATGTGCCGCAGGGACGTCTCAAAGTTGCGCAGTCGGTTTTGCTTGACCGAGTCCGTATACACGAGGCGTGAGGCCAGTAAATACGCCGTTGCGGTAGTGGTCGGGATGGTGCGACTCGCCGCAACACGCCGAGTTGCATTCAGCTGAACGGCGTGTATTATATATCGAGTTGTCTGAAAGACAACATGCGCCAGTAGCCCAGCGGATTAGAGCAGCTGACTACGGATCAGCAGGTCGCAGGTTCGAATCCTGTCTGGCGCACAGTAAGCCTCGAAAGCGAAATGCTTCCGAGGCTTTTCCAATTGTATTGGCCCGTTTGAGTCGGTTGAGTCGGCCACACAGGGTTGGGCTAAGGTTGCCCTTCGCGACTCAGCCCGGAGCGGAACGTCCTGAGATATTCCGTACTATTACATACGGTTCATCCAAGAGAGTGCAGCAAGGAGACGCGATGGCCACGACCGCCGGCGCGAAGAAGGGACTTTGGTCCACCATCAGGCGAATCGCCGCCTCAGACCGTATTTCCGGACTCATCATGCTTGGCTTCGCGCTCACCGGCCTGGTGCTCGCGAATCTGCCCGCCACCGCGCATGCGTTCGAGACCGTAGCGGAAACGCATCTGTTCATCCCCTACACCAATCTCGACCTGCCTATTGGCCACTGGGCCCAGGATGGTCTGCTTACCATCTTCTTCCTGACCGTGGGCCTCGAACTGAAGCAGGAACTCACCACCGGCTCGCTTGCCAATCCGAAAGCGGCCGCCGTGCCGATGCTGTGCGCGGTGGGCGGCATGATCGCCCCGCCCATCCTGTTCCTGGCCGTCACGGCATTGTTCTCTCAGCTTGGGCCTGGTGAACCCGGCACGCTGATTCTGACCACCACCGGCAGCAGCATCCCGTTCTCGGAGATGTCGCACGGCTGGGCAGTGCCCACCGCCACGGATATCGCGTTCTCGCTGGCCGTGCTCGCCCTGTTCGCCAAGGCCCTGCCCGGTTCGATCCGCGCGTTCCTGATGACGCTTGCCACCGTCGACGACCTGCTGGCCATTATTCTGATCGCCGTATTCTTCTCCTCGATTAACGCCTGGTATTGGTTCATCGGCATCGCCGTATGCGCCGCCATCTGGGCATACCTCGTGCGACTGAAAAAAGTGCCGTGGATCGCGGTTGGCATCGTCGGTATCCTCGCTTGGATCATGATGTTCGAGGCAGGCGTGCACCCCACACTGGCCGGCGTGCTGGTTGGCCTGCTGACCCCCTCTCGTGAAATGCACGGCGAACTCTCGCCGCGTGCCGAACGCTATGCCAACAAGCTCCAGCCATTCTCCGCACTGCTGGCCCTGCCCATCTTCGCCTTGTTCGCCACCGGCGTACACTTCGAGTCGATGAGCCCGCTATTGTTGGCCTCGCCGCTGGTCATCGCACTGATTGTGGCTTTGGTGGTCGGCAAACCTCTGGGTATCATCACCACCGCATGGCTGTCCACGCACGTGGGCGGTCTGAAGATGGCCAAGGGGCTGCGCGCGCGCGACATGTTCCCCGCCGCCTGCGCCTGCGGCATTGGTTTCACGGTGTCGTTTCTCATCGCGTCGCTGGCATATCAGGATGCCGAACTATCGGCTGAAGCCCGTTTCGGCGTCCTGGTGGGGTCCATGGTCGCAGCCGTGATCTCAGGTATTCTGCTGAGCCGTCAATCCAAACGATTCGAACTGGAGGACGGTACGAAGCATAAGCATCATACCGGCGACGAAGACGCCATGAACGAAGTTGAGACGGTGCTGGAAGACGGTACCGTGGTGGTCAGCCAGATAATCGGCACCCACCAGGAACAGTAAAAGGGATCTCCATATGTTGAAAGGGCCACGCATCCCCATGCATGGCCCTTTCAACATATGCGTGCCATTGCGGCACGGCTGATTAATCTGATTGGTCTATTTCTTGACGGCAACCAGCAGACCAGTGCCGGTCGGCGTCAACGCAGTGACGAACCGTTCATCCGACTCCACCGTTTCCAGCAATTCGCGCATCGCGATGGATTTGGCATCACGATTGGCGGGATTCAGCACGCCGCCGGCCGATGTGGCCGAATCAAAGGCAAGCACATCGGTGAAGACAATCGCGGCATGCGGTTTCAGCAGGCGTGGAGCCTGAGCGAAAGCCGCAGCATAATTCTCCGAATCGCCGGCCACGACGATCAAATCGTAATTCTCGGCGTTCAGGCGGGGCAGAAACACACCTGCGGACGCGTTCACGGCACGCAATGTGGTTTCGGTGTCATCGGACAGACGATTGAACAGTTTGCGAATCAGCGCGATGCCCTGCGTGGACGAATCGACGGCCGTAAGCTGGCCTGCATTGTCAAGACCGTTGATCAGCTGCATCGTCTCCACCACGGAACCGGTGCCGATGGCGATCACCGACGAGGCGTCCAACATCCGCACCAGCATGCGCAGCAATTCGGCCTGCGCCGCGGATCCTTGGGGAATGCCGGCTTCCTCGGCCGCGGTTCTGATCGCATTGAGCTCGGCAGACTGGCGTGAGAACGCATGATCCTCGACGTATTCCCACGATTTCGCGAGATTGGTATATGACGTCCTATCCATTTCAGCGCTCCTTGATTTGGGCGATCAGCTGCCAGATCTCCTCACCGACATCGATGCCACGCGGGCATTCACGCGTGCAGGCGCGCACCGACTGGCACGCGGCGATGCCATCGGCGGAATCGATGGCATCCATACGTGCATCCGTCTGACCGTCGCGTGAATCATTGATGAAACGGGAGGCGGCGATAAGAGCCGCAGGGCCGATGAACGCCTCGCCGCCTGCATATACCGGACAGCTTCCCTCACAGGTGCCGCAGGCTATGCAGTTGCTCAGCAGCTCATACTTGGAGAGCTGCTGGGGATTCTGCAGATATTCGAATGCGTTGATCTTGCCGTCCGCGGTGGTGGCGAGTTCGCCACTGGCCTGCAGATACGGCTTGAGCTTCCTGATTTGGCCAAGCATCTGGTCGATATCGGCGATCAAATCACGCTGCACGGGGAAACCGGGCAGCGGTGCGAGCTCGATGACACCCAAATCGTCGGCATCCTGCGTTTGCGCGGGTTGAACGTCTTCTCCCGTATGACGGAAGCCGTCCTCATCCACCTGTGCGTCGGATGGCTGCTTTGCCCAAGCCTTCACCGTGGCGGTGCACAGAAGCGTAGGCGTGCCGTTGATGGACACGGCATCGGAACCGCACATGCCATGACCGCACGAATAACGGAAGGCAAGCGTCGGATCGATGGTGCGCTTGACTTTGAGCAGGCAGTCAAGCACGGTGTCCTCCGGACGCGCCGGCACCACGTAATCCTGCACCCACTGCTTGCCTCGCGGACGCCTGCGCGCGGATCCGGAATCGCCGAAGGGAGAGCTCTTCCTAGCGAACGGCGAGCCGCCTCGTTCACGGCCGCGTTCGGGACGCGGCGTGAACCTGTTCACCCGCAACGTCACCGTTTCCATGCCGTTCTCCATGCCGCTCATATACCTGCCTTTCGATAAAAAACCGTCAACCAGTCTGCCATACGCCGTGCCCAGGGTGTCAGTATTCACGGGCCTTTGGCGGCATGTCCACGATGTGCACCGGCTGCCAGGAGACCTGGCAGGAAACATCCGTCATGGAATGGGCCAGGAAATGCTCGTCGTCACGCTCCGGGAAATCAAGACGCTTCAACGATCCACGGGATTCGTGACGCGCATCGGAGGCGGCGAGCACGGCCTTGCCGAGCTCCAACAGATGGCGCACCTCCCAGATGGCGGTGATTTCCTGATTGAACGTGGGGGAGTCGGAATGCGCATGCAGCGCCTCGGCACGCGGCGTGAGCGTATCGTCCAGCGTAGCCAACGCCTGTTCGATGCTGTTCCGGTCGCAACGCACCGCGACCGCCTGCTCCATGACGGATCCCAAATCGGCCATCAGCTGGTACGGATTGTCCGACGACGCATCGTCGTCATCGGACGGCCGCGTCAACAGTTCCTTGACCTGCGCGGAACGCTTGTCGGCAGCCTGCGACACCGCGTCGATAGATGCTTCGTCGGCAGGCTCGGCCATCGGATCGTTCACTGGATTATCGACGACACGTTCAGCCATCGCCTTGCCCGAACGGGTGCCGAAGAGGCAGGCGTCCAACAGCGAGTTGCCGCCCAGACGATTCGCGCCATGCACCGACACGCAGGAGCATTCGCCAGCGGCGAACAGACCGTCCACGACGGCGCGTTCGCCATCGACCCAACGGTAGACTTCGCCGTCGGTGGTGATGGGGATGCCGCCCATGGTGTAATGCGCGGTGGGTTTGACCGGCACATAGTCGCGGGTCGGATCGAGATCGGCATACTGTTCGATGGTCTCCACCACCTGCGGCAGCACCTCATGCATATGATCCGCATCGATGCCGGTCATATCCAGCCAGACACAATCCTTCGGCCCATCCGGATCCTTCGGATCGGCGATTCCTCGTCCGGCGTCGATTTCAGCCATGATGGAACGGCTCACCACATCACGCGCGGCAAGGTCGGCATGACCCGGCGCGTAATGTTCCATGAACGCCTCGCCATCGGAGTCGCGCAGCACGCCGCCTTCCGCACGTGCCGCCTCAGACAGCAGAATGCCGGTATGGGCGAGACCGGTCGGATGGAACTGCACGAACTCGCTATCCTCAAGCTGAAGGCCGGCGGACAATGTCAACGCCATGCCGTCACCGGTCAGATCCCACGAATTCGACGTGGTATGGAACAGACGGCCGGCACCGCCAGTGGCCATCAGCACATTGCGTGCGTGGATGGCATGCGTCTCGCCCTTGTGCGTGTCGAACGCCACCACGCCCTCGACCTTGCCGTGGTCTTCGGAAACCACCAGATCGGTCACATACCATTCCTCGGCGAACTCAACGCCCTCGGCCACGCACTGCTGCCACAAGGCGTGCAGAATCTGGTGGCCGATGCGGTCGGCCGCATAGGCGGCGCGCTTGACCGGGGCGCCGCCGAACTCGCGCGTGTGGCCGCCGAACCGGCGCTGGGCGATATGCCCGTCCTCGGTACGGGAGAAGGCCACGCCCTGACGCTCCAGGTTGATCACGGTCTGCGGCGCGTATTCGGCGAGCAGTTTGGCCGCATCCTGGTCCACCAGCCAGTCGCCGCCCTTGATGGTGTCGTAGTAATGCCAGTGCCAGTCATCGGACTCCACATTGCCCAGGCTCGCGGCGATGCCGCCCTCGGCTGAACCGGTGTGCGAACGCAGCGGCTGCAGTTTGGAGACCACGAGGATCTTCGGGTCCACGCCTTGTTCCTTGAGCTCGGTGATCTCGGGGGAGCGCAGCAGTCCCAACGCCGCCGACAGGCCGGCCGCTCCGGCGCCGACGATCACCGCATCATACATATCTTCCAAACGTTTCGGACTCATGGGTTCGATTCTCGCACACCCGCCGAACAGCCTTCGAGCCGTGTCATGGAAGCCGATTAGCCGACACGGCTGCTCAGCTTGAGTATGCCGGCATCCCGCTCGATCACTCCCTTCAGCTCCAATGCGCCGAGTAGCTCAAGTATGGTGCCGATATTGGGAATCTCGTCGGGTACCGTCTCTCGCGCCACACGCAATAGTGCGTCCGGGGTGACGATGAGATGTCGTTTACGGCATTCACGAATCAATGCCACTAATGTGCGTTCCATTTCCGGCAGCTTGGCGATAATGATACGTTGTTGGGCTTCCTTCTCGGGATCGGGCTTCGGCTTGACACGAAGATCCGGCATCTGATGCGACGAGGGAAGCTCTTCACCCTTGCTTTTGTCGTTACCGGAATCGGCAGTTGCGCTCGCCGGCCCATCCTTGGATTGAGTGCGCGTAGGCTGAGTATGCTTGGTCTTCGAACGTTTCGAATGACCTGAATCTTGTGACGACTCCTGTGACGCCGATGATTCCGAGGATGCTGGCGATAACGGAGTCGTTGCCGGCACTTCCATGGCCTCCTCGTTTTCGGACGAGTCCTGACCTGTGGATTTCGATATGCCTGGGCATGCTGCCATAACGGGCTTATGCCGTTCATGGCATATATCCTCGGTGGATGTGGCGGCACACAGAATCATCGCTCGGTGGTCGCCGATCATCTTATTGCACCCGGCGTTGCAAGGCTGATTGATGTCACCGGGAACCGCATACACTTCGCGCAGCAATTCGCATGCCCATCCCGCGGTGTTGAGCGCTCCGGAACGCAACCGGGCTTGCGTCACAATCAATGTGGAAGACATGGCCGCGATAATGCGGTTGCGAAGCAGAAAACGACGGGCTTCGGGAATCGTCCCGGGGCACAGTTCACTGATCAGTGCACCACCCTGCGCCTCGATGCGTTCGAACAGCGTGCGGTTACGCATCGGTCCGATATGGTTGAGCCCGCCGGCGAATACGGCAACGGTTTTGCCCACATTGGCGGGCATTCTGCCGTGCAGCGCATTCAACGCTCCCCAATGTGCCGCCGCATCCGTGCCCATCGCGCCTCCGGACACGACCAGATGCCCGGCAACGGCTGCCTGTTCGGCTACGGTGTGTGCCACATACCGGCCATATTCGGTCACGTCCCGTGAACCGACGATGCCGACCGGTTTGGCGCAACTGGTCAATGCGCGTGGATCGCCTTTGATCCACAAACACAGCGGTGGCGCCCAATCGGAGCGAATGGACAGGTCGGCCAACTGCGAGGGCCAACATGGATGGCCAGGGCCGATAATCCATTGCGTGCCATCCATAGTGAACCAGTCGGCCAGTTGGATGATGTCTTGCGAGGGCAGGTCCATCATGCGGTTATGCCAGCAGGCCAGTGCATTGCGGAAGGAGCGCATCGCGTTCGCCGACGCCTTGCGGCCCCATCGAGTGAGGCCGTCCACGAACATGCGGTCAATACGTGACAGCGCCGGGCCGCAGATTTCAGATGGCTGGCTTGGATGGGATTGCGCCAACGCATGCCAGAGGGATTCGGCGTTTTCCGCGCCTTTGAGCGTGGCGTACATCATCACATCCGCGCCATCAAGACAGAACGTGAGCGCGGCACGATACAACGTATCCGTGGGAGGTACGGGAATAGTGCGCGAAACGGCGAGACTCGTATCGGTGTGATCCACACTTCCTGCGGTGCCGCCAGATTGCCGGATATCAGTAGCGTTACTCATGTCATCCTCGTTCTCATTTCGATGCCCTGATGGACGTCCTGTTCAGTGGGGGATACGCGGCCGGCCAGATCGGCGAGCGTCCAAGACAGACGCATGGCGCGATCAGCCCCGCGCAATGTGAGTTGATGATTGGACAGGGCCCGATTGACCAATTCCATCGCTTTCAGCGATGTATTGGCGTGCAGCCATTTGCCCGAAGCTTGCGCGTTGCACACCCATCCATACTGTCTGAACCGGTCTTTGGCCACTTGACGGGCACGAATCACACGAGCTTGTATCCCGGCACTGGACTCGCCGATTGGCTCGCTTTGCGCGGCAATGCGCGAGACTGGTGGCACCGCCATCTGAATATCCACACGATCCAGTATCGGTCCGGACAATCGCGAGAAATAACGTATACGGTCTTTTTCCCGGCAAGCGCAACGTTCGCCGGTGCCGTAATAGTATCCGCACGGACAGGGGTTGGCCGCCATGATGAGTTGGAATGAGGCCGGGTAGTAGGTGCTGCCTTTTGAACGGGAAAGCGCCACATACCCGGATTCCAATGGTTCGCGCAACGTCTGCAGGGCGCGTGCGCTGAATTCCGGTGCCTCGTCCAGAAACAGAATGCCTCGATGCGCGCGTGTGATTGCGCCGGGAACGGCGATGCCGCTGCCACCACCCACCAAGGCCGCCGTGCTGGCGGTGTGGTGCGGTGCCTCGAACGGCGGCATGTCGGTGATGCCGTACTGAGGCAGTATGCCGCACAGCGATCGAATCGATGCCACCTCCAGCTGTTCCGCCTCGTTCAACGGGCACATGATGCCGGGCATACGTGAGGCCAACATGGTTTTGCCGCTGCCTGGCGGGCCGGTCATGATGAGATTATGCCCGCCTGCCGCCGCCACTTGCAGTGCCCATTTGGCATGCTCCTGACCCAGAACCTCGTTCATATCGCCACAATCGTTGGGATGACTTGTGGGCGATTGATCCGTGGTGGTCTCGTCGGTAACCGGTGTATCGGGAATCGTATAGGTGGCATCGCCGCCCATCAGTTCGATGAGCTCACCCACATGCCTCACGCCCACTACATCCAGTCCATCCACCATCGAAGCCTCGTCAAGATTGCGATGGGGAACAATCATTTTGCGCACGCCACGTTCCTCGGCATGCAGCATGATCGGGAGCAGCCCATGAATCGGCAGCACCGAGCCGTCAAGATTCACTTCGCCGAGCACAATGGTATCTTCTAGGCAATCATGCCCTATGGCACCCGCCGCACATAGGACGCTGGCCGCGATGGCCAGATCATGCGACGAACCGCGTTTGGGCATGGCCGCAGGGCTCATGTTCACGGTCACACGGGTTTGCGGCCAACCGAATCCAGTGGCTTGACACGCTGATTTCACGCGCTCGCGGGCTTCGGACAACGATGCATCCGGCAATCCGATGATGCTGAAGTATGGCAAGCCAGGGCTGATGAAAGCCTGCACTTGGACGATGAAGGCCTTAAGGCCGATCAGTCCGACTGAGAGGGTGCTGCCGATAGCCATGTCTACTCCTTTCACAATGTGTTTCGCAACGTGGCTGTTTTTTTTGGGGGGGGGCTTCAGAAGGCATTTTCAATGTGATGCACGAGCGGCCTGCCCACCCGAAGCACGATGGTGACGACATCGAAACGGACCGCCGAATGCGGCACCCGATTACGCCGGTCAAGTAGCCAATCGCAGGCGGCTTTCCTGAGATTGTGCTGTTTCGCCGGCGTAATGGCCTCTTGCGGATATCCGTAATGCATGGACCGGCGTGATTTCACTTCGACGAACACCACCGTGTACTCGGGATTGAGCATCACGATGTCCAATTCGCCGTAACGGGTATGCCAATTGCGGCTCAAGGTCGTCCAACCGTGTTCCTCCAGCCACGCGGCGGCATACTGCTCGCCGAGCGCGCCGAACTGTTTGGGCGTCAGATTGCGGTCGCCCATCGTGGCCGCAATCCGTTCCGAAGGCAGCATTGCCTGCGGATCAGGTGAAGCCAGCATGGGCTGGTGAAAGGCAAGACCGGCGTCGATGCCGGACTTCGTCGTCGGCTGAGTAGGTGGTAAAGCGTTCATGATTCCACTGTGCGGGTTACTTATGTAAGAGCACAAGCGCAACCGGCAAATGTGGATACTATGACGCGGTTTGGCGTGTTGTGGATAACGTGTGGATGAAAACTCGGTTATCCACCATTAGTTCAGAAGGTTTACCAAGGCTCACCAGTCGACTTCCCTGTGACGAAAAAACAACCCATCGGATTGTTCGCTGAATACGTCAGACCCAGTGAGCGGAGAGGGGAGCCAAGGTGCGGTCACTTCACCAAATCGGTGAGTTCGCCAAGGTTCAGTTCGAAACTGACGCCACGATCCTCGAAATGCGGCTGGTTACGGGTGCTGACCATGGCGTGACGCACGAACTCACCGGCGATTTCGGCCGACTCGGCCAGGCCGCGGCCGGCCATCACCGCGCCGCACAGGGCAGAGGCGAAGGCGTCACCCGTGCCATGAATCATGTATGGCAACTTCTCATGAGCCAGCTCGATCTTGCCGGCAACACCGGTGGAAGCGCTGGCCACATAGTTGACGATTTTGCCATCGCCATGGTCAATGCCCTTCAGCACCACGTTCTTGGCACCCAACTCCAGCAGAGCACCAAGCAGCTCGTTAACCGTGGCCTCATCAATATCCTGGCCAGGATAGTCACGCTTGGTGAGAATGCTCGCTTCGGTGAGGTTCGGCATCAACACGTCGGCACCATCGGCCAGCGCGCCCATTGCCTCGCACAGCTCCGGTGTGTACGTGGGGTACATTTCGCCGGCGTCTCCCATCACCGGGTCAACCAGACGCAGCGCGTTCGGATATTCGCGGTAGAGACGCTGAATGATCGCCACCTGATCGGGGGAGCCGAGGAAGCCTGAATACACGCCATCCAGCTCCACGTCTTCCTTCTGCCAGGCATCCAAGTAACCGGAGAGAATATCCGTGGTGTCATGGAACGTGAACACTGCATAGCGCGTGTGCGCCGAGAACAGGGCGGTCGGCACCGGGCACACATCGCAGCCGGCGGCCGAGAGAATCGGAATCGCGGCGGTCAGCGAGCACTTGCCGTAGCCGCACATGTCGTGCACGGCGGCCACGCGCGGAATATAGTTCGGATCACGGTCATACAGAGTTACATCGGTCATGTCTGTTCGAATCCCTTCACCATGTTGGCGGAATAATTCATTGGCGATGTTTGACTGTAGTCGTTCGTCATGTAAACCATGTAACCGGGCGGCAGAAAAATGAAACAGACGTCATCACCGAGCGGGCAAACCGTCTTGGTGACGGGTGGAACAAGCAATCATCACGGACACTTGAGCCATGCGCGAAAGGCATGGTAGCGATATCACCGTGACCGCAGTCGACCTTGAAAGCGCATGCGTGCGGCCCGGCGTGTCGCGATAATTTCAACGACTTTTTCGTGACTTCTGACAGTCGCTCACGTCAATGATTCCAAGGCTTTATAAACCCTTATAGGCAAGTCCGATAACGTTCAGCTTGCGCCGCGCGGCCCAAGCGTCGTAACTTCATAACCAACACCTCGCCAACCGCCCGAACACGGCAGGCGGGTGGCAAGGAAAAATCCTCGCGACCTAGCACAACCAAGGAGAATACCATGGCCGAGAACAACAAGAACTATCGTTTCGAAACCCTGCAGCTG
>OGQQ01002312.1_pt1 | contig 12623 bp, 5 predicted proteins | sample 1553281 | NCBI WGS metagenome assembly OGQQ01 (sample SAMEA2579937, study PRJEB22360) | human gut metagenome | biome: human gut; feature: human-associated habitat; material: faeces | place: Denmark | collected 2008/2010 | reverse complement strand
ATTTCACTTGTGGTGTTTTATATTTTCAGGCACACATCCGGACGCTGAATCGGCCTCTGCCGCCGCAGTATTAAGCGGTACGGATCTGGAATGTGGTTCTAGTTATAAAGCATTAGTAGAAAGCGCTAAAAAAGGATTAATCAGTGAAAAGGATATTGATGTATCCGTAAAACGATTATTAAAAGCACGCTTTGAATTGGGTGAAATGGACGATCCCAGTAAAGTGGAATGGACTAAAATTCCTTATTCTGTGGTTTGCTCGGCAGAACATGATTCCCTGTCACTAGATATAGCACGCAAATCAATGACGCTGTTACTGAACAAAAATAATATCCTGCCACTGAAACGCGGTGGACAAACCATCGCCGTCATGGGACCTAACGCAAATGACTCTGTGATGCAATGGGGTAATTATAACGGTACTCCCAAACATACGATCACCTTATTGGAAGGTATCCGCTCAGCCATGGGAGAGAATGACAAACTGATCTATGAACAAGGTTGCAGCTGGGTAGAACGCTCATTAATCAGAAGCGTTTTCAACCAGTGTACTTCTAAAGAAGGTCCAGGGTTCTCCGCCCGCTATTGGAACAACAAGGAATATGAAGGAAATGCGGCAGCCACCGCACAACTCACCACCCCGTTCCGCCTTTGTACCTCAGGAGCCACCGTATTTGCCCCCGGTGTGAATCTGACCGATTTCTCGGCCATCTATCAAAGTGTGTTTACCCCCCAAGAAACAGGAGAGGTTATTTTCAACTTTTATAGTTGTGGAGCTACACAATTATTGATAAATGGTGAAGAAGTAAAGAAATTCACCAACAAACATGGGGGCAGGGGACAAGCTTACGCCATGCATGCAGAAGCCGGCAAGCCATACGATATAGAAATCCGCTTCCAATACTTTAGTGGAGACGCACAGTTGAATTTTGATCTTGGGTTTAAAGAAGAAGTCAACATTAAGAATACGGTAGCAAAAGTGAAAGATGCTGATATAGTTATATTTGCAGGCGGTATATCTCCAAGTTTGGAAGGAGAGGAGATGGGTGTCAATTTACCGGGATTCCGCAAAGGAGACCGTACTGACATCGAGCTTCCAGCTGTTCAGCGTGAATTAATAAAAGCACTCTGTGATGCCGGGAAAAAAGTTATTTTCGTTAATTTTTCCGGATCACCCATTGCTATGGAGCCCGAAACCAAATATTGTCAGGCCATTTTACAAGCATGGTATCCGGGACAATCCGGAGGTAAAGCTGCCGCCGAAGTCTTGTTTGGAGATTACAATCCTGCAGGACGACTGCCCGTTACTTTTTACCGGAATATAGCGCAATTGCCTGACTTTGAAGATTATAATATGACAGGACGCACTTACCGTTATTTTAAAGGTGATCCTCTTTTCCCGTTCGGTTATGGTTTGAGTTATACCACTTTTAACTATGATAACATCAAACTGGATCAAACGATTAAAGTAGGGGAAACTGCCAAAATGGTTATTCCTGTAACCAATGCCGGTAATCGTGACGGGGAAGAAGTAGTACAGGTATATCTGAAAAAACAAGAAGATGCGGAAGGACCGGCTAAAACACTGCGTGCTTTCAAACGTGTACAAATTCCTGCAGGAAAAACAGTCAATGTAGAATTAGAGTTAACACCCAAACAATTGGAATGGTGGGACGCGCAGACAAATACCATGCGCACCATAGCCGGAAACTTCGATATAATGGTAGGGGGTAATTCTAAAGATGCTGAATTACAAGTAAAGACGCTGACATTGCAATAATAACTCCGAATAAAATAAATCAAGTCTGCGGCATTTTTGTCAAACTCTATATTTAAAACAAAAATGCCGCACTTGACAAAATAAAACATCAGAACAACTCAATCTGCTTATCTGCCTTTATTTGTTGCACAAAATAGTTGTCATGACTCACCACCAACAAAGTGCCTTGATAATCCTTCAAAGTTTCGGTCAAGATCTCCATACTCAGAATATCAATATTATTAGTAGGTTCATCCACAATAAAAACATCGGGGGCCTGTGCACTCACCATAAGACAACAGAGAGAAAGTTTCATCTTCTCACCTCCACTCAGATAACTACACTTCTTGTTCCATGTGGAAACAGGAAACAAAAAACGGTTGAGAATCGTTCTCAATTCATTATCATACAATTCACTATTGAATAAAGCAAGTTGTTCTAATACCGACAAATCATTACGAATTGTAGAATATTCCTGATCAAGATAAACGTACGTCAGCCCTTCTGCCTGTATCAAAGAACCTTGAGTAGGAGCAAGACTTCCGGTTATCAACCTCAATAAAGTTGTTTTACCACTACCATTACTTCCTTTCAAATGAATACGGTCACCACTTTTGATGGTAAACTCAAGAGGAGAAGACCACAAAGGATTTTCTCCATACGAATAATTCACACTTGAAGCTACGATAAGTATCTTACCGATATGCAAAGAAGATGAATTGAAATTTACTTTCATCGTCTTCATATCAGGTAAAGCTTTACGCAGTTCTACTGTTTCTCCTGCCAAAACACGGATCTTATCAGCATGAACATCTCCTAAACGGACAGCACTTTTCTCAGCCTGATCCCTGAATGTATGCATTGCCATCTTTCCGACTCCTTTCTTCACATTTTGTTTTTTACCTCGCACATCATGCTTTTGTTGACGCTCCATTACCTCACGTGCCTGCTTCCGGGCTTTTTGTAATTGCTTTTCATTCTCCTCCAACCGGGTTTGCAGAGCTTCTACAGCCAATTTCTTCTGTTCTTTATAGAAATCGTAATTTCCAGCATAATAAGTGACACCTTTTGCAGTAAGCTCATAGGTAGAAGAAAGTAAATTGAGTAATGTCCGGTCATGGCTGACAACCAGTATCCCTGCCGTAGCAGTAGTTATAAAACGGTACAGCCGGATACGGCTTTCGTCATCCAAATGATTGGTAGGCTCATCCATCAAGATAAAAGCAGGAGAGTATATAGTAATTCCTGCTAGAAAAACTTTTGTTTTCTCACCGCCACTCAACAAATGCATGGGATAGGAGAGAGGTACTTCTGCCAACCCCCATTCATTCAAAGCAGCAACCGCTTTTTCTTCTATTTCCCAATCATCCGCCAAAGCCGTAAAATGCTCTATTGAAGCATCTCCCTGTAAAATGGCATGAAGTGCATATAACTTTCTTTCTATTCCCAATGCCCCGGCTACTGTCAAATGATTAAACTGACCAAAATGCTGTGGAATAGAATAGGGGATATCCGGACATATAATTTGTCCTTCAGAAGGTAATAACTCTTTAGTTATCAATCGCATCAAGGTAGATTTTCCCGAACCGTTGTTCCCGATGAGGGCTACTTTTTGCCCTTTACTGATAGTAAAACTGACATTACTGAAAAGCACATCTTTATCCGAATGCATGTAAGTAATGGACTGTACATGTATACACATACTCTTTCTAAGAATTTTAAATATGAATACTGAAAAGCTCGTAGTTGGAATAAGAAGACAACTATTGCGCAACAAACAAAATTATTTCGCCTGCTGTCCCAACGTAAAAACAAATAGTTGTATGGAAATGAATGTTTTAAATTCTCATCGGAATATTTTTAAATTTGCGAGGCAAAGATAGCAGGTTTATGGAACATAAAAAAATATTCCCCAATCTAAATGAATAGATTGAGGAATATCAGAATAAAAAATCTATTTATTCAAATGAAGGCAAAGTCACAGAGAAATGAGGATTCGGAGTATGCTGTGTTCTGATAATCTCTTTCATTTGTTTCACAATATCCGGATGTCCGGCAGCGATATCATGGTCTTCATGAATATCTGTAGCAAGATTGTAAAGGAAAGGAGTCCCTTTTTTCACTACCATCTTCCAGTCTCCCATACGTACACCAATCTGATCGGTTTCATCAAATTCCCAATACAAGAAATCATGTTTCTTCTGTCCTTCCTGTCCTAACAAAGTCGGAGCAAAAGAAATACCATCAAAATAATCCATGTCTTTTTTCTTGTTAGTGTACTTCTTCACATAATTCTTCACACCTGCCAAGTCACAAAATGTAGGCATCAAGTCATAGAAAGCTAACTGATGATCATTAACCGTTCCTTCGGGTACTTTACCCGGCCAACGCACAATGAACGGAATACGAATCCCCCCTTCATAACATTGACGTTTCAATCCACGAAGTTTGCCATCACGACCAAAGAAGGTAGGGTCAGCTCCCCCTTCTTCATGGGGGCCGTTATCACTGGTAAAAATCACAATGGTATTTTCGTCCAGTCCTTTCTCCTTTAATTTGTTCAAAACTTCTCCTACATAATAATCCAAGCGAGTAATCATGCCGGCAAACTGCGCATGGGTGTGTACCGACGGATTATATCTTGATCCTTCCTGTCCACCCCAAGTTTTATCTTCAAAAAACTTCTTTTGATAACCTGTCAGAATAGAATCTTCGGGCTGCGCCAGCTCTGCATGAGGAAGCGTATAAGTAAAAATACCAAAGAAAGGTTGCTTGCCATCCTGTTTATCCAACCATTTCATTGCTTCTTCATGGATCATATCCGCAGAATATTGCGGACGTTTGAAATAGTCCTTACCAAACATAGGATAGTTGATATTCTCATCCATCACTACACGAACCACTGCCGTATCACCAGCCGATTTACTATACCGGTTCAGGAAATTCGGATAATATAAATGAGCCTGAAACTGACAAATATAACCATAATATTCATCAATACCCCGTTTGTCCGGCGTAGACACAGATCCCTCATAGCCCCCTGCCCATTTACCAAACATACCGGTAGTATAACCGTTATCTTTCATTATTTCAGGTATAATCACATGACCGGGATCGTATGGATGTTGCCCCACCACGGCATATTCCTTATTATTTCCATACATCACAACAGGGGCATCGCGCCAGTACTCTTTGTTCCCACGTACTTCACAATGTCCGGAATGTTGTCCGGTCATAAATGACGCACGTGATGGAGCACTCACCGGACTGCCGGCATACGCTTGTGTAAAACGCATACCTTCTTTAGCCATATTATCAATATTCGGTGTACTGATGTAGGACTGACCATAACACCCTAAATCACCATAACCCATATCATCACACATAATATAAATGATATTCGGTTTAGGAGTTTTCTGAGCATAAGCGCCTAATAGAGGAAATGCTAATCCACTGGTTAAAAGAAAGAGGTTTCGATTTTTCATATATTCTGTTTTTTACTGAATTTAATAATTACTACTCCTGCTATAAACATCGGCAATTTAGAGAAAATATCCTAGGCTGCAAAGCTATAGAAGAAAAAAATATCATTCACCTACTCTCGATAATAAGGATTCAATTTCACAGGAATAGGAGCATGAGTTTCTTGAATCCACTTCATCAGTTTCTGATAAAGTTCTCCTCGCTTTACAGGATTTGAACCTGATAGATCTTGTGATTCTCCCAGATCATTCTTCAAATTAAACAGTTCCATAGACTTATCTTCATAATGATATATCAATTTCCAATCACCTGAACGAATACTGGAATAAGGTTTTGCACGGAAATCTCTTCCCCCGTTTAAATAAGACTCCAAATAAGCCGGAAAATGCCAGAAAAGATCACGTTCCGTCTCATTATTATTTATAAGCGTAAAAATATCTTTTCCATCTAAGTTAGCAGGAATCTTACCCTGTGCCAAAGTAACAAAAGTTGGATAAAAATCAACTCCTGTTATTGGAACAGATGAACGGATGCCTCCTTCTATTTTACCAGTCCACCTTATAATCAACGGCACACGGCTCCCACCTTCATAAGGCATTCCCTTTCCTCCATTTAACGGATAATTGTCTGTCACTGGTTCCGAACCTCCATTATCTGAATAAAAAATGACTATTGTACGATCTGCTATTCCTAATGTCTTAATAACTTGGCATATCCTACCAACACTATCATCTAGTTTTTCAATCATTGCAGCATATATAGGATTCTTATGATATTTACCGGGAGTTTTATTACGATATTTATTTATCAATGAATCAGGTGCTTGCAAAACCGTATGTACGGCATGATGGGACAAATGTAAGAAAAAAGGACCTTCACTATGAGATTTTATAAAAGAAACAGCTTCTTCAGTCAACCGATCAGTAAGATATTCACCCAATATACCTTCTTCTAATCCCACATGACATTTACTTTTATCAGGCAGACAATAGGGATAAAAATAAGAATAGGGAGCTCCTGCTCTATTACCGCCCACATTCCATATAAATCCCTGTGACAAGGGTCCTGTACCGTCCTCATCATCCCCCAAATGCCACTTCCCGATATGACCACACTGATAACCCTGTTCTTGCAAAGCCTCGGCCATAGTCACAAAGTCGGCACAGACATCTTCTACATTGGGAATAGCTATATATTTACGTTTGGTACGATCACCACGGTCGGGAGGACTAACTGTATATACTCCATGGCGTGGCGTGTACATTCCTGTCATCATACAAGCACGGCTAGGTGCTGAATTGGCGGCTGCAGCGTAAGCATTGTCAAACAATATTCCTTCTGTAGCAAGACGGTCTATATTAGGAGTTTCATAATAATCACTGCCCATTACACCCAAATCCGTCCAACCTAAATCATCAGCCAAAATAAACACGATATTAGGTTTTTCTTTTGTAACTATATCGATAGAAAAGCTCTGTTGTATTCCTACGGTACACAACACTACAGTAGTCAATCCTATTTTCTGAAATCTCATTTTATTTCGATTTTTCTAAGTTTAAAAACCAAACAAGACCGTCTCCATACGTTATTCCGCATTTGAGACAGCCTCATTCGTATCACACTATAAATTACCAACCAGGATTCTGTTCCAGTTCTGGGTTCAATAATATTTCGGTAGTCGGTACTTGATACAAATAATATTTATCTAACCAACCTTTACCTTCTTTTAGAGGATCATTGAAAAGATACAAATTACCTTCCGTCAATGAACCGTCAGTTCCATCAGAATAACCAGTTTCAGGATTATATAAAGTCATATTATTTTTCATTGCCTCTTCTTTACTCATCCAAAGACCAGTTGCAGGTTTATTGAGGAACCACGGAGCCATACGCCAACGACGGATATCATAAATACCAAATCCCTCACCCATCAATTCTATAATACGTTCGCGACGAATTTCCCATAAGACAGGATCAACCAAAATACCACTTTCATTACCTTTAGGATAGTATTTTCCACGGTTAGGATCAAAACTATCATTAATGTCAGCAACCACCATTTTGACTACACCGGCACGATCACGCAACTTATTGATTGTTTTGTCTGCAACCCCTTGGTCAAATACTCCCAATTCAAATTTGGCTTCAGCTTCATTCAACAGGACTTCTTCAATTTTAAAAATAGGTTTGTCAGCTGTATTCAAATTACCATTATTAAAGCTGGTTTCCCAGTTATCCCAATTCTTCCATACATAGTAGCCTGAACGGCAAGTCACAAATGCTCCAGTACCTAATCTTGGTATTTCAGGTACAAGTGATGCACTCCAGTTCTGCCCAGGCAAACGTTTCATACCAACACCCGGGTTACTGCAACTTTCATTTGCTCCCATAATATCAATATATTCACGGTCTGCCGGATTGTCTGTATACGACCAGGTAGGATAGTCGCCTTTTCCAGATTTTACTTTATAAGGAGGTATAACCGTGTGATACAAACGCGGGTCACGGTCACGAAATACCGCATACATGTCCTTATTTCCATGGTAGCCCGATCCGTCAGCCAAAATCGGCTTGCCATTCTTCATCAAATAAAGATCTACCGTATTCTGGTTCATCTCCACATAGTGTGAAGAAGTATGTTCAATATAACTCATGCCCATAGGATTTATATCCTTCACATAAGATTTATAGAGAATGATACCTGGAACTTGTCCCAAATCCTCTGTTGTCCACATTTCACCATATCCGGCACCGGGTTGACCGTCTGTTCCTGTGTAAAGAGTAGGATAAGCGGCCATTAATAACTCGGATGCGCGTACACACTCTTGCAGATATTTTTCAGCATCACCCAATTCATGATATTTCCTCCATGTACCTTCACGTAATCCGAAACGCGAAATAACGGCACGTACACAATCTTGGTTAATCGTATTGTCCCCATCCTGTGATGTGAAATTTCCAATATTCTGTTCCGCCCATTGCAGACGTTCCAATACCTTGTCGGCTACGGTTTTTCTATCCACACGAGGTCCATAAGCTTCGGGAGAATCTTCCTGCAATACCTGGTCCACCCAAGGCACATCGCCAAAACGATCTATCAATTCCATATACCAAAAAGAATGAAAAAAATATCCTACTGCACGCCAATGGTCTTTCTGAGCCTCTGTCATACTAGAATTATCAATGTGTGAAAGCATGATATTGACACGGCGGATAAATGATTTAAAATCCCAGCCATTACCGGATGCTACACTGGCAACTGTCTGATAAGCAAATTCATTGTAGCCACTTTCATATTTTTGCTGAAAGTATCCTGCTGCCATATCGCCCTTATACTGTCCGTCTTGTCCGAATCCTTGTAAGGAAGTGCGAATAGTATTATTTGTAAACATCTCATAACAAGGCCACATAAAAGCCTTGAAGTTATCGTAGGAATTGAATGCATTATTCTCCGTCAAGTCTGTAACAGGAGTCTTTTCCAAGAAACTATCATTACAACTAGAGAGGCTGATTCCTGCGAGAATTGCTAAACTTATAAATAATCTTTTCATATACTCGTACTAATTTAAGGTTTATAATGTAAGATTAAGCCCAAAGGATACTGTGCGGAATGCGGGATAATCCCATTTCAGCGTTTCCGGGTCGATACCCTTTGGCAATGATGAGAACGTTGCCAGATTTTCTACACTGACAAAAGCACGTAACTGCGACAAAGATATTTTGGTAATCCATGCTTTGGGGAATGTATATGACAAAGTAACATTCTTGATACGCAGATAAGAAGCATCGGACAAGTACTTGTCTGACTGGCGGTAATTAGAGCCTTGGTTACCATAGTTGCCATAAATACGTGGGAACTCAGCATTAGGATTAACTGCTGTGTAATCACCATTGGCAGCATCTACCGGTTGCCAGTAATCACCCAAACCTTTATATAAAGGAATAAACTTAAAGTCAGAATATAATGGGAAAGTCAATGTATTGGCAATCCATTTATCGCGTTTACCGGTTCCTTGCAAAAAGGCACTCAAATCAAAACCTTTATAGTTTAATCCTAGATTAATACCATAAAGATAACGAGGAGTTTCATTACCAATCACTTTACGGTCGCCCGGATTATTCAACGTATTGTTACCGCTGGAAATCATATTTGTCCCTCTTTCATCATCCATTAAGTTCTTGAACTTCACATCACCCGGACGAGGATTATAGCCATCTATGCTTGGAACGCCATCCTTTAATTTCCATGAAGAAGTATCGACAAAATCGTCTACGGTATAATAACCATCTGTTTCATATCCCCAGATTTCGCCTAATTCCTTACCTTTATAAAACTCCCAAAATGTATATGTTCCACCCGTCAGCGCATTCGTCTTTTGGCTGCTTAATATGTAGGATGAGTTACTGTCATACTTCACAATCTTTGACTTGCTGTCGGACAGGTTGAAACCGACTCGGTAGCTCACCTTTCCAATCTGGTCGCGCCAATTGAAACTCAGTTCCCAGCCACGTGTACGCATATCTGCCGTATTCTGATAAGGAGCATCCGCACCTACTACAGCAGGCAATTGCACACCCGGAGCAAGCATGCCGTTCGTATTACGCTGATACCAGTCAAAAGTACCTGTAAAGCGATTACTGAACATAGAGAAATCAATACCGATGTCTAATGTCCCTACCTTTTCCCAAGTAAAGTTACGACTTACCAATGAAGGAATAGAAGTAATAGCGGTTACATAATTACCATTGGATATCCAACCATTGTATTTATTATTCACCGCCATAGTTGGAATAAACGAATAAGCAGGCACGTTCTGGTTACCAATCATACCATAAGAAGCACGTAGCTTCAAAGAACCTAACCAATTCTGAGTACTTTCCATGAATTTTTCCTGTGCAATGTTCCAACCGGCCGAAACAGAGGGGAAGAAACCGTAACGTGATTCTTTAGGAAACTTAGAAGAACCGTCATAACGACCAGTAATTGTAGCGGAGTAACGATCCTTGAATGTATAAGCGAAACGTAAGAAATAGGAGTTCATAGCCCAACGTTCCCAATAAGTCTTCGGAGCATCAGGCTTCGTACCTGCGTCCATATTGAAGTCCTCAAAGAAATCGGTAGTGAAGTTTTCTGTATACATTCTAGAATAATCATACTTGCGCTCCTGCCAAGACAAACCGGCCATAGCGTTGATACGGTGCTCGCCAATCGTCTTATTATAAGTCAAGTAAGTCTCTTCCTGCCAATAAAGAGTATTTGCATGATATCTTTCAGCACGTCCATGTTGGTCATATGCCAAATTCACCAAGTCACTTGGCATATATTTATGCAAAGTCTTAAAGTTAGCGTCAACACCGAATTGAGTCTTCAAATCCAAACCTTCGATGATATGGAATGTCAAGGCTGCATTACCGAATACTTTTGTATTATAGTTCATATTCTTATAGGTCTTCAAGATATGAACAGGGTTAGACATTGCCTCAAAGTCCATTGGCATCCCTTCTGGAGTATTGGTGGAGGTATATTTGCCATTATATTGAACCGGCATCCAAGGAACCATTTCAATCATAGTACGACGAGCATCCTGTCCACCACCGTCTTCTGGAGTAGAGTTACCCCAAGTATGGTTCACCGCCAAGTTGATCGCTGTAGATAACCATGTTGTAGGATTCGCATCATAAGCGATCTTTGCATTCAAACGTTTTGAATAGGTATTCAACATGATACCTTGGTTATCAGTATAGTTCAAAAATGCACCCATAGATGATTTCTCGCCACCTTGCTGAACATTCAATTGATGGTTATGAGAGATCGCTGTACGAGTTGCCTCATCTTGCCAATCTGTATCATAAAGAGGATTACCGTTAGAATCGAAGAAACGACGATCTGTAAACCAATCCGCACGATTAGTAGACCAGTTAAATGGATTGCCATCCTTATCAGATCCCCATCTATTCTCATTCTCAATACCTTGCATAAAAGCATCGCACCACTCCTGCGCATTCATCGTATCCATCTTACGAGCGCGATGAGCCAAGCTTACAGAACCAGAGTAGCTAACCTTCGTTCCACCTTCTTTGTTACCACGTTTCGTAGTAACCATGATAACACCATTGGCACCACGAGCACCATAGATAGCGGTAGCGGAAGCATCTTTCAATACCTCCATAGACTCGATGTCATTCGGGTTCATCAAATAGAAGTTCTCCATTACTACGCCGTCCACAACATACAACGGATCAGAAGAGGCATTAATTGTCGCTTGACCACGGATAACAACACGGCTACCATAAGCACCCGGCTGGCTAGAGTTAGAGAAGATATTTACACCGGCAGCCTTACCACGCAAGTTATCCAATGCACTAAAGTTTTGAGCTTTTAACATCTCTTCTCCTTTAGCTGTAGAAATAGAACCTGTTACATCCGATTTACGCATCGTACCGTAACCTACTACTACTACCTCATCCAAAGTCTGTGTATCTTCTTTCAATGTAACATTGATTGCAGATTGGTTGCCTACAGGGATCTCTTGAGATAAATAACCAATATAGGAAATCACCAAAACTCCGTCGGCGGGCACACCCTCGATCGTATAATTTCCATCGAAATCAGTGATCGTACCGTTTGTAGTGCCTTTCACCACCACGTTAGCGCCAATAACAGGCTCACCTGTACCGTCAACAACCACACCTGTTACTTTCTTGCCTTGCTGCACTGCCATTACTTCATCAACCGTGCCTGCGGGAGCGGGAGCGGCCATAGCGGCGTTTACAGAGAAGGCAGAAAGCAGCAAACAGAACGCTGAGGCTTTAGCTATCCCTTGAAGGGATAATAGCTTAGATTCATTCTTTGTCATTTTGCTCTTGTTTTAAATTAAGTTTAGATTGATTACATTTATATGTAATATTATATTGTAGAATAGACATAGTTCGTACGGAACTCGCATGTGATATTTAATCTTTTTCGGGAATGATAAAAGTGCGATGAATAGGGCATGATCTAGCTCATTGGATTTCTTTTTTCTAATTCTTTTTGTTAGATTTGCACCTAGATTCGTATAATGCCAGAAATTCATAAGAAAGAAAGGGATATTTCTAAATAAATGACACGAGAATCACTTTCTATTCATGTTAATTAAATGGATATTTGTAGTCCAACTATGAATATAAAACACAAAAACGGATAAATTATATTATTAATTAAATAGCTATATCATGAAGAAAAAAAGCGTTTGGGCTTTAGCTTTAGCGGCGATGTTGATGTGGGTGGGAAAACCTGCGGTAGCGGCTGTGAATGAGGCTTTTGATCCAGTAGAGTATGTAAACCCGCTAATGGGTACGCAATCTTCTTTTGAGTTGTCTACAGGAAAACTTGGCGATC
>OGQQ01002311.1_pt1 | contig 12627 bp, 15 predicted proteins | sample 1553281 | NCBI WGS metagenome assembly OGQQ01 (sample SAMEA2579937, study PRJEB22360) | human gut metagenome | biome: human gut; feature: human-associated habitat; material: faeces | place: Denmark | collected 2008/2010 | reverse complement strand
ATGCAGATTATGGATATCATCATGAATAGAGAAAAAGAAGAGTATGTTATTACTTTCAAGAGAAGATATTAAAAGTGTAGTTACAATGAAAGATATGATCGAGGCAGACAAAACTGCGTTTAAAATGACAGTTGACGGAACAGTAAAAACGCCTCTGCGTACAGTTATTGACGGCAAATATGATGGAGCATTTTTGTTTATGCCTGCATATGCGCCGGAATTAGATGCGGCAGCTATGAAGGTAATCGACATTTTCCCACACAATGTGGATAATGGGAAAATGACATCACCGGCACAGGTGATGTTGATTGACGGAAAAGACGGATACGTGATCGCATTGCTGGATGGAACTTATGTTACACAGCTCAGAACGGGTGCGTCTTCCGGTGCAGCATTTGATCTGCTTGCAAAAAAAGAGTGCAAAAAAGGAAGCGGCCGGTGTTACGGCTTAACTGCCGACGAGCGCTATCTTTTGGTCTGCGAATACGGACCGGACGGCTCTGACCCGGAAATTGTGGTAGTAAAAATCTATGATCTCAATGCAGAAAGATGCCAGGCATTTGCCGAACAGATGCAGAAAGAGTTAGCCGATTACGGGGCAAAGATTATAGCAGCAGAAAATTCAGATGCATGTATAGAAGATGCAGATCTGATCATTACCGTTACTCCATCGGCAAAGCCGGTATTTGATGGGACAAAAGTCAAAGCCGGAGCAACGATCAGTTGTGTCGGCACTTATGAGCCACATAAGCATGAAATGGATCCGGCGATCCTTCCAAGAGCATCTAAAATCATCTGCGATTCCAAAGAGGCGGCGCTTTCTGAGACCGGAGATTTATTGATTCCGATAAAGGACGGTATCATTTCAGAAAAGGATATACTTGGAAGCCTTGGTGATGTAATAAACGGTACAATAAAAGGAAGAGAAAATGATGATGAAATTATTGTTTATGAAACAGTTGGCGTAGCGGCACAGGATCTGGTGGCGGCAAAAGTTATTTATGACAAGGCTCTGGAAGCAGGAAAAGGAATGAACTGGGGTTAAGGCAGATATATAACATAGAGATATTAAGAGGTACAGCAACAATGAAAAATGGTTGCTGTACCTCTTAACTTTTAAGATTATTTCTGACAGGAACGGGATAAAATATATGAATTATAGATAAAAGAGAAAGTGATTATTAATAAAAATGATACTATAGAGCAGTGATTTTTCTTGAGAGAATGAAAGGTTAGTGCTATTATGAAGAGGTTAGAACAATTTCAGAAAGGAAATAGAAACGTGACTTATAAAGAAGCAAGGGTATATCTGGATGCGATGTCCAGATACGGAAGTGTACTTGGCTTGGATACGATTCGGGGACTGCTTGAGGAACTGGGGAATCCACAGGAGGATTTAAAGTTCATTCATATTGCCGGAACAAACGGAAAAGGATCTGTGCTTGCGTATACTTCAACAATATTAAGTAAAGCAGGATACAGGACAGGACGATATGTTTCACCGACAGTGCTCTCCTATCGTGAGAAGATTCAGGTGGACGGAGAATGGATCTCCGAAAACGAACTTACAGAGTTGACGGAAGAGATAAAAGAAGCGATTGCCGGATTAGAAACAGCAGGTGCACCGATACCGACGCTGTTTGAAGTTGAGACGGCAATGGCTTTTTTATATTTTAAGAAAAAAAGCTGTGATCTGGTTGTGCTGGAATCCGGACTCGGCGGAAGACTGGATGCAACGAATATTGTAAAGACAACTGTGTTGGCGGCATTTGCAACAATCAGTATGGATCATATTGGGATTTTGGGAAATACAATCGAAGAAATTGCAGCAGATAAATGTGAGATTATTAAATCGGGATGTAAAGTTGTGTCTGCAAAACAGAAGCCGGAAGTGAAAAAGATACTGGAAGAAAAGGCAGAAAGAACAGGCTGCCCGTTTACGGAGACAAAACCGGAACTTTTGATAATACAAAAAGAAACATACAAAGGAATGGATGTAGAAACACCGGATTTTGGAAACCTTCATAGCGGACTTACAGGTGAATATCAAAAAGAAAATCTGGCAACAGCGCTGGAGATAGTTTGTGCGCTTCGAAAAGAAGGATACAAAATACCGGAAGAAGCTGTGCAAATTGGTGTGGCAGAGACAAAGTGGCCGGGAAGATTTACCAGTCTGCGGGAGAATCCACCTTTGATTGTTGATGGCGCACACAATGAGGATGCAGCAAAAAAGCTCGCTATATCAATAAGACGATATTTTCCGAATTACAGGATCCACCTGATCATGGGCGTTTTTAAAGATAAAGAATATAAAAAGATCACAGCATTGTTGTGTCCGAACGCAGAGTGTGTATATGCGATTCATCTTCCGAATGAAGAACGCACATTATTGGCAGGAGCGCTTGCGGAAGACGCAGCAAAATATTGTGAGAACGTAATTGCATTTGAAAAAGCAGACGCACATAGTGATTTGGAAGAGGCATTGAAGACTGCATATAGAAATGCAAAAAAAGAGACAGAAGAGAATCAGAAATCCGTTGTGATTGCCTGCGGTTCTCTATCTTATCTGGGAGATGTGATTCAGATTGTGGAAACATGGGATGAAGCATGAAAGTGATATATTTGCAGAAAATAACATTTTTGATAGAATAAAACAGATAGTAGAACTATAGAGGGAGAGAGACATGATCGATCATGAGAAAATAGAACAGGCAGTCCGTTTATTACTGGAAGGTATGGGAGAGGATGTGACAAGGGAAGGCCTTAAAGATACACCGGACAGAATTGCCAGAATGTACGAGGAAATTTATGGCGGAATGGACGAAGATGCAGGAGTCCATCTGGCAAAAACATTTACCGTAGACAGCAGCGAGATGGTTATTGAAAAAGACATCACATTTTATTCAACCTGTGAACATCATCTGCTTCCGTTTTATGGGAAAGCACATATCGCTTATATTCCGGACGGAAAAGTTGTAGGACTTAGCAAACTGGCACGAACAGTAGAAGTGTTTGCAAGAAGGCTGCAGTTACAGGAACAACTGACCGGACAGATTGCCGATGCGCTGATGCAGTATATGTGTCCGAAAGGCGCAATGGTTATGGTAGAAGCAGAGCATATGTGTATGACAATGCGCGGCATTAAAAAGCCGGGAAGTCAGACCGTGACAATTGCAAGAAGAGGCGTATTTGAAACCGATTCGACTCTGGAAGAGCGGTTCTTCCGGATGCTTGGGAAATAGATGAAATGGTGAAGAGGAAGTCAATGGAACATGCAGAGAAAGAACAGAAGATGGAACGATTAAATACAGTACTCAGACATCCGTTATATCAGCAGTATTACGAAGAACTGAGAGAAGAAGAAAGAGACAGGCTCTTCTGCTGTCATCAGATGGAACATTTGTTAGATGTAGCAAGAATTGCATATATTCGGAACTTAGAAAACAATCTTGGATATTCGAAGGAATTGCTGTATACGACAGCGATTTTACATGATATCGGAAAAGCATTGCAATACAAAGAAAAAATTCCGCACGAGATTGCCGGAGCGCAGATTGCAGAGAAGATTCTAGATTCACTGCCAGAGGCAGTCGCTTATACGGAAGAAGAAAAAAAAGAAATTTTGACAGCCATCCGTGGGCATCGCAGGGAACGAAAAGATATGACAAAGTTGGAAAGACTTTTATACGAAAGTGATAAATGTTCCAGAAATTGTTTTGCCTGCCCAGCGAAAAAAGAATGTAACTGGAGTGAAGAAAAGAAAAACAGGGAGATACAGATATGATCATCGGGAAAAAAGAGTTTGATATTAAAAATGAAACGTATGTAATGGGAATTTTAAACGTAACGCCGGATTCATTTTCGGATGGAGGAAAATATAACGGTATGGATAGAGCACTTGCACATGCAAAACAGATGATAGACGAAGGTGCTGCGATCATTGATGTAGGGGGCGAATCGACAAGACCGGGGCATGTACAGATTACGGAGGATGAAGAGATTGCAAGAGTAACACCGGTTATCGAAAGACTGAAACAGGAGTTTGCTGTTCCTGTTTCCATCGACACTTACAAGAGCAGAGTTGCCGAAGCGGCACTTCAGGCGGGTGCTGATCTGGTGAATGACATCTGGGGATTAAAATACGACCCGAAGATGGCAGGAGTGATTGCAAAGTATGATGTGGCATGTTGCATAACCGGGAAAAAGCAGAATATACAGATTTTCTGACGGATTTCATGACAGATATGGAGGAGTGTGTGACACTTGCAAAAAAAGCAGGTATTTCAGAGGATAAGATTATTCTTGATCCGGGTGTAGGATTTGGAAAAACTTATGAGATGAATCTGGAAATCATTGATAAAATGGAATGCCTGAACAAGCTCGGCTATCCGGTGCTTCTCGGTACGTCGCGCAAATCTGTGATCGGACTTACTCTTGATCTTCCGGTAGAAGAAAGAGAAGAAGGAACGCTTGTTACAACTGTATATGGTGTACAGAAGGGTTGTGCGTTTGTGCGTGTGCATGATGTACAGAAAAATCTTCGCGCAATCCGCATGACGCAGGCAATTATGCGTGAGCATGAAGTGTAAAATATGGAAAACAGGTAACGGATTAGGACAATAATACTCATGAAGTTTTGCAAACAGGAAAGCAGACTGGCAGAAAGAGTGACAGGTGTGAGGAATAATAATTATGAAATATATAAATAAAAAAACAAGTCAGGATTATGACCAGATAAAAATTACAGATCTGGAAGTATTTGCCAATCACGGTGTATTTCCGGAGGAAAACAAACTGGGACAGAAATTTCTTATTTCTGCAGTGCTTTATACAGATACAAGAAAAGCCGGGAAGACAGATGATCTGACGGCATCTATCCATTACGGTGAAGTCAGTGCATTTATCACAAAATATATGAAAGAACATACCTACCAGCTGCTAGAACGGGTGGCAGAAACCCTTGCGGAAGAGATGCTTAAGAGCATATCGGGACTTTGCAAGATCGATCTGGAGATCAAGAAGCCATGGGCACCGGTAGGACTTCCGCTGAAAACAGTCAGTGTGAAGATTTCGCGCGAATGGCATACAACATATATTGCACTTGGCTCTAATATTGGTGACAGTGAAACTTATCTGAATGAAGCAGTCGAAAAAATAGGACAGATTCCTACTTGTACAGTTGAAAAAGTTTCTTCTTATCTTGTAACAGAGCCTTACGGAGTGATAGATCAGCCGGATTTTTTAAATGCATGTCTGAAAATGCGGACGCTATTATATCCGGAAGAATTGTTAAAAGAATTAAACCGGATCGAGAAAGAAGCGGGCAGGGAGCGGATTATACACTGGGGACCGAGAACACTGGATCTGGATATTCTGCTGTATGATGACATCGTACTGGAAGAAGATGATCTCTGTATTCCACATGTTGAAATGCACAAAAGAAGCTTTGTGCTGGAACCATTGGCCGAAATTGCACCGTACAAACGCCATCCGGTATATGGAAAAACAGTGCGGGAAATGTTAGAGGAAATTCAGGCACAGTTATAGTATAATAAACAGGGGCAATGAGGTAGAGAAACTGCAGACAGTAATATCAAGACAGAAGAAGGAGGCAGAAGAATGGAACTTTGGGATATTTATGACAGAAATAAAAAAAGAACAGGACGCGAAGATTTGTTGCAATATTTATCCATGCATAAGGATGATATTTCTGTTGCAAATTCTACTTTGGCACTATTAATGCAACTTTGCAGTCTGCAAATAGTTACAATAACAGTAGGAACTATAAGTGCTGTAATACATTTTGAGGTACTAAAAAGTGGATTAATTTATTTATTAATACTTGGAATTATATTGAATTCAAGTGCTTTAATGTTATTGATAATTGCAATTTTTTCAAAGAGGCTGTCAGAAGGATTAATAAAGTTTGCAGTGAAATTACTAAAATTTTTTAGAATTCCAAATGTGGAAAAAAAGCAAGAAAAACTAGAAAAAGAATTAGAATCATATCAAACAAGTGCAAAATACATAAAAGAGCATAAAATATTAATGTTAAAAACTGTGATAACAACTGTTGTACAAATGATAGCATATTATAGTGTGCCATATTGGATTTACTTAGCATTTGGATTAACAGAATACAACATATTTGAAATATTAACATTGCAAGCAGTGCTATATGCTACAGTGTCCGGAATTCCGTCGCCTGGGGCTGTTGGAGTAAGCGAGGGTGGATTTTTAGGAATATTTAAAAACGTATTTCCAGAGACAATAATTAGCAGCGCAATGCTTCTAACAAGAGGCGCAAATTTCTATTTATTTATTATAATAAGTGCGATAATTGTTATGATAAGCACATTTAGAGAGAAAAAAATTGAAAAAAAGCAAATGCAAGAAACGGAAGTTTTAACAGAGAAAAGTGAAAAATAATGAACATAAGCTTTACATTCACATATAATATAAAAGAGGTGTAAAACTTATGGCGTATTCGGAAAGAGAATTAATTGCAAGAATGATACAATGTGAAGCTGGCGGTGAAGGAGACAATGGAATGAAGGCCGTGGCAAGCGTTATAATGAATAGAGTAAATGTCCCAAACGGCGAATATGCAAGAATTTCGCAGGGGGGAAATATTAGAAACATATTATTTCAACAAGGACAATTTGACTGTGCAAGAGAAACTATACGTGGAAGCTATAACAGTCAAAACATATACAACATGACTCCGACAGATGTGCATTATAACATTGCAGATTGGGCATTATCAGGTAACAGGCTAAATGAGATAGATAACTGTTTGTGGTACTTAAACCCATTTAGACCAACGTGTGGAAGCACTTTCCCAGCAAATGGTTCAGGAAGTTTGCATACAAGGCTAGGCAAACATTGCTTTTACAAGCCAACACCTCTATATAATAACACTTAAAAAGAGGTATTGTTGAAAGATTATGTGGATTCAATTTTTTTCAACTGACAAAAGTACCTTGATGGAGGAATGGTAAATGGAAAATAAAGAAATAGAAAATAGACAGTTGCTAAATCCAAACCAGCAAGATAATTGGCCAGAAACCTTGAAAAATCCAATATATACACCGGCATTTTTACGTGAACAAATAGGAAAATTGATGCGTGTTGAATTTTTAATTGGAACAAATAATTTAGTTGATAGAATTGGTGTACTAGAAGACGTTGGAGCAAGCTATATTTTGCTTCGTTCATTTGAAAATGATAGTTTAGTTTATTGTGACATATATGCAATAAAATTTATCACAATATCAACAACAGGAATATATGCAAATTATCTGCAAATGAGCAAATATAATAGAAATACGTATTATTAATAGTAGAGAAATAATTTATATTTTAATATAAGTTATTTCTTAAAATTTATAAAAGGGGAAATGAATGAAAAAAATTTTATTGGTAGAAGACAATGAGGCTATTCAGAAAGGGCTAAAATATTCATTAGAGCAAGAAAAATTTGTAGTAGAACTTGCAAGTGATGTAAAGACTGCTAAGGACAAGCTTGTCAAAAGTGAGTTTAACCTAATAATATTAGATGTAATGCTTCCAGATGGAAGTGGTTTTGAGTTGTGCAGAGATATTAAGAAAAATATGACGACTCCGATATTATTTTTAACAGCAAAAGACGAAGAACAAGATGTTGTAAATGGGTTTGATTTAGGAGCAGACGATTATGTCGTAAAACCTTTTAGACCACGAGAGTTAATATCAAGAATAAATAATATTTTAAGAAGATATGAAAAAGAAGAAAGCAATAAACTACAGGCAGGAAATGTAATAATAGATTTAGATGCATCTAGAGTATATGTAGGCCAGAAAGAAATTGTGTTTACAGCACTCGAATACAAAATTTTAGTACTGTTGTTCTCTAATATGGGAAAGACTGTAACAAGAGAGAATATTTTAGATAAAATCTGGGATGTGGCAGGAAACTTTGTAAACGATAATACGCTTACTGTTTATGTAAAAAGAATAAGAGCAAAACTCGGAGAAAATGATGTAATTAAAACTATTAAAGGAATTGGGTACAGAGTTGAAAAGTAAGCAGGGAGTGAGAATAAATGGAAAAAGTTAAAATTGCAATATGCGGAGCATGTTTAGTAATTGTTGCAATATTGGGATATTGTTATATTTCAGAAAAGCAGAATGAAAAATATGAATATATAGTAAATTCAGCAATATCGAATATAGTTGATACAGTAATAGAAAAATATCCAGATGTAAGAGAAGAAGAAATATTGAATATATTAAGAAACACTAAAAATAACAAAACCAATATATTAAAAAAATATGGTTATTTAGATAATGAAAATTATATAAAAAAATTAGAAGATGAAAAAAATGTAGACAGAAAAATAAACATATTATATATTTCGATATTTGGAATTGTAATTATATTAATTGTGATATATTACAATAATAAAAAAGAAATCAGAATAAGAGAAGTAAATCAATATTTAAATGAAGTAAACAGAGGCAACTACAAGCTAAAAATAGAAGAAAACGGAGAAGATGAAATATCAAGGTTAAGAAATGAATTGTATAAAACTACAATATTATTAAGAGAAACTGCTGAAAATAGTGAAAAAGAAAAAGTGAGCCTAAGTAATTCTTTGGCAGATATATCACACCAAATAAAAACGCCAATTACATCAATGAGAATAATGCTAGATAATATAGAAGACAATCCAAACATGGATAGTAAAACTAGAGTAGAGTTCATAAAAGAAATAAGTAAACAGGTTGACTGGATTTCTTCTTTGGTAGTCTCATTACTGAAACTTGCAAAATTTGATGCAGGAGCTATTGTAATGAAAAATGAAGAAATAAATGTAAGGAACTTAATAGATAAAGCCGTATCAAATTTAGCAATAATATTAGATGTAAAAAATATAAAAATAATTTCTAATATAGACGAAGCGGCTACAATAAATGCTGACTACAATTGGCAATTAGAGGCAATTACAAACATAATAAAAAATGCTGTGGAACATAGTAGCGATAATTCTAACATTTATATAAATGTGGAAAATACGAGTGTGTTTGTAAAAATACAGATTAAAGATGAAGGAGAAGGAATAGGTAAGAAAGACATAAATCATATATTTGAAAGATTTTATAAATCAAAAAATAGTTCTGAAAATAGTATTGGTATTGGACTTTCGCTCGCAAAAACAATAATAGAAAAAGCAAACGGATATATCAAAGTTGAGTCGGAAGATGGAAAAGGAACAATGTTTGAAATAAAATATTTGAAATAATATTTATAAGTTTATATCAGAAAACTAATTTTAATAAAGCCTATAAATTTGAAATAATGTTAATTCAAATTTATAGGCTAATTATTAATCTATATGTTTAAGAAACAAGGCTAAATTTTCAAGCGTTGCACAACCAAGTTTTATTTCTTCATCAGAATAACCTGAAAGTTTTTTAGAAAGGTTTAGAGTAGAATTAAAATCTTTACCAAATAGAATATAATCAGCAGATAAACCAGTCATATCACAAAGTATCTTCAATTTATCAACAGACAGGGTGCCTTCACCACGTTCAATCATGCCAAGATATTGTCCAGAAATACCGAGCAAATCTGCCATTTTCTGCTTCGTCATATTCATATTTAAACGTATATTTTTTATTCTTAATCCTATTTCTTTTCTTAACATAATAAAACATCCTTTCTTTCTCTATTTTAATAGATTTTAGTTTGAAAAAATTAAAAATAGATGACAAAAAGCAGATAGAAGATGTGGTAAAACATGACAATATATGATAGAATATGTCGAAAATAAGAAGTAGAAGGTGATGTAGAAATGAAATTGATATTAATTGAAGATGAAAAGAAGGAACAAGATAAATTTAAAAAATTAGCCGAGAAAATGAATGATGTAACATTTGTGAAGATAACAAACTCAACAGAAGAAGGCATTAAATGTCTAAAGGAAAATGATATTGATGGAGTAATCTTAGACTTAGAGCTAAATTCAGGTACTGGAAATGGATTTGAGTTTTTAGAAAAGCTTAAAATTACGAAGCTAAGTAAAATTCCAAAAATTGTTGTAACAACAAATGTATATTCAGATTCAGTATATGATTATTTACATCAAAATAAAGTTGACTTCATTTTCTATAAGAAGCAAGAAAACTATAATGTGGAAAATGTAATAAACACGTTACTATTACTTAACAATTATACAAATACAGCATCTACAGATATAAAAGAAATAGAAGAAGAAAAGGCAAAACAAGAAAAACTAATAGCGGAAAAGGTAAATTACGAATTAGATTTAATAGGTATAGCATCACACTTGCAGGGCAGAAAATATTTATTTGATGCAATAACATATTTGTTATCTGAGGAAGGAGAGAATAGTCAGGTTTCTATAAATCAATACTTGTTATCAAAACATAAAAGACCTACAAGTACTATAAATAGAGCTATGCAAAATGCGATAGTGCGTGCATGGAGAGTAACTGCTATTGAAGATTTAGAGAAACTTTATACAGCACACATAAATTATAATACTGGTGTACCAACACCTGTAGAATTCATTTACTATTATGTAGATAAAATAAAGAAAGAGATCTAAAAAAAAGAGTGAGTTTTTATATAATGTACAAAGTGGAGTTGACACTGAAAAAAGTGTGTGTTCCAATAAGGACTTTATATAAAAATTACACTCTTTTTTAGATTAAGTTTTATCTATTGGTAAAAAAATCCATAAAATTTAAGAAAAAAGTGAAAATTTTGTGCGAATGAAATTGTATAAAATGTTATAGAATTTCAAAATTTACACATGATGTTCGCCTCTAAAAACCACTCGTATCAAGGCACTCGAGTGGTATCTTTTTATTGTAATAAATAAAAAGATAGGTGGTGAACGGAAGATGACTTGGGATGAAATATGTGAATGGTTAAGATATATAATAGGTTTATAAAATTTGATAAAATGCAATTAATAAAAAAATTTATTGATTGCATTTTATTTTTGATATATAATGTAAAAAAATATAAACAGAGGGAAATATGAATGAAAATATAATAAACATGACTATAAAAATTTTTATAATGAATATTCTAACTTTTTTGATTAATTGGAAAATATTTTCGAGAAATCTAAGAAAATTAGATATTTTAGAAATTATAGTTGCAAGCTCAATAATAACAGTGGGATATATTTATTGTATATATTCTTCAATTATTAATAATGAAAATGATTATAAGAGATAAAGAAGAAAATATGCTTATTAGTAATCTGATAGCAAGTGCTATTGTTTATATATCATTTTGTGTTTCTGCAATAATTGAAGTTCCAATTATGTTGATAATTAGAACAAGAAATAAAATTATAAATGGAATACTAGTAGACATGATAGAAATAGCAATAATTTTCTGCTTTTTCAAAATAAAAAGATTTAATAAAGGCTTCGCGTTTATTAAAGATAACGAATTTACAAACATTATAATGTTTAATATTAGTGCGATGATAATACTGGCATACTACATATATGGAAAATATTATGGAAATTTAACAACACAATTGATAATTTGTTTTTCTTTATTAAGTATTATAATGATAATCATGATTCAAAAAACCCTTACCTTATACTACAAACAAAAGCTTTTAGCTAAGAATATTGAAGATTATAAATCTGAAATTGCTTTGAAGGATGCTCAAATAAAATCTCTATCTGATGAAAAGTATAAGATTAGCAAGTTAAATCATGAATTTTACAACAGACAGAAGGCTTTGATACATAAAGTTGAAGAAATAACGAGTATGAATACCGAAATAGCAGATGAGTTAGATCTCTCTAAACAAATAAACGATTTAACAAAAGAGTACACAGATAAAGCTCAGGAGATTAAAACTCTAGATAAATTACCAACTACAGGAATAGTTGAAATTGATGATATGTTTAAGTATATGCAATCAGAATGTAAAAGCAAAAATATCCAATTTAATCTAAAAGTTAATGGAAATATTTATCATATGATAAATAACAAAATCCCACAAAGTAGGTTAGTTACTTTGATTGGTGACCATTTAAGAGATGCGATTATTGCAATTGATTTTAGCAATAATACTTTCAAGAGTATATTAGCGGTGCTGGGAGAGAACAACGGAGTTTATGAGTTCTGTGTATTTGATACAGGTATAGAGTTCAAAATTGATACATTACTAAATTTAGGTTTGAAACCTGCAACTACACACAAAGATTCTGGAGGTACTGGCATCGGATTTATGACTACATTCGAGACTATGAAAGAAACTAAAGCGAGTCTTATAATAGATGAAATGCGTGAGATGAGCAATACCGATTATACAAAATCTGTAACAATTAGATTTGATGGAAAGAATGAATATCGTATAAAATCATATAGAAGTGATGAAATAAAAAAGAAAATGAAAGACAATAGAATTATAATTGAAAATAAAAAAGGAAGTTCCACACAGTGGAACTAAAAAAAGAATTTGCCTTTCGCTATAGCGAAAGAAAATGAAAAAAATATTGAAAAACAGGCAAATGTGTAATAATTTGTTACACGATTTTGCTTGTTTTTCTATGGCTTGAGATATATAATTAATGAACTTACATAGA
>OGQQ01002306.1_pt1 | contig 12640 bp, 6 predicted proteins | sample 1553281 | NCBI WGS metagenome assembly OGQQ01 (sample SAMEA2579937, study PRJEB22360) | human gut metagenome | biome: human gut; feature: human-associated habitat; material: faeces | place: Denmark | collected 2008/2010 | reverse complement strand
ACATAAACACAAGCCGCATCCACCATCTTCATAAAATAATCGGCCGCCCGGTCATTCTCCGTCACAATACATTCACTATGTCCCGAACCATAAATAGAAATGTGGGCCACAGCCGCCTGTATGGTCATAGTCGCCGTCACTGCCATTTTGTAGTCCAGAAACTCTGTTCCGAAAGTATCCGTAGAAGCATGTTTCAGCAAGTGGGAAGGGTAAGAAGTTTTCAGATAATTATAACACAAGTCATCGGCATAGATTTCCACGTTGTCCTGCTGCAAATCGCTACAAAGAGTGGAAAGGTCGGTCAGCCGGTTCACATCTACAATCAGGCAGTCCAATGCGTTGCACACGCTGACACGACGTGTCTTGGCATTACGGATAATGGCGGCTCCCTTCGCCACATCACCATCCTTGTCAAAATAAACATGACACACACCAGCTCCTGTCTCGATAACGGGAATCGTGGCGTTCTGCCGCACATAATCTATCAGCCCCTTGCCGCCCCGGGGAATAATCAAATCCACATAGCCACGGGCATGGAGCAGTGCATCAGCCGAGTCATGTCCTGCCGGCAACAATGCCACCAGATAAGGAGACAAGTGGGCTACATCCAGCAATGTATTCCGGATAATCTCCACCAGAATACGGTTGGAGAAATCGGCATCGCTTCCCCCTTTTAATATACAAGCGTTGCCTGACTTGAAACAAAGTGCAAACACATCCAAAGTCACATTAGGACGAGCTTCATAAATAATGCCTATCACCCCAAAAGGCACACTTACCTTGGTCAGCTTCATGCCATTGGGACGCACAGTCTCATTCAGTATTCTCCCCGACGGAGAAGGCAACGTGGCTACTTGCCGTATGCCTCCAGCTATAGCGCGAATACGTTCCGCCGTCAGTTTCAAACGGTCATATTTGGGATTTAAGGGATCCATCGCCGCCAAATCTTTGGCGTTCTCTTCCAGAATCCGATCCGTAGCAGCCTCCACCCTGTCGGCCAATGCATACAAAGTGTCATTGATGATCTCCTCCTTGCAGAAAGCAAGAGATCCTTTTGCCTGCCGCACCTGTTTAAAAATATCTTTTATCTGTTCCATAGTCACTTCATTTTATCTAAATCATTACCACACCGCATCAGTCCAAATACAAATAATCATAGTGTACCATAGGTTTCTGCCCATGTTTCCCCTGCAATGCACGTGCTTCTGCCGAATCAAATCCGATGCGTCCCACTCCTATCTGCCTCCCCCGGTGGTCTATGATTTTCACTATATCATCTTTTTCAAATTCCCCTTCTATGCGGACCACTCCCACAGGAAGCAGGCTTACCGCCTTATGTCCTTTCAACACTTTCACGGCCTGTTCATTCAAATGCAACTCGCCTTTCGCAAAGCCTTCGCTGTGGGCAATCCACTTCTTCACGCTGGATACTCCGCCTTCTGCCGGAATAAAGCGCGTACAGACTGTCCCTGCCGGATGTTGCAGTAAATCGACCAGAATATTGTCTTTCTTGCCATTGGCTATAATGACTGTGATACCCTCATCGGCCACTTTGCGGGCAATGGTAGTCTTTGTCAGCATACCGCCCCGGCCAAAGCCCGATTTCTCCGTCTGTATATAGTCCGAAAGATCCTTTCCCTGCTCCACCTCCCGTATCACCTGCGTACCGGGGGTAGAAGGAGAGCCATTGTATATGCCGTCAATATTGCTCAGTATGATTAATGCCTGCATATCCATCATAGAAGCGATCATTCCCGAAAGTTCGTCATTGTCTGTAAACATCAGTTCGGTGACCGAAATAGTATCATTCTCATTTACGATAGGTATGACACCGTTCTCCAGCATCACCATCATACAGTTGCGCTGGTTCAGGTAATGACGGCGCGTGCCAAAACTTTCTTTCGTAGTCAGCACCTGCCCGACGGGAATACCGTGTTCACGAAACAGCTCATAGTAACGGTTGATCAGCTTTGCCTGCCCCACTGCCGAGAAAAGTTGCCTTTGCTCCACACTATCTAATTTTTTGGAAGGTTTGATCTCGCTGCGTCCCGAAGCTACCGCCCCAGATGAAATCAGAATGACTTCCACTCCGGCTTTGCGCAATTCCGCCACTTGGTCTACCAATGCCGACATACGCGTCACATCCAGTGTACCGTCTTTACGCGCCAACACATTACTACCTATCTTTACTGCTATTCTTGTAAACTGAACTGCCATTTCTCTTGTTATTTTAGAAACACAAATATAGATATTAAAATCAATCTGTAAAGTCAAATAAGCCAAAAATTAACCTTTATCGTATTTGTGTGCATGTATTTTAATTCTCATCTTTGCAAAATGAAAATATATAACGATAATATTCAACAGGCAAACGTATGGTTAAAGCTATTTTTTTCGATATTGACGGTACATTGGTTTCTTTTGAAACTCATAAAATTCCCGCTTCAACCCAAGAAGCATTAAAAGCACTTCGTGATAAAGGCATTAAAATATTTATTGCCACCGGACGCCCACAATGTTTAATAAACAATCTGAGTGATTTAGAGTTTGACGGGTATATCACAGTCAACGGCAGCTATTGTTTTACTGCCGGCCACCAGCCCATTTATAAAGGTTGCATCCCGCAAGAAGACATTGAACGGCTAATAACTTTTCAACAGAAATATCCGGTACCTTTCGTTTTTGTACACGGCAATGAAATGTTCGTCACTGAAGTGAATGACAGAGTACAGGCTGTTTCCGATCTGATTGAAATTCCTGTTCCCCCTGTCGCCTCCATAGAAGAAGCCCGTGGAAAAGATATCCTGCAAATAATGGGATACTTTACGGCCGAAGAGGAAAAAGAAACAGATATATTCGGCAAAGTGCTGACTCATTGCGAACCGATGCGCTGGTATCCATTGTTTGCCGATATCATTGCACGGGGCAACAGTAAAAGTACGGGAATAGACAAAGTGCTGGCATATTTTGACATTGACCTGAAAGACACAATGGCTTTCGGTGACGGCGGCAACGATATCCCCATGCTGAAACACGTAGCCACAGGGATAGCTATGGGAAATGCCGAGCCCCATGTCAAAGCTGTGGCCGACTACGTGACAACCTCCGTAGATGAAGACGGGATAGCCAATGCTTTGAAACATTTCGGATTAATCTAAAGAAGATTTGATGAAAAGAAAATGAATGATGCAGAGAGTATCCTCATGAGAGATCCAAAACTAAGGTTTTTTCATGTCGTTTATTAATTTAAGATGTACCAAGATATTCATTTACTTCTTATTAATTCGTTTCTTGTTTTGATTTCTTGACCCATTTTTCCAGAAAACTCTTTATCTTTACACAAAATATTTATTAATTGCGAATCTATGAAGAAAACCTATTCTATCCTTTGCGCATTTGTATTGGCAGGCTCGTTCTTCGGCTGTTCCACAACACAGCAGAAGACAAGCGAAACTGACTACACGCAGTATGTTAACACGTTCATCGGAGCAGCAGACAACGGACACACCTTTCCCGGTGCCTGCCGTCCTTTCAGCATGATCCAGACAAGCCCCGTAACCGGAGCTATCGGCTGGAGATATTGCTCGGAATATGTGTACACCGACTCCCTGATATGGGGATTTACCCAAACACACCTTAATGGAACAGGGTGTATGGATTTGGGAGATATCCTGGTGATGCCAGTTACCGGCACACGCGCCCGTGCCTGGGACGCTTATCGCAGCCACTTCCCCAAAGACAAGGAAGCAGCGACTCCCGGATACTACACCGTAGAGCTGACTGATCCCGGCGTGAAAGCCGACCTGACCGCCTCTCCCCATGCCGCCCTACACCGTTATACCTATCATAACGCCGACTCGGCATCTGTATTGATTGACCTTCAGCACGGACCTGCGTGGAACGAAAACCAATATCATTCGCAAGTACAAAGTTGCGAAACCAATTGGGAAGATGCACAAACTTTGACCGGACATGTACGCAACAGCGTATGGGTGAACCAGGATTACTTTTTTGTTATGAAGTTCAATCGTCCCGTCATAGATACCCTGTATCTGCCCATGGCCGAAACAGAAAAAGGGAAACGTATCATCGCTACTTTTGACATGGAGCCGGGAGAGGAACTGCTGATGAAAGTAGCCATGTCCACCACCGGCGTGGATGGAGCCAAGAAGAATATGGAAGCGGAAATAGCCGACTGGAATTTTGAAGGAGTGAAGCAAGCAGCACACGACGAATGGAATAATTATCTGAGCCGCATTGAAATAACCGGTACGGATGATGAGAAGACCAACTTCTATACCAGCTTCTACCATGCCCTGATACAGCCCAACCAAATCTCGGACGTAGACGGATGGTACCGTAATGCAGCCGATTCCATCGTTAAAGCCGGTAACGGAGCTTTTTATTCCACTTTCTCCTTATGGGACACTTACCGTGCCGCCCATCCGTTTTACACCTTAATGGTTCCTGAAAAAGTAGATGGATTCGTCAATTCATTGGTAGAACAGGCTGAAGTACAGGGCTTCCTGCCTATCTGGGGACTTTGGGGAAAAGAAACATATACCATGATTGGCAACCACGGTGTTTCAGTTATCGCCGAAGCTTACCGCAAAGGCTTCCGAGGCTTTGATGCCGAGCGTGCCTTCAATGCTATCAAAAATACCCAAACCGTATCTCATAAACTGAAATCCGATTGGGAAACTTATATGAAATACGGTTATTTCCCTACTGACTTGATTAAGACAGAATCAGTATCCTCTACGCTGGAATCGGTATATGATGATTACGCCGCAGCCGATATGGCCCAACGTATGGGTAAAGAGGAAGATGCCGCTTATTTTGCCAAACGTGCCGATTTTTATAAGAACCTGTTCGATACTGAAACGCAATTCATGCGTCCCCGCAATGCTGACGGGAGTTGGAAATCTCCTTTCAACCCTAGTCAGGTTGCCCACATGGAAAGTACCGGTGGAGACTATACCGAAGGTAATGCATGGCAGTACACTTGGCATGTGCAACATGATGTGCCGGGGCTTATTGAGTTATTCGGCGGAGAACAAGCATTCTTAAACAAATTGGATTCTTTATTCACCTTGAAACTGGAAACCACCCAGGCAGATGTTACCGGCTTGATCGGTCAATACGCACACGGCAATGAACCCAGCCATCACATTACTTATTTATATACGTTGGCAGGTCGCCCCGAACGTACCCAAGAACTGATCCGTGAAATCTTTGATACGCAATATCATCCCGAACCCGACGGACTCTGTGGCAATGATGACTGCGGACAGATGTCAGCATGGTATATGTTCTCTGCTATGGGGTTCTATCCGGTAGATCCGGTAAGTGGCAATTATGTATTCGGCGCCCCACAGATGCCTGAAATTGTATTGAACCTGGCCGATGGAAAGACTTTCACGATCATTGCCGAAGGATTATCAAAGGAACACAAGTATGTTGACAGTATTACACTGAACGGTGAACCTTATACAAAGAATTATATCTCGCATGAAGATATCCTAAAGGGCGGGACTTTGGTGTATAAGATGAAATAAGGAATCTACCTCATTACAGGAAGAGGGTATGTATAGCTGGAGCCGACTGTCATACCCTCTTCCTGCTTTCTGTTCCTGATGCTTTTCAAAGGATCATAATGCTCCAGGTATTTATGCCCTTATCCATGAAACATGATCATTATCAGCATAACTTCTGTTTTAGATATCTTGTAATTGCCATATTAAATTGTTGTCATGAACCATGTCAAGTCAGAACATGATATAATGGGCAAAACAAAAATACAACTCTTATATTTGCTCAATCCAAACTTTATTGCGTTATTTGCGTTACATGTTTTATGTAACATAAAAACTGCAATGAAGAGTATTTCTACTAATCCATTTTTAATAACCGGTTACCAAGGGCCCGACTATTTCTGTGACCGCGAAAAAGAAACAGCTTCTTTAATGTCAGCATTAAAGAATGGCAGAAATATTACATTAATCAGTCCGCGCCGTATGGGAAAGACAGGACTAATAAAGAATGTATTTTACTATATTCAAAAAGAAAATAAATCTGCCGCCTGTTTTTATCTGGATATATTTTCAACCCAGAATCTTCAGGAGTTTGTATCTCTACTGGGACGAAGTGTGTTGGGGAAATTAGATACCTTATCACAGAGTACCTTAAAATCGCTATTCTCATTCTTTAAAAGTTGCCGTCCGGTCATCAGCGCCGATGAAATTACAGGAATGCCATCTGTAACACTCGACTTTATTCCGGAACGTTCAGAAGAAACCTTGAAAGAGATTTTCACCTACCTAAACCAATCGGGAGTAGAATGCTATATAGCCATTGACGAATTCCAGCAAATAATGGAATATCCGGAGAAAGGAGTGGAAGGCCTGTTGAGATCGTATGGGAACAGTTACTCATGGCAGTGTTCAAGCAATTGATGTCAATGCACGCTTCCAACGTGTTAATGGTGAACAGAATTTAGACCTTTCGGTCTATAAATATGGTAACGGAGAATATTTACTATACTTATGTAAAAAGAAAGTTGAAGAGTTTTCGCAATGCAAAGACATTAGTTAATCTTTATCCTAAAAACAAACAAGAGAATGTGAAAGAGTTTGTAGATATAAACAATGTCAATTTTAAAAATTCAAAAGAAATACTGAAGCTACTGTATCAATTCTCAATCAAATAGAAAAAGATAAGATAATTTTTTTGCCCAATGTTATCCATCATCAATTAAATTTGCTTTTCGATTTGGAATTCAGATAAAAGGAATTAGTTTTAAAGGAAATAAATCCCCTTCATTCTTACCACTAATAATAGGAAAGAATAAGAGGATTTATTTTAAGAAAATTTCAATCTATAAAAACTTTCAGTTTCTATTTTTATCTGAAATATCTTTTCAGAATCAACTTATTTGATAGCCCACCAAAGTGGCGTCATCATTGTATTGTCTTCTGCACCTAATAATTGCAATGCATTTTGGTATTGTTCTTTATCTGCGTTTTCTAATGCTGTCGGATACCGCATACGTTGTGTATAATGATACCATTTCTGACCATTTTTCCATTCTGAAGCCTGAATATATTTCTCCATGTCAGAACCGGTCAGTGTACCTTCATTAGCTGGAATTTCAAAGAAAGGCAATCCTAAACGACGACGGTCATTCCACATTTCAACTACTCCATAAGGCACATTAGCAATATACTTTTGTGTAATGATCTTGGTTAGTTGGTCATTCAAAGCACCACCTTTGTATAAAATCTTACTGGCGTCTGGATAATTATAAGTCATTTTTCCAGCTTGCTTGGTATAACCATTCACATAATCAGCTTCAAAAGAAACCGGTTCTACGGTATGATCAAAATTTACTGAAGTACCTACACGGTTATAGCTGGTAGATGCCAGATATTGATTTACATATTGACTTAGGCCAAGGTATTCGAAATTGGCACGTACACCGTTTTCATACGCTTCTTTAGCGCTGATGGAGTTGGTCCATCCTCTTAAAGCACCTTCGGCCAACAAAAAATAGGTTTCCCATGGTGACATCCAGATACGTCTGGCGGTGTTATCACGATATTGTTTACCCAGCATTGGAGTAGTATCATACATACTGCCTAAAACATCATTGAATTTGAATGTCTCAGTACTCCATGCGGAACGAGTACCTGCCGGATAACCATTCCATGTGAACTGAGCGTCAATCTTTACTAGTTTTTTTTCAGGATCAGTCGGATCCAGCATGGCATGTTCTGCATGATTCTTAACGCCTTGCGAACCTTGATCTGGAAAATTTTCAGCTTTTTCATCATTCGTTAAACACCATACTTTCAAAGCACGCGGATCAAGATGTTCAGGAATACCATCCATCCACAATTGTTTGGTTGGATTATCAGTAGTTACCGGATAATGATTTACGTATTGTTCACCAATATAATTCATAGGCTTGATGTAAGGCGCCAAGTCCGGACGATAACTGGTTACAGGAATATCTCCTAAACCAGTTAACAGATTACACATAGTAGAAGAAATACATTGGTCATTCCAAGGACGATTCATTACACCTTCATAACAAGACCATCCGCCTGCCTCTGGAAACGAAAAGAAATCATCTGCAGAAGTCAACAAACTTTTGGATGCAGCATCCGCAAATTCAGCCTTGACATCGATTTTTGAAGTAGATACTTCGGACAGGCGCATGGCATAACGTAAGCGGAGGCTGTGAGCCAATTTGACCCATTTTGCAGCATTGTATCCAAAAGCAGGATCTCCTTTAGCTTCTGTTTCTGTAGGTTCTACAGACGTGTTAATTCCAGCGGCTGCTTCTTTTAATTCGGTCAACATGAATACATAAACATCTTCTACGCTGTTGAATGTCGGATTGACACCTTGAGCAGCGTCCAAAGCATATGGACCAAAAGAATCAGCAAAATCTGCAATCAGCATAACACGCCAAATACGAGCAAATTGTTTTACATTAGGAAAGAAAGCCTGTTCATGTTCGGAAGTTCCCGGATTTACATCTGCCATATTGATGGCATTGGTGGCATATTTTACCCAATTGGAGGTATAACTATACAATCTGTCGTTATACTCATTGCTATAACGGGCGGTTACTCCCATAGTGTTATCACCAATAATTCGTGTAATGGAAGCCCAGTTATACACAAATACACGTTCTGCAATATCCGGGTCCATTTGCGCCTCATAAAAAGATTTATTCAGTGCATAGTCCGGATGAATATATGATTCGCCTGCTGCAGAGGGACTAAAATTGATTTCCTCAAAGTCATCACATGATGTGGCACCTCCCATCAAAGCAGCACCCATTACCAGACTGAATAATAATTTATTTACTTTTTTCATTGTTGTCGAGTATTAAAAATTAGAAACCAAGTGTTACATTAAACAAGAAGGTACGTGATGTTGGTGATGACGCATTCTCAAATCCGGTTGCATTGGTACTGGTAGCAAACACGGATTCGGGGTCTATGCCATGCAGATTACTATGAATCATCCAAACATTGTTGCAAGACATACCTAACTTAACTTGCTGGAACGGACCTTTTGCAAGCATCTTCCGGGGGAAAGTATAGTTTAAGGAAACATTACGTAAACGAACATTCGTTGCATCATACAAATTAGCTTCACCAATACCCATATTACCAGTTGATCCAGTTACAGCCGTCCAATAAGATTGTGGTTCTACTTCGATGGTGCTAGGTGAATAGCCCCCGTTTCCGTCTGCAATAACCCCATCTACTACAAATTTATCGCGTTTACCGTTTACCACAGTACATGCTGCCACACCATTGGCTTGCAACATTCGGTTTGAACCAGAAAAAATTTCACCACCGATACGTGCGTCTACCAAGAAACTCAATGTAAAATTCTTGTAAGAGAATGTATTGGTCCATCCTACCAAACAAGTAGCTTGTTGATCACCAATCTTTTGTATTTTTGAGTCACCTTGTGGCAAACCGGCATCATTCAACAACATTTTTCCATAATAAGGACTATTCTCATCAGTCACCCGCAGATAAGTAGTACCCCAAATTTCACCATAATTACCTCCAGCAACAGCCAAAATCTTTAAATTATCATAGGTACCTAAAGTATATTCGTTAATACCATCAGCTAGTTCTATAATCTTGTTTTTGTTGGTAGAGAAATTCACTTGAGCGTCCCAAGTAAATTCTTTAGTTTGTACCGGAGTAGCATTCAACATGATTTCTACACCTGAATTCTGAATATTACCAGCATTAATTTTCATTGAACTAAATCCAGACAATGAGTTCATAGGCAAATTTAGCAACTGACGTTTAGCGTTTGATTTATACCAAGCCACATCTAACCCTAGACGATTATTGAAGAAACGGACTTCGGCACCGGCTTCCCAAGATGAAATCAATTCGCTACGTACATCTTCATTAAATAAGGTACTACCAGACACAGACGCACTCGTACCTCCTGTTTCATAGATAGATCCAATACCATATACGTTATATAATTGATAAGGATCGAGGTCATTACCTACCTGTGCAAAAGATACACGAGCCTTGGCATATGTAAACCACTCGGGCATTCCCTTTCCCCGGTTATTAATCATATCACTTATTACCCATGAAGCACTGATAGAAGGATAAAAGAACGAACGGTTGCTCTTACTCAAAGTAGAGGACCAATCATTACGTCCTGTCAAATCCAAAAATGCCCAACCGTCATAGTTAACTCCCAGTGTACCATACAATGAATTGGTCTTACGATGAGTATAAGTCTGACTGATACTTCTGTTTGAGTCGGTTGAATTTGTCAACCAGAATAAATCAGGCACTGTTAAAGCACTAACAGAATTGCTAACACCTGTTGATTTACGTTCCATTAAATTCCCACCGAATGTAAACACACCTCCGAAATCGCCTAATACACGGTCTTTTTGTGCGGTAACCAAAAAACTGAAATTATTTTCATAGAATTTTTGTTCACCAAAAGAATAACGACCGTTTTCTGATGAAGGACTGCCAGCATACAGTTTGGTTTCTGTTTCTGTGAAATACATATCACTACCTGCTTTAATTTCTGCGTTCAACCAATCTGTAATCTGATATTTCAACGAACCATTCAGCAAAAAGCGATTACGTTTGTCTTGATTGGTATTGTAATCTTTTGCCCAATATGGATTCTGACCACTGCCTTTCTCCCACCAATACATTTTTCCATCTTCTGGATTTTTGGCCTGTTTAAACTCTCTTATATCCAAAGAAATAGGCATCATGTACATGGAATAGAAATAGTTGTCCGAGCGTGCACCGGATATAGGACGATTGGTAGCATCAGACAAAATATATTGTACTTTGGCATCCACACTCCAACGATTATCTTTACCAAATGACGAAGTGATACGTGACATTAAGTTAGTACGGCTATACTCTGCCCCTGGAATCTTGCTGAAATCGTCCATACGGGTAGCTGATAAATAAACGGATGTCCTATCAAACTGTTGCGAAAAAGCGATATTTTCAGTTAAATTCACACCTGTCTTAAAGAAATTAGCTACATTGTCAAAATATTGCATATTTTGAGTACGTCCGTTCCAGTCTGTATAGCTTTGACCTGTAATAGCTGGTCCCCAGTTAGAACTAGAGGTTGCATTGAAAATGCCATTAGAACCTTGACCGAAAATAGTTTGCCGTTCGGGTTTCATAAATACATTTTCCACCGAAACGGATCCGGAAAATGTAACACCAAGCCCCTCGCTCTTAGTACCCTTCTTTGTTGTAATCAGGATAACACCATTACCTGCACGCGAACCATAAAGCGCAGCAGCAGATGCACCTTTCAAAACAGACATTGATTCAATATCTTCCGGATTAATATCCGCAATAGGTTCGGTAGATCCTTGAGAATCAAATTCAGTACCACCAGCTTTGTTACTACGACCTGACAATACAGGTACGCCATCTATAACGTAAAGTGCATTTGAGGTTTGCATAATAGATTTAGTACCACGCATCACAACTTTTGATACACCACCTACACCAGATGAAGAAGCATTAATGTTTACACCAGCTACTTTACCATTCAAGGAGTTCACAAAATTAACATCCTTATTCTTAGTTATATCATCTGCATTAACTTGTTGTACATTATAAGAAAGTGCTTTCTCAGAACGTTTGATACCTAAGGCCGTCACAACAACTTCTTCTATCAACTGTGAGTCAGCCAACATCATAACGTTAATAGTTCTCTGTCCTTTTGCTGCAATTTCCTGCGGCTTATAGCCTACATAGGAGAACTGCACCACCGGATTCGCTTCAGTTGTAGTCAGTGTAAAGTTACCATCAATATCAGTGATACAACCTACGCTCGTACCTTTTACAAGCACATTCACACCAATAAGGGGACCCATATCATCCGACACCTGTCCAGTAATGGTGTGCTCTTTACCCTGCTGGTTACCTTCTTGCGGTGCAGAGGATTTCTCTGAAAGATAGATAATATTATCTTCCACCTTAAAGGAAATGTTTTTACCCTTTAGAATAGCATTCAAGGCATCTTCTATAGATGCGTTCTTCACTTTGACATTCTCCACTGCCATAGTAGCGAGCTTGTCGTCATAGAAAAATTGATACTTAGATTGAGATTTGATCTGTTCGATAACTGTACCTAACGTCGTACGAGAGACATTCAAATTCAGTTGGGCAAAGGTCCACTGAACAGATACAGTCATGAAGAACAAGACTAATAAAGCTCGTAGAAATTTCGAACTTTGAAAAGCATGATTGTTGTTCATAAACAAAGTTTAAAGGTTACACATTGGTTAATTTTAATCGACCGGGAGACTCTATTTCCTGACCGTCATATATAAAACAACGACCATAGAAAATACACTTAGTACAAAATGATATTTTTTTTCATTAAATAAAAAATAGAAAAAATTACCATAATTCCTATTGACATAGTATGAAATATCGACTATTATTAAACCATACTAAATAAGTAGGAATTGAATAATAAGAAATATAAACAAATTAGTATGATATATACAGGGGGATAATTAAAATGGCAAACAAAATAAGTAGAAAAGAAAGAAATTTAAAATTTGAAACATTACAACTTC
>OGQQ01002298.1_pt1 | contig 12666 bp, 11 predicted proteins | sample 1553281 | NCBI WGS metagenome assembly OGQQ01 (sample SAMEA2579937, study PRJEB22360) | human gut metagenome | biome: human gut; feature: human-associated habitat; material: faeces | place: Denmark | collected 2008/2010 | reverse complement strand
AACAGTAATACAGTTATGGGATGTCAGAAGTGTTGTTAAAATTAAAATGCTGGGAAAGTGTTTCATACAATATCTGATTCCATCAGTAATAATGACAATTGTAATAGTAGTTACACAAAAGATTATTGGAGAATCATTAGTAGGACTAATTGTGACTGTAGGTATTGGGTGTGCAGTGTATTTTATTGCTTTGTCATGTGCAAAAGATGATATTGTAATTTCAGTATCAAAGGAAATTTGGGCTAAGTTTTATAGACGAGAAAATTGATAAAAACTTAAATGATTTTAGAAGGTGAATTTTACCTGTACTATTTTTGATATTGGTAAAGAACAAGTTGACGAGAAATTAGAAAGAGAGAGAGTATGAAAACAACATTACTTATCATGGCTGCTGGTATCGGTAGCCGCTTCGGAACGGGTATTAAGCAACTGGAGCCAGTGGATGATGCTGGACATATCATCATGGATTACTCGATCCACGATGCAATCGAAGCCGGATTCAATCATGTAGTATTTATCATCCGCAGGGATATCGAGAAAGAGTTCAAAGAGGTTATTGGTGATCGCATTGCCTCCATTTGCTCTTCTCATAATGTAACTGTTGACTATGCTTTCCAAGATATCAATGATATCCCGGGAACTCTGCCGGAAGGTCGTACAAAACCTTGGGGAACCGGTCAGGCCGTGCTTGCAGCGAAGGACGTAATTAAAACTCCGTTCATCGTCATTAACGCAGACGATTACTATGGTAAGGAGGGCTTCAAGGATGTCCATGAGTATCTGGTGAATGGCGGCAAGTCCTGCATGGCAGGCTTTGTCTTAAAGAATACTCTGTCAGATAACGGTGGTGTGACTCGTGGTATCTGCAAGATGGATGAACAGAACAATCTGACTGAAGTTGTGGAGACCAAGAACATCGTAAAGACTGCAGATGGAGCAGAGGCAGACGGTGTGGTTGTCGATGTGAATTCTCTGGTTTCCATGAATATGTGGGGATTGACTCCGGAATTTTTAGATGTACTGGAAGAGGGCTTCAAAGAGTTTTTCGAGAAAAAAGTACCGAGCAATCCTCAGAAAGCCGAGTATCTGATCCCAATCTTCATCGGTGAGCTGCTGGAGCAGGGAAAGATGCCCGTAAAGGTCCTGAAGACCAACGACACTTGGTACGGCATGACCTACCATGAAGATGTTGCAGCTGTAAAGAACAGTTTCAAGAAGATGCTGGAGAACGGTGTGTATAAGGCTGATCTGTTCAGTGATCTGTAATGGAAGCAATAAAGGTATTAGCCAAAATCCTCACAAACATCTTGACTGCTCTCTATGAGCCGTTTGGATTTTCACTCCTTCTTTCTTTCCTCGCCATGTTTTTCTACCTGTATGCGTATGAGCCAATACATGCGGGCAAAGGGTGGAAGAGTGCCATAGTAACGTGGTATTAGAAATTCAAAGAGAGTGTGTTCTTTCGGAAGTTGTTTTTCTTATTTTTTGTGACCTCACTTATTCTGTTCCGAACCCTGTTAAACCGGAGCATTTGGATGAATCCTTTATCTGATGTTATGGGCGTATGGGGCATCTGGAAGACAGTGAACGGAGAAAAACAACTGACAACAGAGTGCATTGAGAATGTGATTATGATGGTGCCGTTTTCAGCAGCAGTGCTGTGTTCATTCGGAAAGAAGATAGGAAACGGCTGGAAGAAAATACTGTGGCAAAGCGGGAGGATAGCGTTCATCTTCTCGATAAGCATTGAGATATTGCAGTTATTGCTTCGCTTGGGAACGTTCCAGCTATCAGACATCTTCTATAATACAGTAGGCGGAATGATTGGCGGCTTGATATATTGTGCAGTGATGAAGGCAAGAAAGCGTCTGTAAAGCTAGATGAAATTGTGATATACTATGAGCGGTAGCTCCCATGCTGCTCTGATAATCACACACCTCTCCGCTTTGAACTGCAAAACCGTACCAATGTAGATTGTTTGGAAACTTTAAAATAAATCAGGAAAAAGAATAGCTACTTTGTGGGAAGATGGTAGAGTGAGAGGCAAATAAAATGAAAACAATAGAAATATTATCTGAAATGAATATACATTTTGATGAAGCAACAGACAGTTTGTTTGACTATATTTTAGGGTGTAAAAAAATTACTACTTTAGATATGTTTCCGAAAGTTATTCATAATAGTAGAAAATATCAATCTGTTGAAGTGTTTTATCAAAGGGTATTAGATCGTAATATGAAAAAGCAGGAGTTTATTAATATAGAAAAACGTTTTATTGATTTTGTTATGAGTTTATGGCTTTATAATGAAACATATGTTGATATTTCTTCTTCTGAATTTAACAGTAGTTATTATTACAAAAAGAATAAAAAACTTTTAAAAAAACACAGCAAGTTTTTTACTAAATCTGCTGGAAATGATGAGTTTTTGTTAATTGAAAATAAAGATGTATTGCATTCTTTTGCTATTCTTGCTACTCGAGATATTTCTCCTGTTATTTTCTACTTCAGGAATTCGAAAATTATGCTTTTGTTGAATGGATGTATAGGCTTAATTTATTATGGATTACCCAAAGAGGATTTGCTCACAAAACAAATAGCTGATAATTGTTCTTTGTATTTATATTAAGCAAGAATGAGAACGCAGAAGTCCGTTGACGGAGTTAAGATCAACTATTACTACGACAGCAACAAAAATTTAATTGCTCTTGTAAAGGGTAATGACACTCTGTTGTTCTACTATGACAGTGACGGAAGTACAACCCCATTCTCATATAACGGTACAATGTACTTTTATGTGAAGAACTTGCAGGGCGATGTAGTCAGAATAATCGACCTTTCGGGTACAGAAGTTGCAAGCTATGTCTATGACTCTTGGGAAAATATAAAAGATACCAAAGGTGACCCGACAATTCGAGAAATAAACCTGATTCGCTACCGTGGCTATTTATTGCGGGAGTTCTTGATATTGTTACTGATAAACATTTTGATGGTGTTATACGCATTTAGTAAGTATAAAAGAGGTTTAAAATATGGCAAACTTAATAGTTAATCTTAACAATTACAATGATAGCAAATGTGAAATTATTGTAAATGGTATCGATATATTTAAAAATCAAAAGCGTATTCCTATTACCAAAAGTGGGACATATAAAATCAATATTATTATTTACAACACTATGAAAATAAAAAATAAATTTCATTTTAATTTAAAAAACTTGCTTCCATATTTTCCTTATTTTTATAGAAAGGAGGTTGAAAGCGGAGGCAAGATTAATAATTACAGAATTACTTCATGGGACAATTATATCGACTTTATATCCTTTGATTTTAATGCTACTTTTGATGAAAATTTGATTGAAAGAGAAAATATTTTCCTGAATGTGAATTTTGATTTTATGGGAAAACAAAATTATATTGGTGGAAATGATTTCTATAATTACCCACATGTATTATCAAATGATGAAATAGAAATAACTGACATTGAGCTTAATGAGAAAAAAATATTGAATAAAAGTAATTATAAAAGAAATCAGTTTTTATTGTGCGTAACACAGAGTCTATTCTTATTGTTTGTGGGAATTTTATCGTTTGTATTCATAGCAGATTGTGGTAACAACTTGTTTTATAGCGTTATTTCAATATTAGTTATAATGCATTCTGCTTATACATTCGTAAGAAATATAATCAAATTGTATAGATATATTTCTTAAAAGTTAATTTGTTTGCAAGAATAAAATATTTGAGTAAATCAATAAAATTAATCGAGTAGGAGGCTACCCATTAGTTGAGTAGCCGACCTCTCACACCACCGTGCATACCGTTCGGTACACGGCGGTTCAATAATTTGAGTGCAGTACCTTGTATCTGTGGAGTATGTCATCATATCCCACTGATGCAAGGTATTTGGTCCTGTGTCAAGATTTAGCACAAAATAAAATGAGAAGTTCTGCCAACTAAGCTGCTGGCAGAGAAGATACCCTCTCAAACAATTTTTCAAAATCATTAGGAGACATATAGTCGCAGTGGCTGTGAATCCTAACAGTATTATAAAAGGTTTCAATATACTCAAATACAAGCCTATAGGCATGTTTATAGTTAATGATATGAAATCTGTTAAGCCATTCTCTTTTGATTAAGGAATGGAAAGATTCGATGCAGGCATTATCGTAAGGATAACCACTATGAGAATAGCTTTGCTGCATCTTTTCAGTGGCTTCACGCCACGCATTTGAAATATACTGGCTGCCACGATCTGAATGGATAATAAGTGGTAAATCAGTATTACGACAGGCTTTTGCCTTGTCGATTGTTTCGATAACTGTAGATACTTCCTTAGTGTCTGTAAGAGTCCAGGCAATGATTTTTCTGGCATACAAGTCCATAACGCAGTTAAGGTATACAAAACCATCCCGCGTCCAGATATAAGTTATATCTGTGCACCAGACAGCGTTAGGACGTTCAGGATTAAACTGTTCGTTGAGAATGTTGTGGAGTTCTTTGCTAAAATCAGAATCTTTGGTGGTAGTAGTCCACGGTTTAGTCCACTGGGCACGAATGCCCATTTCACGCATGTATTTACCTACGGTGCGTTGACTGATGGTTTCGCCAGATTTACGTAGTTCCTGTGCAATTTTAGGGGCGCCATAATTCTGTTTAGAATTATCATATATTTTCTGGATTTCCTTTTTAACGGCATTTTTTCGCTGACGAGTAGGAGATACCTTTCGATTAAGAAAGGATCTGTATCCAGAGCGAGACACACCTAAATATAACTGTCTTTACAAGAAAAGCAGACTGTGAAAACGCAGTCTGCTTTTTCTATGTTCCGAAATTGGTACATTCTCTGCTGTAAAATATAATTAAATTGGTGAACAAAAGAGGATCGGAGCGTGACGGTACATGTCTAATAAAAATCATTCTAGTGACAGTGCACAGTTGAGTCTTTTTGATATTTTGGGGCTTGCGGGGAATATTGACAGCAAGTATTCCTCAGATGAAATTGAGGAGGTTATAGGTAAGCTCCGTGCAGCTAAGCGTACCGCAGAAAAGCATGAGGAAAATGAACGCCGCCGCAGGGAAAAAGAAGAATTAGAGCGGAAAGCCCGTGAAGAAAAAGAGAAAAAAGAAGCACATATACGTGAAGTTACCTGCATGGATCTTCCGCTCGATTGGGAAAATGCGTTCAATCAGGATGTAAGGACTCAGGGTATTCACGCTGACAGCATTTCCGACGGTCTCATTTTCAGTCTATCTAATCTCGGACGGGTTGATATTGAATATATTTCTTCAATAACCGGTGAGGACTACAAGACAATTATCGGTGCGCTGAAAGGCTCTATTTATCAGAACCCGGAAACTTGGGATGAGTGCTTCTATAAAGGTTGGGAAACCTCTGAGGAATATCTGTCAGGCAATATGATGCGGAAATGGAAGGCGGCTAAAGAAGCTGATAAGGAATACGACGGCTATTTTGCTGATAATGTCAAAGCTATTGAAAAGGTTCTTCCTCCTACTGTTGCAACAAAAGATATCTATGTGACACTGGGTTCGCCGTGGGTACCTACGGATATAATTGATGATTTTATTGAACATCTTCTTGGCGATTGGCGCAGATACTGGTATAGCATCGATAACGAAGAAGATTTCAATACAAAACACGATGAATTGACCGGTACTTGGGAAATACCATTCAAAAGCAGATACAATCATGACGTCAAGGTGACACGAACATACGGTACTGACAGAATAAACGCCCTTTATATTCTTGAAAGGACATTGAATATGAAGTCGGTTGCAGTTACCGATGAGGTCGTTTGCAAAACAAATTCCTCCGGCAAGAAAAGAGTTATAAACCGGTCTGAAACCATTCTCGCTATAGAAAAGCAAAATAAAATGATAAAGATGTTTCAAAAATGGATCTGGGAGGATGAAAGAAGAAAAGAACGTCTTGAAATGATTTTTGAGAACAATTTCAGTTGCGTTCGAAAAAGAATTTTTGACGGATCATTTTTACGGTTTCCCGACATGTCTCCGGCGATAAAGCTTTATTCCTATCAAAAAGACGCTGTTGCGCGAATTCTTTTTACTCCGAACACTCTATTGGCACACGATGTCGGAGCCGGAAAAACCTATGTTATGATTGCTGCCGCAATGGAAATGCGCCGTATGGGGCTGTCTGAAAAGAATATGTTTGTCGTTCCAAATAACATTGTCGGTCAATGGAAAAACATTTTCTACGCAATGTATCCAAGTGCCAATATTCTTTGTGTAGAGCCGAAGAGTTTTACTCCATCAAAAAGAGAAAGTCTTCTTGAAAGAATACGTGACGAGGATTTTGATGGGATCATTATTGCTTACAGTTGTTTTGAGCGGATTCCGTTGTCAAAGGAATACTATCGAAACCGGCTTGTTTATGAACAGGAACTTATCGCAGAAATAGCGGGCAAAAAGAACAAGGCCACTTCTCGTTTGAAGAAGAAACAAGAGGCGGTTTCAAAAGCCTTATCTGAACTTGCCGTTGCAATGGATGATTTGTATAACGGTGTGTATTTTGATGATCTCGGAATTACAAGACTCTTTGTAGATGAGGCACACAATTTTAAGAATGTTCCTATCGAAACAAAAGCAGATAAAGTTCTTGGAATCAGTGCTTCAGGTTCCAAGAAATGCAAGGATATGATTGATAAGGTACATATGGTGCAGAAGAAGAATGACGGCGCAGGAGTTGTCTTCGCTACCGGAACTCCGATTACAAATTCTATCACAGATGCGTTTATTATGCAGATGTATTTGCAAAGCGGTGAACTTGCCATGCTGGATCTTCAAAACTTTGACAGTTGGATCGGTATGTTTGCAGAAAGGAGCACGGAATTTGAAATTGATGTTGACACAAGCAGTTATCGGCTTGCCACTCGTTTTTCTAAGTTTCACAACCTTCCCGAACTCACATCTCTACTGTCATCCATTGCCGATTTTCATCAAGTGGACACATTAGCCGGTATCCCGCAGATAGATGGATATACCGATGCGCTGATCTCAAAAACAAATGATTTTGCAGATTATCTGAAAGATATTTCACAGAGAGCAGAGAATGTTCGCAAAGGATATGTTAGTCGCAAGGATGACAATATGCTGAAAATCACGACAGACGGAAGGAAAGCAGCGCTTGATTTAAGGCTGGTCGATCCAAGTGCTATGTTCACTTATCAATCGAAAGTGGCACGCTGTGTCGAAAATGTTGCTGATATATATTTCAAAACAACGGTTCGTAAATCTGCACAAATCATTTTCTGCGACACATCGACTCCTAAAACGGGTTTTAACATTTATGATGAAGTGAAGACTATGCTTCAGAGTAAAGGCGTTCCTTCTGACAAGATTGCTTTTATTCATGATGCCCGGACCGAAGCACAGAGAAATACCATGTTTGCTCAAGTCAGGAAAGGTGACATTCGCGTGTTGCTCGGTTCGACCTTCAAACTCGGACTCGGTGTAAATATTCAGGATAAGCTGATCGCTCTGCATCATATCGATGTTCCGTGGAGACCGGCAGATATGACGCAACGTGAGGGGCGCATTCTGCGCCAAGGAAATACCAATTCAAAAGTGCAGATTTTCCGATATATCACAGAAGGGAGCTTTGATGCCTATTCATGGCAGCTGCTCGAAACCAAGCAACGATTTATTACCGGATTGCTTTCCGGATCGCTTACCGAGCGGAGTGGAAAGGATATTGAAGACACAGTGCTCGACTATGCCGAGGTCAAAGCTCTGGCCGTAGGAAATCCTCTTGTAAAAGAGCGTGTGAAGACCGCAAACGAGCTTTCGCGCTATCTGACATTACAGCGCAAACTTGTTGATTCAAGAATTCGCATGGAAAAAGAACTGTTAGAGATGCCCGGAAAAATATCCAATCAAGAGAACAATATTGCCCAATGTGAAGCCGATATTGCATTTTACAACGGATGGAAACAAGAAAATCCCGAACCGGTTGATAGCAAGGTAAAGAAGGAAGCGACGGAAAAGCGTAAACATTTAAGAGAATACATTCATTCTTCTCTTATTGGATATGTTCTTGAACCGAAAGAGAAAGCCCTTACAACATATCGAGGTTTTGAAATTATTCTCCCCGCTAACATGACACGGGAAAAACCTTATATTTGGCTGAAACGAAACGGTCGTTATTATGTAGAACTCGGAGATACGAATACGGGCAATTTAATAAGAATCGATAATTTTCTTGATGATTTACAAAAGCACTTTGATAAATTGAAAAATGGATTTGCTAAGCTGCAAGAAAGAGAATATCAACTTAAGGAAGAACTCAAAAAGCACGAAAGTTTCAGCGATGAAATTGAGGAATGCCGCAAAAAGCTCGAAATACTTAATAAGAAATTAGGAGTAGATAAGACATGAGCGATATTAAAATGACCAACATACCCTCTATGAATGTCGGTAAAATGGTTGAAAAACTGTCAAGCGCCTACTGCGCAATTATTCAAAACAACTACCCTATCAAAACGATGCCGTCCGTTATGCTGTGGGGACCTCCGGGTGTTGGTAAATCACAAGCAGTTCGCCGGATTGCAAAAGAGATTGGCGAGAAAACCGGTAAAACGGTTAAGGTAACCGATGTTCGATTGCTTCTTTTTAATCCCATTGATCTGAGAGGCATTCCTACCGCCAACGCTGACAAAACGCTTGCAGTATGGCTGAAACCGCAGATATTCCAAATGGATGCAAGTGACGATATTGTCAACATCCTGTTCCTTGATGAAATTTCCGCAGCACCTCAGTCCGTACAGGCGGCAGCTTATCAGATCACACTTGACCGAGTTGTCGGAGAGCACAAACTTCCTGAGAATTGTATCGTGATCGCTGCCGGAAACCGTGTGACAGATAAATCCGTAGCTTTCAAAATGCCGAAAGCTCTGGCAAATCGACTTATGCACATCGAAATTGAAGGCAGTTTCAGTTCGTGGAAGCAATGGGCAATTTCCTCCGGTATCAATGATAAGGTTGTCGGTTTTTTGTCTTTCAGGCAAAGTTATCTCATGGGATTTGATCCCGACAGTAATGATCTCGCTTTCCCGACTCCCCGTGCGTGGGAAATGGTAAGCAATGTTCTGAACTGGATTGATGATGACATAGACAGCATGTATTACTTGATTGCCGGACTTGTCGGGACAGGTGCAGCGGTTGAATTCAGAACATGGGCCAAGGTATATAAAAACCTGCCGGCCGTTGAAGATATTTTTGACGGCAAAATGCCACAGATGCCAAAGGATACTGATGTCATGTACGCTTTAATGGCATCTATGACCGCCTATGCACGGATGCACAAAGATGAAATGAGCAGAATCGCAAATTCAATCCGATATGCAGACAAAATGCCTCCCGATTTCAGCGCAGTATTGCTGAAAGACTATATGTGCATAGATAAAAATTACAAAGAAAAGCTCATGACCATTCCGGAATTTGCAAGGTGGCTTCAAACGAAAGGATGGTTAATAAATGGCTCTGTCTGAAAGCAAGATTAAAGGGTGCATAAAAAGACTTCTGTTATCACGCATGCGCATTTTGTATAACCATGGATTTTACGGTTTACTTTTAATGCATATGATTTATGCTGTCAGTGAAGAAATTGAAACGGCTTGTACGGATGGAGTAAGGATTACTTTTGGCATAGATTTTCTCGATAGTCTCAGTGATAGTGAACTTGACTTTGTCATGATGCATGAGATTTTGCATGTTGTGTTACAGCATTGCTTTCGCGGAGATGTTGAAGACCCTGAAGCATACAATATTGCGGCTGACATTGTTGTCAACTCTAATATTATGCTTGAGAACGGAATGAAAGCGAGCAGTATAACGCTAAGCAAATACGGAATAGCAATGCATGTTGCACCGGACGGAAAAGAAGGGCATGAATATACTGCCGAACAGGTCTATGCTATGCTTCCGAAGAATCTTAATAAAAAAGGCAATAATAATCTTAATAAAAAAGGCAATAATAAAAGTCCAGGCTCTGCTGTCGGCGGGGCAAAAAAAGAGAATATAAAAGGCAATAATAAAAGTCCAGGTTCTGCTGTCGGCAGGGCAAAAAAAGAGATTGCCAAAGATAAACATCAACCCGTATGGGTTTGGGATGATCATTCACAGTGGGGTAAATATGAGGAAGATGATACTCTCCGAGATGTGTGGGTCAAACGATTTGAAGACGCAGCGGAGGCTATTGAAATTAGAGACCCCTCAAATACAAGAGGCCTTCTCCCTGCTTTTGCTCAACGTATTCTTAAAGAATTAAAAAAACCGCAAACCGATTGGCGGACAATCTTGAATGATTTTATTCAGGAAGAAGTTGTTGATTATTCGTTTGCTCCACCGGATCGGAGATTTGACGACAGTCCGTTTTTCTTGCCTGATTTCAACGGCAAGGAAGATAGGGTAGAAGATATCCTGTTTATGATTGATACATCAGGGAGTATGTCGGACGATATGATTGCAGCAGCATATTCAGAGGTTAAAGGAGCAATTGATCAGTTCAACGGAAAACTAAAGGGATGGCTTGGCTTCTTTGATGCGGCGATTATAAAGCCACAGCCGTTTAGCGACGAGAACGAGTTCAAGATAATCAAACCCGCCGGAGGTGGTGGAACCGACTTTCAAATCATTTTTGAGTATGTATTTCATCATATGTCCGACAAATTGCCGGCAAGTATTATCATATTATCAGATGGATATGCCCCCTTTCCTCTGGAAAAGCTTGCCGGAGGTATTCCAGTGCTTTGGTTATTAAACAATGAAGAAGTGAATCCGCCTTGGGGAAAGGTTGCAAGGATAACCGTATAACATAAGAGATTTGAGCAATGTACAATGAGCAAATTAAGGAAATACTAATGAAAACATATGATATATGTGCATAAACACTTGACTGTAGCCCATCCGCTGTGTCGGAAAATAAACTATATTATTATACTTTGGGCAAGTATAGAGTTATCGTCAGATGAAGTATCCGAATCGTTATTATCGGCTGAATTATCAGTAGCAACATGATCTGTCAGGCTCTTGTTTGCGGTTATCAACCCAATTGCCTGAATAATATCATTTGTGTTGGAATCAGAAATCTCGGTGAGTTGTTCATGGAAAGAAGCCTCAAAACGCTTGATCTTTTCGAAATGTTCAATTGCTAGCTCTTTTATGACCAATCAAAATGTTCTCCGTCCTTTCTTTTCTATATTCATAATATACAGTTCACCAATGTACAAATGCGGTGCATTATGTGCTGAAACCAATACGAAAAGAAATTATTTTGCTTCGAAATGTATTAGAGCCTCAGCTATCTAAAAATTTGATTACTTGGAAAAAGCATTTAATGATTTGTTCCGAACGCATTACAGAGAATGCACATATCAGAACTTTAGCGCAAACACGGACGGTTACCAGCAGGTATCACTTTCTGTTACCCCTGAAAAAAATGAAATTGTAAATTATATTGCATTTGCGTTTGTTTACGGTTATAATGAGAATGAAATGACGGTTGATAATGCGGAAGTAAACTTACTAAAAGTTAAGCTGAATCAAAATTGCGGCAAGGCAAAGATGTAATAACTTATTATAAGAGTGATGCGTTAAATATCGCAAACTCAGTAGGCAGCACTAGAAGTAAGTGTGATCCCAAACATAGAGGGTCTGCTTCTTTTAAGCATTATCATGTTAAATATAAAAATATAAAGTGGAGTATCCATTCGTTTTATGTATAGGGAATACAGGTGGTATTATGGTTTATACTTTTATGAATTATGACGATTTTAATAGTAAATATAACGATATATTAAAAATTGCCACTTGCTATAGTGAGAATTTTAGTTTTTTTACTGTGAGACAGATCCATAAAAAGGATCATTCTAATGAATATTTTAATTTCTTGGATGGTTTTAGAAATCATGAAATTCCATTAGGTAAAATTAAAACACCCAGATATACTGCAGGACAACAAATCCATTGTTTCAGAATTAATAAAATAACAACGGCTTTATTGATGAAACCTATAGATTTTTCCTCTTGGAATGCTTATGATTATCCTGAAGATTTGGCTTTTTATAAAAATTGCATACCGTGGTTTCGCTGTATTTCACATGAAAAAATGGTGTTAGTCAATGAGACCAATTTTAGTGCATTTAATGAGTTAAAAAAAATAGGCATAAATTTTAGATTGATTAATAATTCTAACTATATTTGAAAAAATTTAAAACGAATGTGGGTAAGTAGGCTCATTTGAGCCTACTAATACCTAAAACTATTCAAGCGGTGAAACTTCATATTACTATTATACATTTGACGGTTCGCTTGAAAGCGAATATCGCACATCATCTGACGGCAGTATTACTTACTACATTGTTACCGATTCAGACGGTAATACGGTAGAAAAGACATTTGTAAACGGTCAGACAAAGACTATTACAACAGGCACAGATAAGGGAGCAAAAAACATGAAAAAAATAATACCACTAATATCAATATTATTGATCATAACGCTGTTATCTGTGATATGTACAATACCATATGCAGCAACTATCGTTAATGGCAGTAATTACGAATTTACAGTTATGGATGCAACCAAGGTCCAAAAGTATGTTGTAGGTATGATTGACTTAACTGATGA
>OGQQ01002297.1_pt1 | contig 12688 bp, 12 predicted proteins | sample 1553281 | NCBI WGS metagenome assembly OGQQ01 (sample SAMEA2579937, study PRJEB22360) | human gut metagenome | biome: human gut; feature: human-associated habitat; material: faeces | place: Denmark | collected 2008/2010 | reverse complement strand
CCCGACTTGTAATTGGGAAATCATCAGACGGCTGACTGCTAATCAGCTCCACAGGATTTTATTTAAAATAAATATGTGGGATTGGGATTTTTCCTCTCCAGGGATCTCCTGAAGCTGCCCTCACTTGTTGCGGCATCAAAGAAATATTTTGTATACACGACTTTATGACCGGACAGGAGTATCATTATGCCTGTTGTCTGTCATCGCCCTGCCAGAAGCAATCTGACAGTTATAACCAGATATTTTTCGCTCAACAGTCTGGGCAATACAAACTAAAACCAAAAGGAAGTATACGGGTGGGATTTCGCTGCCTTTACCCAATCCGTGTTATGGCGTATCTGTTAATGTGGCTTACGCTCATCACGATAACAACAGGAATGTGCCTGATGAATGTATATGAATTTGTCAAGGTTCGTCCCGCTCCCCAGTCTTTTCATAACAAAAGAAGAAACAGGTGGATCAGAATATTTCTCTTTCCACCTGTTTCCTCACTTAAACGCTATTTTTCAACCCACTATCTCAAAATCTTTTTCAAATTTCTGATTGCTGCTTTTACAGACTTTGCTACCATCTGAAAAGAGCAGCCTTCTTCCTGTGCAATCTGCTCATAATTCTTATCTTCAAAATAATACTTCATCAATCGTCTTCTCTGAATTTCCGACAACTGCTGGATTGCACTATGTAACCGTTCCGTTTCCAGTTTATTCAGAACCGTATCCTCTACACTTTCTTCTTTCTGAAATATCCGTTCATACAAACTGGAATCCCATACTTCTGACTGCTCAATGTGCCTGTCCACAACATTCATATGCGACACATCCTGCAATTCAAACGTATTAAAAGCCTCATATACACTCTTTCCTATTTCCAAATCCTTGTACTCTTTTTCACCATTGCGGAATGAAACATAATATTTTCCGTCCTTCTCATAGATTTCATATGGGTTGTATTTATCTTTTCTTCTTTTTGGCTGTCTGCCTTCCATGTCCTTTCCTCCGATCTGAATTTTTTTGAATTCAGATCAGTAGGCGGGGCACGAATACGAACAATCGTCCTTGTTAGGAATTGTTTATTCTCAATATTTAGGTAACAAAAAACGCCCTGACAGATTTCACTCCTATGGACGCATTTAATTCGATATTTTATTACCCTGGATTCATTATTGGCTCTTACCCTAGTTTCAATTCCAACATTTACTAATGAAATTGTTGAGATTTTTTTAATTGAATACCTTCTGTTGAACAGAATTTTTTAGCTGAACTCTTGCTAAGAACCATATTTTCTCCGGTTAGATTCCGGAAAAGAAAATAAGCATACAAATACTGCTCTTTCGGAATCTGTTTTTTTTAACCGAAAGAGATTTGTATGCTTTCTCATTCATCGGGTAATACCCTGTGTTTTTTCTAATGTTACACCCTTTTCACTTTTCAAATTTAGGGTAATACACTAAGTTTATGGAGGTATACAAACATGGATATTCCAAAAACATTATTTGCCACTTTAGTAAAACAAGGGCGTATGGAAATGCATTTAACACAAGAAGCTCTTGCTGAAAAACTCGGAATATCGGCGGCTTATCTTGGAGACCTCGAACGCCATAAAGGCGGTCCCAGTCTGGAATTATTTTGTAAAACCATGCAGACTTTAAATATTTCTGCTGATGACTACGTTTATCCAAATCAGAATAAAAATAATTCTACATATGATCAGATTCTTCGGCTCTTAAATCAGTGCAATGATTATCAGTTACAGGTAATTCTTGCAACTACGACAGCTCTGCTAGATTCTAATCCTTTTATTTCTAACGTAGACACTACTAATGATACAGAATAAAACTTGTAAAATACCGATAAATAGCTGATAATTACCGATATTTAAAATTAGTGGAATAAATACTATTACCATATGTTAAAAACAGTTATGCTATATCATTACAACTTGATATAACATAACTGTTTCTTCTTTACGAACATCCTATTATCTATCAAATACTACATTTCCCTCCACGACACACTTAATTGCTTTTCATCTCGCTAATTATTTTTTCCATATCCGTCGATTTTTTCAAGAGTCCTAAACCAGCCAATAACTGAATACAATCTACATATCCTTGACAATATGCCCTTTGTTCTGACACAAACGCTTCTTCTTCCAAAATTTCTCCATATTGCTTCAACTTCTCCCTGTCCTCATAACTTATATGATCGAGAAGTTTATTCACCTTTTCTTTTTCCATTTTCTTCTTCAACTGAATATTTGCAAGTTCTTGGAAATAGATATAACTTTCTCTGTTTATATTCTCACAACGCAACTGGTTCAAAAAAGAGGATATTTCATTCCAAATATCATTTTCCATAAAAATTTCTCCTGCTATTTTGGGTATCTTTACTTATTATGCCCAATTTTATATTCCATCATTTCATCAATTCACCATTAAATTTATATCCCATACCCCATACATTTAAAATGTATCTTGGTTTTGCAGAATCTGGCTCAATCTTTTTTCTGATTCTCCGAATTATGCCCATAACATTATCTTCTGCCCCATAATATGGTTCTTTCCACACCTGTGTATATATTTGTTCCTTTGAAAATATCCGTCCTGGATTTTTTGCCAGCAAATATAATATTTCAAATTCATAATTCGTCAATTGAACCAGCTCACCATTACTTTCTACAGAACGATATTCCGCATTTATTTTTAATGCTCCGTAATCAAGTACCCTATTTTGTTTATCAGACATCTCAGAGTATTTTTTAGCAGACAGAAAATGTAATAATTCATTTAATTTTTCTTCCTCATTTTCATCAAATGTTACAACAACTACCCTTCCCATTTTTATAAAAACCTTTCACATTTCAAATCTTACAAGTGTAATTTTTATCTATTATTACATCTGTAAGATTTAAAGTCAAGTTTTTATTTCGTTGACAGAATAACCTTTTAAGATATATAATATTTTTATTACATTTGTAAGATTTGGAGGAATATCACATGAGCAATCTGCCTCAAATTTCAGAAGCTGAATTTGAAGTTATGAAAATCGTTTGGAAATACGCACCAATCAGCACCAATGAAATTACTGAAAAATTAACACAAATTTCCAGTTGGAGTCCTAAAACAATTCAGACATTGATTAAACGTCTCGTTTCTAAAAAAGCACTAACCTATGAAAAACAAAGCCGGGTTTTTGTCTATACTCCATTGGTCAAGGAAGACGAATATATTCGGCAGGAAAGTAATTCTTTTTTAAAGCGATATTATAATGGTAATATCACTTCTATGCTTGCCTCTTACATTGAGGATGATAAATTGTCTGAAGAAGACATTGCCAGCTTACGGAATCTTCTTTCCAATCATTAACCATGGGAGGAGCATATTTTGATATATTTTAGTTTTCGATTTTTACTCTGTAATGCCATCATTTGTATTTTTTTAGGTAGTTTACTGGGATTAAAAAATTTATTGCAAAAGCAATTATCCGCACGTATGCAATATAATCTTTCGATTATATTTCTTGCCGTTCTAATTGTTCCCTTTTTACCGATAAACTCTGCCCCATCTTCTATATCGTGGAGCCATTTGCTGACAGCCAGTTCAAGTACCAATGGTGACATTCAAACCACTTTTCTTTCTGGTAATGGTTATAATTTGGATAAAATAAATGATTTTGCTGTCTCTGTCAGCACCCAAATACCAACTTTTATTCACACATTACTTGTATTTTTCTGGAGTATCGGTATATTCATAATGTTTTTTCTTCTCTACCGCTCAGTAAAACAAGTAAAAGCCTTACATAGTTCTGCTTTACCTCTTCAAAATGAAGAACTAAACGCTCTTTATATAGAATGTTTAAACGAAGTGAACAGCAAGCATACCATTCCGATTTATAGTACAGCATTTTTGAAATCTCCTGTTTTGGCTGGTTTCCTGCATCCTCGCATTTATCTTCCAATTCACTTGATTTCAGATTTTAACGCTGGAACTATAAGCGCAACTGATATTCGCTATATGCTTCTTCATGAACTGCAGCACTACAAGCATAAAGATATTCTAATTGGATATTTGATAAATACAGTAAATGTTTTCTACTGGTTCAATCCCCTAATCTGGTATTTTCTAAAAAGAATACGACAGGAACGGGAACTTGCCTGCGACAGTGCTGTATTACAATTATTGAAAGAAACAGAATACAAGTCATATGGAAATACACTGATTAACTTTGCCGAAACAATAGCTCTGTCTCCATTCCCTCTTACTATGGGAATTAGTGGAAATATAAAACAGTTAAAAGGACGCATTTTAAATATTGCATCATTCCACCAACCTACTTTTAAACAAAAAATTCGTGGATATCTTATATGCATATTCGTCTCTACTATCATCATTGGATGCATTCCCATACTTTCTGTTTATGCTTCTGATCAGACTGGGTATCATTTTGACACAACCGAAAAGAATATTACTCAGCTAAATCTTTCTTCCAATTTTGGGGACTACACTGGAAGTTTTGTTTTATATGATCAGTCTGCTGATAAATGGAATATTTATAATATGGAGCATGCTTCCACACGTGTATCACCGAATTCGACTTATAAAATATATGATGCATTACTTGGCTTGGAATCTGGAATTATTACACCAGAACATTCCACTTTCACATGGAATGGAGAACCATATCCTTTTAATTCATGGGAAGCCGATCAAGATTTAACCTCGGCTATACATAATTCCGTAAACTGGTATTTTCAGGCAATTGATTCACAGGCAGGTTTTGAAGCCGTAAGAACATTTTTACAGACAATAAACTATGGGAATCAGAATACTGGAACAAATCTAAATCTCTATTGGACAGATTTCTCTCTGAAGATATCACCCATAGAACAGGTGGAATTGTTACAGAATTTCTATCAAAATAATTTTCATTTTGACAGTAAAAATATCCAGGCAGTAAAAAAAGCTCTGCTGCTTTCCACTACTTCTTCCGGTTCTCTTTACGGGAAAACAGGAACTGGGCGTGTCAATGGTAAAGATGTCAATGGTTGGTTTATCGGATACATTGAAACAGCGAATAATACTTACTACTTCGCAACAAATATTCAATCCTCTTCTGGTGCAACTGGAAGTCAGGCTACCGAAATAACAGAATCTGTACTTTCTAATCTTGGTATTTGGAAATAAATAAAGAGAACTGATAGCATAATTTCCCGTTATCAGTTCTCTTTATTTCATTCTTCTCTACTGATCAATTCTGCAAATTACCTAACCGGTACTGATACCTCGGTATATTATCAATACCATTATCTAAAATCCTGTTTCCAACATACTGAATCGTTCCATCATCCTGAATTTTCATCGTAAGTTCGTGTGTAATAACAACATCATTACATACAACAGAATCACATACTGCATGAATTGTCAAAACAATGGTTCCATCTTCATTGTTCCTGACTTCTGTTACTTCCGGTAAAGACAAGCCAAAATGTGTTGGTGAATAATTACCACATCCCAATCGTTCCCAGATAAACATATTACTTTGTTCATCGTAGACCGCCCATTCTTTCAATTCTTCTTTTGTAACAGGAAGATATGTCATAATTACATTTTCGAACTCTTCTGCTGGAATTCCCACAACCTCTTTTTCTGCAGTAAATTTTTCTCCATATTTCATTTGATAAAAATATTCATAAAGTCCATTATAATCCAACCCCTGCATATCCTCCGCATTCCAGTTTGAACATAACAGATTGTTTCCCTGATAGCCGAACGTACTCACATATTTTTTTGAATATTCCCGACACTCCTCACTCAAAGGCTTTACCCGGATAATACAACTTCCATCTACAATCTCTGTCACTTCCGGTGGTTCAGGTACGCATAATTCATAACAGAAATTCCCATTTTCAGTATATGCCCATTCTTTTATTTTTGATAGCGATATGTATGTAAGTACAGGCTCTGTATCCTCACTCCAGATCATTTTTGCGGACATCACACTCATTTCTTTTCCATCATAACTATATTCTTTTCTGGTAATTCCACCATCTGTATCTGCTTCATATAAAATTACACTTCCTTTTTCTTCTTGTTCTGCAGATTTTAAAAATTGTTCCATCTTCTGATAATTATCCATAACAGAATAATGATCGGAACCAATGACCGGATTTCCATTTTGTTTGATAATTTCTTTCATCCGATTCATCATTTGCTCAGCAGTGTTCTGATCTGCTTCTTGTATTCCATTATATTCAGAATAAATGTCTCGGACAATGCCCATAATTTCTTCACAATCGTTCACAACTTCCTTTTTCTTGTCTTCATCGATTGGTAGATTATATCCCTTATCCGGATTTTCCATGGTAGTGTTTTTCTGATTCTTCTCATTTTTTACATCTGTGCTGTTTAACGATATCTTACTTTCACAGGAAGTCAGAATCATTCCTATACAAAGTACTAACAAAATACTTTTTCTTTTCATATTGCCCCCTAATTATTACTGTAATTCTCTTCCCACTCTTCTTCTGTTAACCTTGGCATATACCACCCTGCATTTGCATTTTGATCTGAACTGATTACCTTATTTGATAAATACTGGAAACTTCCGTCTTCCATAGGTTTTATCATCAATTCACTGGTGATTGCCTGATCTAACATTCTGATTTCCCATACTGCTTCTATCGTAAGTTTTAATGTTCCATCTTGTAATTTTTCATATGAGATAACTTCCGGATATGGCTCATATGGGAATTCACAATCATATAACCCTCGCGGTCTGTATCTAAAAGTTTTATTATTAGAGTTATAAAAAGTTCCCTTTTCAATCTCGGTATTACTAAATGGTAAATAGGTCTTTATAACCTCTTCAAACTCATCTTTTGGAACTTCATATTCTGCTCCACCATAATTTGCTTCATATGGAACTTGCTTTCCATATTTCATATAATACATTTTTTCATAAAGATCATAAAAATCAAGTTCCGTATAATTCTGGTTATCCCAATTTGTAATCAACAGATTATTAAGTGCATACCCCAACGGCATAACATATTTTCGATTCAATTCCCGGCATGTTTTATCTAATGGCTGCACTCTGAATCCAGTTTCACCCGGTGCTCCATCAAATCCCGGTGGGTGATATTCCTCCAGAAACAAGTATCCTTTTTCTGTATATTTCCACTCATATGCTTCATATTCATCATAATAATTAGCCTGTGGGCTATTATCCTTCCATTTAACCTGACATAATCGAACATTTATCTTTCCATTCATTGACTCTAAATGATATTGTATAATTTCCCCTTCATCAAATACAACAACAATATCAACTGCTGCCTGTTCTTCTTTCTCCGCTGCTTTGCAAAATTCTTCTACTTTTTCACGATTGACCATATCAATCTGATTATCACAATCTACTGCCGCATATCCTTTCTCTTCCAGACAATTGATAATTTTTCTTTTCGCCTTTAATGTATTTAACTCCGACTTCTCCTTCATATAAACAGACCGAAAAGTTTGCGCTGTTTTTTTTACTTCTGCATTCATTTCAGATTCTACGGTTTCTTTCTTTTCTTCTTTTTCCGTAATTCGATTTTGTCCGCACCCTGTAAAAACAATAAGAACTATCAATATCATCGCAAATATCTTACATATGTAATAATTCCACATAAAAAATTTTTTTTCCTTCAAAATACTCATCCAATACTGTTGCATCTTTTTTAACAACATAACCACTTCCACCGATTCCTTTCTTCTAATTTTTTTGTTCCTTAAATCTTACGCTTGTAATATTTAAAAGTCAAATCTATTTTCAGGAATTGTATACTCCAGATTCACCATCTTTATGTGCGATATATCCTATTTTATTACCATCCTCTATATCTTCTCCATTTTTGTTACCCTGTCATTTTAAAGAACATCCTTACTTACACTGTTACATATTTTTCCGCTTCTTCTTTGCACTTCAACGTATTTCCATGCCCAATTACATATTCCATACATTCTTTTCCCTGCTCTTCTTTTCCGATTCGGTAGTAACATACTCCCAGCAGGAATCTGCGTGTAACCTCATAATAAGGCAGCTTTTCCGTATCATTTTCCAGTAATCTTACTGCTGCCTCATCTTCACCTTTCAGCATCAAATTTTTTGCCATAAACAGTGGATTCTTTTGATATACTTTCCCTGCTTTTTCTAATGTAGCCGAATAACCTGCCGCATCTTTCTCCTGATATTTCTTCGACAGTTCGAGATTCGTCATGACCTGCTGCCAGGAACGTCCCTCTCTTTTTCCTTCCCATTCATTCTTTATATACTCTTCTGCCTTCTGCAACTGCCCATTTATGATCAGTGCAACTACATATTTAGACTCAGCTATCAGCATGACACTTTTTTGAAATCCATGATAATCCAAGCTCTTTCCGTACTTTATCAACTCTTCCAGCATTTCTGAATATTTTTCTGCATCACATTGCTGTGACAGAATCCGGTCAATTTTTGAAAAATCTCTGAGAATGTCCCTGATTAAAATGAATATACCTGCAATCAGATCAACCACCACGCAAATCCACAGAAGCCAGGGATCTGTCGTGACCCAGCCCGGCTGCTTCACATCGAAAAAGAGTACTGTCTCCTGATGCGGGAACGGATTTCCTTTGAAAATACTCACCACACAGATCAATGCTGCATAAATCAACAGCACATTCCGTATCATCCTGATGCGTCCATTTTTCTGCTTTTCATAAATCTTTTTTATCTGCTCTTCCATTTTCTCTACCTCGCTGTCACACTATTTTTGTACCTACAACATAATTATACATAATTTCTGCTGTTATTGAAATCTTCTCTTGCTGTCTCCTGCTTTCCGGGAGTATAAGCTGCCAGCAGAGTTTTATGGCACTCGGACAGGCAAAGATCAGTCTGCTTCTTGCATGCCTGCGAAAACTGATCCTGCTGATCCCTCTGATCTTTATCCTGCCGCTCTTTTTATCTGATAAGGTATTTGCAGTTTTCCTTGCAGAACCAGTCAGTGATATCCTGGCGGCTGCCATTACAACCATAACCTTCTTAAGCCGCTTTAATGGAATATTGAACCTGAAAGACCTCGCCTGCTGCAAAATTTTCACCAATACAGACTGATGCAATCAATGCCAGTGATACCAGTACATCTGATTGCCTGAACCTGTCCGATTATTTTCTTCAGTCTTCGGTGCAGATTATCTGCATCCATACATTGTCTCATCTTCCCATCTCCTTATCACCAGAAATATTAATATTGTAGCGAATCTCTGTTCGGTTGTACAATATCTACTGTTGCCTGTTCTTCTTTCTCCGCTGCTTTGCAAAATTCTTCTACTTTTTCACGATTGACCATATCAATCTGATTATCACAATCTACTGCCGCATATCCTTTCTCTTCCAGACAATTGATAATTTTTCTTTTCGCCTTTAATGTATTTAACTCCGACTTCTCCTTCATATAAACAGACCGAAAAGTTTGCGCTGTTTTTTTTACTTCTGCATTCATTTCAGATTCTACGGTTTCTTTCTTTTCTTCTTTTTCCGTAATTCGATTTTGGCCGCATCCTGTAAAAACAATAAGAACTATCAATATCATCGCAATTTTCTTACATATGTAATAATTCCCCGTAAAAATTTTTTTATTTTTCAAAATATTCCTCCAATACGGTTGCATTCTTTTTAACAACATAACCACTTCCACCGATTCCTTTCACATTCTCAACCATACTGATAAGAAGAATTGGTTTGTCCACGCTTTTATCTGCCGTAAACACCGAAAACCACCCGATTTCTTTGCCAGAAGTATCTTCTTTCGTTGCCTTCAACTCGGCTGTCCCTGTTTTTCCAGCCAGCAAAATATCGTCACGATGTGCAGCATATCCGGTTCCTTCTGGATCATTTACAACACCTTCCACCCCTTGCATAATTTCTTCTACATTTTCTTTGCTAAACGCATTTTCTATCCATGTTTCACCAGATGCTTCTTCTTTGTATTTCAAATACGGTTTTATCATATTCCCTTCATTTAAAAATGAAGTATAAATACTTGCCAGATGTAATGGATTTACAAGAATCTGCCCTTGCCCATAACCACTATCTGCCAATTGTATTTCTGTTTCTATTTTATCTGTATTGGAATATGTTGATTCCTGCATCGCAATCTCAAACGGCATATTCTGATTAAATCCTATTTCATTTAAAGTATTCATAAAATTCTCACTACCAATTTTAAGAGCTGCCTTTGCAAAATAAATATTATCAGAATAGATAATTGCATTTTTCATAATAACCGGTTCATATTCATGAAGTGTTGTCACTTGATAAGATCCCCAAGACGAATCTTTCTGCCATGCCAAACCTTCATTTCCAAAATCTTCTTTTGGATCTATGCTTCCCGTTTTCAACCCAATTCCTGCCACAACTGGTTTAAATGTTGAGCCAGGACACCATACTTGACGGAAACGATTATATAATGGTTTCTTTTCATCTTCGTTTAATGATGTCCATTTCTCTGATGATATGCCCCGTATAAATTCATTATTATCATAAGATGGGGTACTTACCAAAGCCAATACTTCTCCCGTATAAGGATTCATTGCGACAGAACACCCCGGATCTTCTTTAAACTGCTCGTATAATGATTTTTGCAAATCGGAATCTATCGTTAATCTTATATCCATACCATCTTCTTTAAAAATACTTGCAAGAACCTCTTTTACTTCCCCATCACTATCCAAAATCTTTATATCACAACCATCTTTTCCTTTTAATTGCTTTTCGTATAACTTTTCCACCCCAGATCTTCCGATTACACTTTCAGCTGAATATCCTTCCCCTGGATGATTTTCCAAATCTTCTGCTGTTACAGACTGTACATAACCAATTAAATGAGCTGCTGCTTCCCCTAACTCATAGGTTCTAACTTCCACATCTGATAGCATAACCCCTGGAATTTCCAAAAGTTTATTCTGACAATCCTGCTCCTCAAGTGTCTTTTCTTCTGGCTGTATTTTCATTAAATCTATTTCTTCTACTTTCGGAATAGTTTCAATTGGTACAAAAGAATCTTCTTTTACCCACTTTGCTGTGAGTTTGTTATTTATTGTTTCTACATCTATCTCTAATAACTCCGCTATTTTTTCAATAGATACATTCCTGTCTTCCAGCTTTCCCGGTATAATGCCAACTGATGTTGCTACTCCTTTTCCTGCAAGCATTTTACCATCTCGGTCTAATATTTCTCCTCTCTCCGCTTTTGATGTAGTAACACTTATTTTATCATCACTCTCTAAATCTGGAAAAATCAGGCTATCCTGCCATACTAATTTATATCCCTGTTTCGTCTTCTTCAGTTCCGCCATATTGTCAAATTGTATTGTTCCGGCAATTGTATTACATGATGTTTCATACGAAAGCGTAACTGTATCTGCTTTTTTCTCTTTCACAGCTATATGACTGATTTTAATGTCACTGACCTCTATTCCTTCGTATATCTTAGAATTTCGTTGTATGTATTCTTCTTTTGTCAGATAAACTTTTTCATCTGAATCTATCATAGTATACATTACTTCATATTCCTTTTTTTCAATATGGTTCATATATTCCACAAGTGTGTCTTCTGGTGATTCCGTTATCGTCCTTTTTAATAAAACACCTCCTGAAACAGCAATTACTGTTATAGCTACTATCAGCCCAAAAATCTTACAAACGTAAGATTTTTGGATATTTTGCTTTTTTCGTCTTCTTTTCATAGATATTCCTTTCTTCTAATTTTTTTGTTTCTTAAATCTTACGCTTGTAATATTTGAAAGTCAAGTCTATTTTCAGGAATTGTATACTCCAGATTCACCATTAGACTATCACACTTTTTCTCCTGCCTTTTAATATGCCGGAACACCATATCCATAAATATTACTACTTCCGATACTGTAACTTCGTCTTGCCACTTTATCTCCACTGTTACCTTCTATGGTATTGACGGTTCCACCACTGACACTCTCTACAATTCCAACATGGTCAATCGTTCCATTATTCCCCCAGTCAAAGAAAATAATATCTCCTACCGCCGGGGTATAACTGGCGTCCCGGAACCTGCCTTTACTTTCAAACCATTTCACACCGTCCGAACAAAGAGAGAATTTTGGAATAGCTCCACTCTGGATATAACCACTCTGGTCTGCACACCATGACACAAAGCAAGCACACCACTCTACTCGGCTTCCAAATCCATACCAACTCCAGTAGGTTGTTCCGCCTTTTCCTTCCTGCGATGCTGCCACCTGAACGATTGCCTGATTGCCGATACCTGTCGGGATTCTTCCAAATGCATAATACTGAAGCACATGTGGTACATACTGCTTGTCCCCATAACTGCTCCACCCCATTCTCTGTGCCATCATATCAGAAAATTCTGCTGCATTTGCAAGGGTATATCCACCTCTGGCTTTCGCCCATTCCAGATATCCATTTCCATAGTTGTAACTTTGCAATGCCAGTTTAATATTTTCCATATCCAGAGGATTTTTTACTCCTGCACGTTCCAGACAGCTTTTTATCTCCTGCACTCCGCAAGAAATCGAATACTCTGGATCAGTGATTCCATTCGGCTGTTTGGGGTATTTTGTATTAAAGCTCCCTTCTGAACACTGCATCGGGTCAAGTCCTCTCCCACC
>OGQQ01002290.1_pt1 | contig 12729 bp, 12 predicted proteins | sample 1553281 | NCBI WGS metagenome assembly OGQQ01 (sample SAMEA2579937, study PRJEB22360) | human gut metagenome | biome: human gut; feature: human-associated habitat; material: faeces | place: Denmark | collected 2008/2010 | reverse complement strand
TGACAGGAGAGAAACTGAACATAGAAAGGCTGGATCTGCAGGAAGGTATCCTGGTCGTGTCAGGAAAGATCTGCTCTTTCAGCTACATAGACAAAAAGATAAAAGAAAAAAGAACTTTGCTGGGATTTCTTAAAAAACACCAATGAGCCAGCTGATACAAAGCCAGATCCAGACTGCGGCTGTAATGGCCTGCTGCGGGATCGCTGCAGGGCTGGTGATAAATGTGTTCAGACTGTTCATCAGCAGGTTCATACTCAAAAATGTAAAAAAGGGGACAAAGAACAGGAAAACAACTGCACTGAGTGCCTTGGCACAGGTAAGCTGCTGTATCATAATAGCTGTCATGTTCGGAGAGTTTTTATTTTTCTGCCGGAACGGAAAGCTCTCTTTTCTGGGAGCAGCAGCCTTTCTGGCGGGCCTGTGGTTGTGGAAAAAATACTGTTATGGTACAATAAAAAAATAAACGGAGTCGGCAAGATGAGCAAAAAGGGGAAGAGACTCAGGGAATTTGAGAAAAATAACAGAGTCTTTAATATTGAAGAAGCCCGAAAAAAAAGAGAAGAAAAATATAAGGACCGCAGATCAGAAAAAGCCGCCCAGGCGGCTTATCTGCAAGATATGGGACAAGACCGCGGTGATGGCGCAGAGACAGACGCAGCCACAGAGGCTGGCACAGGCATAGATCTGAGCCAAAAAAAACGAAAACGCAAAAGGATAGCCAATGTAAGGCGGCTGGTCACCTTTGTGGTCATCGTGCTGTTTGTCGTATCCATAGGCTTTTCTGCCGTCCGGCTCATACAGCTGAAAAGTGAAAAGGACAAGCTTGAGAAGTTAAACGAAGAACTGACCCAGATGAAAGAGGATCTTTCTGTGGAGGCTCAGCTTGTCAATTCAGCAGAATATATGGAACAACAGGCGAGAGAGACTCTCAGGATGATAAAAGACGGAGAACTTCTTTTTATCATTTCCGACGAGAACCCTTCACAGGAAGAACAAACACAGTAAAATGGACAAGCTCAGCATAAAAGAAGCAATAGTAGTAGAAGGCAGGGATGATGCGGCAGTAGTGAGCCAGATAACAGATGCCCTGATAATACAGACCCATGGGTTCGGTATTTCCGGGAGGACCTGGAAGCTCCTTGAAAAGGCATACAGGGAGAAAGGCCTTATAATATTTACAGATCCTGATTTTGCCGGAGAGCAGATAAGGAAAAGGATAGAAGCCAGATTTCCGGAGAGCAAGCACGCCTATATGCCTCGAAAAAAAGCTGTTAAAAACGGTGATATAGGTATAGAAAATGTCAGCCCGCAAGATGCCGCCAGAGTCCTTGAAAGAGTATGCTCAAAGAAATTTAAGGCTGACGGGGAAGGCCAAAACGGCATATTTACAGCACAGGACATCGATATGGCCGGCCTCAGCGGAGGAAAGGGCTCAAAAGAACTCAGGCAAAAGGTGGGCGATATATTAGGCATAGGATATGGCAATTCAGGCGCATTCCTCAGAAAACTCAACAGCTTTGCCATAACCAGAGAAGCTTTTGAAAAGGCTGTGGCAGAGGCAAAAGGATCAGAAAGATGAAACTTTATGAAAACTCATCAATAAAGAATATAAAAGAAGTTCACGGGTTCAGGTTTTCCAAAAGCCTGGGCCAGAATTTCCTGACGGATAAGAATATAGTTGACAAGATCGTTGACGGAGCAGGCATAGGGCCGGAAGATACGGTCATAGAAATAGGTCCAGGCATGGGAGTGATAACATGGGGGGCGGCCAGCCGGGCCAGAAAAGTGATAGCCATCGAGCTGGACAGCAGCCTTATCCCCATACTTGGAGAGACTCTGGCACGGTTTGATAATGTTCAGATAATAAATCAGGATGTGCTCAAGACAGACATCAATGAGCTGACAGACGGAGAGGAAGCCGGCCATGTAAAGATAATCGGCAATCTTCCCTATTATATAACAACGCCTATCATAATGAAACTCCTGGAGGATAAAGTAAAAGCGGAAAGCTTGACTATAATGACTCAGAAGGAAGTTGCCGACCGGATAGGTGCAGGACCTGGAACAAAATCATACGGGGCGCTGTCGATAGCAGTACAGTTTTACTGCCAGGTAGAAAAGGTAACGGATGTGAGCAGGAACTCATTTATCCCGGCGCCCAATGTAGACTCAACGGTGCTGAAGCTGAAATTCAGGCAGCAGCCTGCGGCTGCTGTGCGGAACGAACCGCTCTTTTTCAAATGCGTAAGGGCCGGCTTCGGACAGAGACGAAAGACATTGTCCAATTCAATGCAGACCTTGCAGGGGGTAAGCAAGGATTTGATAAGGGATAGTTTGGATGCTGCCGGGATAGATCCGGCAAGAAGGGCGGAAACTCTTTCAATAGAGGAATTCGCAAAATTTTCAGATGAGGTGGATAAGAGATTATGATGAAAAAAGGAAACGAAGAAAAGAACGAACCGTACAAGTTTGACAAGTTTGAAAAACTTGACAGAAAAGTCGAAGAAAAGATCAACGAAGTAGAAACTCTAGGCCACAAAAAACTGGTATATAAGATCCTGCATACCAGCTTTTTCATTGCTGCGGTCTGGGCGCTGGTCCTGAACCTGATAATAGAGACTCTGGGCCGTTTTCCAACGACGACCGTATGGGGCGGCATACAGTTCATGTTTGATAAGCCGCTGGTATTTCTGTATAATGCCCTGCTGATCTATTTGACCCTTGTCATAGCTTCCGTGTTCAAAAGGCGGCTGTTCGTGTTCACGCTGGTATCCATATTCTGGCTGGCCATAGGTATAACAAACGGGGTCATCCTTACACAGCGCATGACGCCTTTTACTGTAAAGGACCTGAGCATACTGGATGATGGCCTTACGATAGTGACCAATTACCTGTCTACTGCTCAGATAATAATGGTGGCCGTAGGTATAGTGCTTGCCATAGGCCTTCTGGTACTGTTTTTCATAAAGGGGCCTAAGAAAAAAGGCAAGGTAAAGTGGAAAAGGAACCTTATAGCAATAGCCATCGTGGGGCTTTCAACATTTGGCATGACATCATTTATGATAAATACAGGCCGTGTGGAGACCTTTTTCGGAAACCTGGCCTATGCTTACAGGGACTACGGCGTTGTATACTGTTTTGTCAACACCTGGCTCAATACGGGTATCAGCAAGCCTGACGGCTACAGCGAAGAAATGATGTTAAGCATATTTAATGAGGAAGAACTGGGTGAGGATAATGCCATGCTCCTTGAGCAAAAGGACGAAGATGAGCAGCATCCTAATATAATATTCCTGCAGCTGGAATCATTCATCGATCCGTCCCGCATCAAGACCATAGAACTTTCCAAGGACGCATGTCCAAATTTCCGTCAGCTCATGGCCGATCATCCGTCAGGGAAACTGACTGTGCCTGCATGCGGAGCAGGAACAGCCAATGTGGAATTTGAAGTCATGACAGGGCTCAGCGTAAAGTTCTTTGGGCCTGGTGAATATCCTTATAAATCAATACTGACTGAAGAAACTGTGGAGACCATAGGGTATGACCTGAAGAGCCTTGGCTATTCAACCCATGCCATTCATAACCACAGGGCGGTTTTCTATAACAGGAACACGGTGTTCGCCAATATGGGCATGGATACTTTCACCAGCATAGAATACATGAACAATATAGAAAAAACCCCTAAGAACTGGGCCAAAGACACTATGCTGACAGGATGCATCACAGATGCTCTCCAATCGACTGAATCAAGAGATATGATATATACGATCTCAGTTCAGGGACATGGTAAATATCCATCTGAACAGGTAATAGAAAATCCTCAGATCACGGTGACTTCCGCTCCGACAGAAGAGCTGAAATGGAAATATGAATACTATGTAAACCAGATCTATGAAATGGATCAGTTCATAGGAGATCTTACCCAGACCCTGAGCCAGTATGATGAGCCGGTGGTACTTGTAATGTATGGCGACCATATCCCTGCCATAGATATAACCGAGGATGACCTGGAAGGCGGCGATCTGTACGGAACAGAATATGTCATCTGGAGCAATTTTGACCTTGACGGGGACGATGAGGATATGTATACATATCAGCTTACTTCCCATGTGATGGAAATGCTCGACATGCAGGTGGGAACAGTGTTTACCTATCAGCAGAACCACAGCAACAGCGAAACATATCTGGAGGACTTGAAAGCCATAGGATATGACATCCTTTACGGTGAGAATTATCTTTACGGCGGAACAGATCCGTTTGAACCTACTGATATGAAGATGGGTGTAAAAGATATAGCCATAGAAGAGATCGTACAGATAGGCGACAAGTATTATATAAAGGGCCGCAACTTTACAGAGTACAGCAAGATAACCTTAAACGGCCGGACATTAAAGACCATATACCTTGGAAGCAACATACTGGGCCTGCTTGAGGATGTCAATCCGGACGATGTGGCCGATATGAAGGTGAGCCAGATAGAAACAAAGAGCAGCGAAATACTCAGCACCACTGAATAACAGAGAGGGAGCCCCATGAGGAACATTGAAACTGAAAGACTGTTACTTACACCTTGGACAGGAACGCAGGAAGAAGCAGAAGGGCTGTATGCCTATGCCAAAGACCCGGATGGGGGGCCGCGGGCCGGCTGGAAAGAGCATGGATCTGTCAGCGAATCTCTCAAGATAATAAAAGAGATATTCATGCCGGCGGATGTATGGGCCATAAGAGAAAAATCAAGCGGCCGTATCATCGGAAGCATTGGCCTTGAGGACGACCGGAGAAGGGAAGGGGTAAACAGCAAAGAGATGGGATATTCCCTTGCCAAAGACTGCTGGGGCAAAGGCTATATGACCGAGGCGGCTATGGCTGTCATGGACTATGGGTTCAGGGAATTCGGCCTTACGGTCATGGGCATCTGCACTGATCCCATAAACAACAGGTCTCAGAGGGTCATAGAAAAATGCGGTTTCAGATATGAAGGCCGCCAGCGCAGAGGGTATCACATATATGACGGCAGTGACAGGGATAATCTTGTCTACTCCATACTCAGAGAAGAATGGGAAGCCTTGAGGGGTACCGATGGCCTGAAGCACGCAGACAGCATGCGAGGTGCCGATGAGAGATAAAACAAAAAAGATAATAAAGATCGTTCTGGCGGCTGTGATCGCAGCAGGTCTGCTGGCAGCTGCCGCAGTTTTGCTCATAAATGCCAAGGTCAGAGCCGACACAGGCGGCGATCTTATATGGAAGATAACAGATCTGTCTCAGATGACCGGCCTGCTTGAAGCAGATCCCGGCACAGCGGCAGAAAAAGATGTTGAGGCGCTCAGCAGCCTTCAAGAGATGGATGCCGACTGTATTCTGATCTTGGGCGCCGGGATAGAGGACGACAGCACACCCTCTCCAATGTTAAAAGACCGCCTGGATGTAGGAGTCTGGCTTTATAAGCTGGGAGCTGCTCCAAAGATCCTGCTCAGCGGAGATAACGGCAGTATCGGCCACAACGAGATACATGTGATGCTCAACTATGTGATCGAAGCCGGAGTCCCAAGAGAAGATATCTTCTGTGACCACGCAGGGTTTTCAACCTATGATTCCATGTACAGGGCAAGAGATGTGTTCTGTGTGTCTAAGGCCATAGTGGTCACACAGGAGTATCACGAATATCGTGCTCTTTACATTGGACAGAAACTGGGCCTTGAGGTAAAGGGCGTCTCTTCCGACCAGGAAAGGTATGCCGGCCAGTTTTACAGAGATTTCAGAGAAATGCTGGCCATAGCCAAGGATTTTTTCAAAGCAGCCGTAGAGGCTGATCCCGTGGTAGGCGGCGAAGTCATCCCCATAAGCGGAAGCGGTCTTGCCAGCCATGGTGAATGATACGGACAAGCTTATGACACCGGGACGGATCAAGCCCGTGAGTAACACTTGCATATCAGACAGCATAATATATAGAGGACATCGAGTCCTCTATTTTTTATGTTGGAAGGATCGGACATGATATATCTTGATAACGGGGCCACCTCTTTTCCTAAACCTGCCGAGTCCATGGGGGCAATGCTGGGATGCATGAGCCAATACTGCGGCAATCCGGGCAGGTCAGGCCACTATATGTCCATGAAAACAGGGGAGGAAGTCTATCACTCCCGCCGTAAGATCGCCGGGCTGTTCAATATAGATCAGGCCGAAAGGCTGGTCTTTACCAAAAACACTACTGAAGCTCTAAACCTTGGCATGACGGGCCTGCTTAAAAGCGGAGATCATGTAGTCACCACATCCATGGAGCATAATTCTGTGCTGCGTCCCCTCAAAACCCTTGAAAAGCGCGGTGTCGAACATACTATAGTCAAAGGGGACGAACGAGGCAGGGTGTCTGCCTCTAAGATCATGGAGGCGGTCAGGCCGGACACGAGGATGATCGTGATGACGGCCGCATCAAATGTAACAGGAACAAAAATGCCCCTGAAAGAAGTAGGAAAGATAGCTGCAGAAAAACATATCATCTTTATGGTAGACGGAGCTCAGGCTGCCGGTTCATCTGTCATAGATGTAGAGGCTATGCATATAGATATGCTTGCGGTGCCGGGCCACAAAGGTTTGCTCGGCCCTCTGGGGACAGGAGCCCTTTATGTCAGGGACGGGCTGGCGCTTAGTCCGCTGCTGGCCGGAGGCACGGGAACAGAGTCAAAGAGCAGGCTGCAGCCCAAAGATTTTCCGGAAGGGTTTGAGGCAGGTACGATAAATGCTCCCGGTATCATTGCCCTTGGCTGCAGTGTGGCATTTGTAGAAAAGATTGGCCCGGAAGTCATAGGAAAATACGAAGAGGAACTTATAGCATGCCTTGAGGAAGATCTGCGCAACATGAGCCATATACATCTATACGGACCGGAGCCGTCTGAAAAGACAGGAATCTGCCTGCTAAACTGTGATGGTACAGGAGCCGAGGAATTGACAGCCCTGCTCAGCGACGATTTTGGCATAGCAGTACGAGGCGGCTACCACTGCGCCGGATTGGCTCATAAGACCATCGGCACATGGCAGACCGGAGCCGTCCGTGTCAGCGTTGGACCGTATAATACAAAGCACGATATGAAAGAACTGGCAGAAGCGTTGTGGAAAGTGCGGAAAAGATGAGAGACTGGCGGTAGCGGCGTTCCATGGCAGACAGGGCTGCATGCCGCCCTTTGGTCCTGGGCTGCTGACAGGATCTGCGGATTTTGGCTTTTTTGCCAACCGGCCAGATTGAATCTGTGCAATATATTTTTTCGTATCTGCCGGCCGCTGTCCAGACCGGATGACATGTGGCTGCAACTTACAAAACCGCAAGCAGACAAAACCGCAAGCAGACAAAATCGTGTAGACAAATCCACAAAAATGTGGTAATATAAATCTTGCGTTACGGGATGTGGCTCAGTTTGGTAGAGCGTTGCGTTCGGGACGCAAAGGCCGCAGGTTCGAATCCTGTCATCCCGACCAAAGATAAAACCGCTGGAAATGCTGTATTTTCAACAGCTTCAGCGGTTTTTTGCTTTTCTTTTTCTGGCTGAAATAGAACTGTAAGAAATCCTTTTAGTGCATTTTCGGCCATTTTGGTGTTGCGCCCACTGCTGTACCCTGACATGATCTATGCTGCGTCAACAATGGTAGGATGGTCAGCGTGTGTGCAGATAGGCAGAGACAGGAAGCCGGTTTCGCCGGAGCATTGGCGGATAGTGTAAAATAATTGTGGAGTTTTTACTGAAAAAGAAAAAGAGACCGACTCCAATGTGTTAAAATGATATTACCCAAAAACAACCAAACACAAGGAGGGTCTCTATGAATAATATTATACAACAGATCTCAGAAAAACTCACCAAAAAAATATTAGAAAAGGCATATTCAGGCGGGATCTGCGATATCGATCTCCTTTCAAGCTCAGTATTGGAAGATTGCAAGTCAGCAGCAAGAGATATCCTGGAGGAGATCGTCTCCGACCTTAACATTAAGATAAGAGAAGATAAACCATCACGAAAAGCAAGAGGCCTTATCCTAAAAGAAAAGAACAGAGAGCGCAGCCTGTTCACAGAGATCGGCAGACTGAACCTGCCAAGGGATTACTACTACGACAAGAAAGAAGAAAAATACGAGTACCTCCTCGACAAGGTTATCGGGCTGCAAGGATATGAACGCATATCCGCAGGAGTGAGGGCAAAGCTTGTGAGCGTGGCAACAGAAGTCTCCTATGCAAAGAGCGCAGAGACAGTGACCGGTGGTCAACTCAGCCGTCAATGCGTAAGAGAGTGCATCTTAAAGCTGGGAGCGATAGAAAAGAGACCACAGCCGTATGAACCAAAGAGAAAAGTAAAAGAGCTCCACCTCTTTGCAGACGAAGATCATGTTCATATGCAGAGAGAGGGGAGAGCAAAAGGGAAAAAGAGCAGGATGGTGCCTCTTGTGACAGTGACCGAAGGGATAGAGAAAGAAAGCAAAGGGAGGAACAGGACGAGAAATTCCATGCACTTTGTCGATGAAAACTTTGACACCAAAGCGCTGTGGAAAAGCGTGGAAGGATACATAGGAGCCTCATACGACATAGAAAGCATCGAGAAGATATACATACATGCAGACGGAGGGAAATGGATCACAAACGGGCTTGAAAGCTTTTCAAATGTGACAAGGGTCATGGACGGATTTCACCTGGAAAAGAGGCTGAAGGAAGTGAGCAGGAAATTTCCGGGGAGCAATCTGAGGCAGAGGATAAAAGCAGCGATAGAAAGAGGCGACCGAAAAAAGCTCGACATGCTTATGCAGGAGATGTATGCAAGGAGTCAGGACAAGAAGCAGATAGAATATACCACAAAGCTTGGCGGATATCTTACGGAAAACTTCGAGGAGATAAGGAACAGACTGAAAAGCGATACAGTGGGAAGCTGCACAGAAGGACAGGTGAGCCATATATTGTCAACCCGCTTCAGCCGAAATCCGATGGGATGGAGCGAAGAAGGACTGGGAAAGCTATCCAAGCAGAGAGTCTATACCAAGAACAAGGGAAAGATAGAGGCTTCGGATTTCAAGAAGAAAGACAAGAGTGGAGGCGATAGCTACAGGGAATATGCAGACAGGATCATAGAAGAAGCATGCCGGGGAGCGAAAGATTTCAGCATATTCGAAAAGCAGGGACCGATATTTGACGGAGCAAGCGGGACCCAGATGGCGATCAGACATATGGGCATGAACAGGAATATCCTAAACTAAAATGACAACACAAGGAGTTTGTCAAGCAAAAACTCCACAACAACTTGACACGGCCTAAAAAAATACAACGCTTGACAATGAGACGGGCGGGAGTATAATTTTTACAAAGACCGGATCTTCAGCCGGCGCATACGAGTTTAGCTGAGTTTATTTAGGAGAAAACAATGTACAGGACATCTTACGATTCTCCGCTGGGCAAAATGTATATGTCCGGCGACGGAAAATATCTGACGGGACTCTGGTTTGAAGGCTCCAGGGATTCGAGGAAACACGGGCAGGACTTTGAAGATGGGGAGCTGCCTGTATTTGACGAGACGAAAAAATGGCTTGATATATATTTCAGCGGGAAAGATCCGGGATTTACGCCGGAATACAAGCTGGAGAACCTGACCGATTTCAGGCGGATGGTAGTAGAAGAGATGAACAGCATACCTTATGGCCATACGGTCACATATAACGATATTGCAAGAAAGATCGCAGAGAAAAAGGGCCTGAAAAAAATGTCAGCTCAGGCTGTGGGCGGAGCCGTAGGGTGGAACCCTATCTGCATAATAATCCCGTGCCACCGGGTGGTCGGCTCCAATGGCAGCCTCACGGGCTATGGCGGTGGGATACAGAATAAAGTCGGACTGCTGACTCTGGAGAAAAATGACATGAGCAGATTTACAGTACCGGCAAAGGGGACTGCTCTCTGATCATGGCTGTCAGGCGGTCGGCTTGCAGTCAGCTCAGCCGATAATGGCCGATGATGTCATCGTGAGATTCCAATATATCTTCTTCATAAAACAACTGCATTGGGTGGGCGTGGTGTATCACAAAAGGTATACCGCGCCTGTTTCTGTTGTCAGAAACGATGCCTATGTGGTCAGAAAACACCACGATGTCGCCGCCCTGCCACTGGCCGATCTGGTTTATGTCGGTAGTCAGGGAGAGGGAGTTGCGGTTAAAATAAATATTGAGATTCCCGACTCTGCGAAAATCTATATTTTTATCTATGATTTCAATATCATATATGTCAGGATGGGACACGATATCCTCATTGACCAGCTCCATCAGGTCATAGCCGGCGCCCAGCGCACCGAAAGCTACCACATCGGTACATACTCCGTATTGGTCGTCAGGATATCCGCTGCCGTAATAAACGCTCTTATACCGGGGCCTTTGGGAAACATATTCCCTGGCACTCAGAAGTATGTCCGACTGGTCGTCGATCCCATCGCCGTCCATATCTACAGTGCTCACATATGTATCTATTCCAAATGCCTGACCGCTGTACCTGGGATGAGGGAGGTAGTTGAAATGGTACAGCAGTGCGATGATGGCTGCAGCTGAGATCGCTGCCATTGCCAGCAAGATGCTTTTTCTTTTTCTATTCATGGCCTGCTCCTTGACAGACTGTGACCTCTGGTCTTTTAGCCTGCATACCGATTATATCATTTTAACAAAGGCGGGTCCATATGGCAGGTTAAAGTTAAGGTATGATATTGATAGAAATCCCGAATTATACTATAATCTTAAAGTAAGATATAAGGAGAAAAAATGGAACTTGGATATTATCTGGTAGACGGAGAATACGGATGGGATCAGAAAAAATTTACAGATCTCATAATGAAAAAGGGAGGCTGCGGGGCTGTTACAGCCTGCGACAGCTGCATATATTTCAGCAGATATCATGGTAAAAAGGAACTGTATCCCTTTGACCCTTGCAATGTGACACCTAAAGATTACAAGGCCTTTGCCAGGATCATGAAGCAATACCTCGGACCCGGGTGCAGGGGAATAGACAGCCTGGATCTTTACCTGGATGGCATAAGAGGGTATTTTAAGAGTGCAGGCTGCGTTGATATAGATGCGTCAGGGTTTTCCGGACATGAACCGTATGAAAAAGCTGAAAAGACTCTGATGGATCAGATAAATTCCGGCTGTCCGGTTCCCTGTCTTACACTTATGCACAGGGACAGCCGGTTCAAAGATTTCACATGGCACTGGTTCATGCTGACCGGATATGAAAAGGCAAAAGATACATGTATGGTAAAGGCCGTAAGCTACGGCGAATGGGTCTGGCTTGACTTCAAAGCCTTGTGGGATACCGGATACGATGAAAAAGGCGGTCTGATAATATTCAGGATCAGATGAAAAGATGACTGTTGATTTTTGAGGAGGAATAGATGAAGAAGATCGCGCTGATCTACAGGAACCGAGAAAATATGGAAGCCATCTACCACCTGGAAGAAGAGGTGGAAAGCATTTTCGGCAAATATGCGGATATAGAAAACTATTATGCCAATGAACTGACAGAAAAGGACAGGATAAAAGCCGATGTGTATGTTCTTGTGGACAGGAGCGTACTTGCCAACCTCCGTACCCACACGGCTTCATTTAAAAATATAGTGATCCTGACAAGGAGCATAAGTAAAGACAATCTGAAAAAGATAATGGAAATACCCAAGAATGAAGATGTGCTCATTGTCAACGATGCTCTTGAAAGGACCATAGAGACAGCCTCAATGCTGTACGAACTGGGGATAGGACATCTTAATTTTATCGTGTATAACCCGGAGGAAGATGATGGACGCTACAACGGCATAAAATATGCCATCGTTCCCAACGAACCTCAGATGGTACCCGGGTACATAGAAAATGTCATCAATGTCGGATACAGAAAGATAGGATTCGACACTATGGTAAGGATAAAAAACTCCCTCAACATAGAAGATGACGAACTGGAACTGAAACTGCTCCTTTACATATCTACTATCGTTGAACCGCAGAACGATCTGAGCAACAGTTATGTGGGAAGTTTCCTCAGAAACAGCATGCTGAACGAATATCTCTATGACGCCCCTTCGGCGCTGATCCTCGTGAGCAATGACGGACAGATCATTTATGCCAACAGGAGGGCGCGGGATTTTTTCGAGAAAGACGGATCCGGACGGCGGACATATTATATCAGCGCCATAGACAGGGAACTCCTCAGGCTCATTGACGGCACAGGAGAGATTTCCAAAAAAGTTGTCGCGATAGCCGACAGTAACTATATACTTGATAAGGTCCCTCTGTGTATCAGCAATACACAGATAGGATATTATGTGACTCTCCAGGACGAGGTGGTCATAAAGGATATGGAGATCAGCCTCAACAAGAAACTGATAGAAAAGGGACTCTTTGCCAAATATACTTTCAATGATATCAAGCGGAGCTGTGAAGTGATGACGGAAACAGTCGAACTGGCAAAAAAGGCAGCTGTAACAGAATATACCATTCTGATAACCGGGGAAAGCGGCACAGGCAAAGAACTGTTTGCCCAATCCATACACAACTATTCCAACAGGAAAGATATGCCATTTATAGGAGTAAACTGCGCTGCGATACCGGAATCGCTGCTGGAATCCGAACTGTTCGGCCATGAGCGCGGGGCCTTCACCGGCGCCGACCGCCGCCGCGAGGGCCGCTTTCTGCAGGCCGACGGCGGCACCCTCTTCCTGGACGAGATCGGCG
>OGQQ01002288.1_pt1 | contig 12733 bp, 6 predicted proteins | sample 1553281 | NCBI WGS metagenome assembly OGQQ01 (sample SAMEA2579937, study PRJEB22360) | human gut metagenome | biome: human gut; feature: human-associated habitat; material: faeces | place: Denmark | collected 2008/2010 | reverse complement strand
CGGTCGCCCTTTTCATAGTGCAGGATGATGGCGTCGGCCTGTACCGCCTCGGCTGCGACGTGCCGGAAATGCTGGGGATAGTCCAGCTCATAGAGATTGCCCCGTATCTTTCCGCCCACCTTGCCGGTCAGCTCCACGGCATAGGCCAGAATACGGTCGCGGGTCTGCTCCCCATAAAAACGCCATGTGTTGTGCTGCCGGGTATCTTGCAGGAAAACGTCGCGCTCCCGGAAACAGTACGTCCCGGACGGACGGGACATCCACAGCAGCGTTTTGTCCTCGGCCTTGTCGCTGGCAGCGGCCCTCCCGATGATCTCCTTGTCGATCTCAAAATCATTGCGATAAAAGGCGGTGTTCTGCCGCATGAGCTGATCCAGCGCGGCCAGAACATCCACATTCTCAAACCTGTTCATGGCGTCACACCTCCAATTCCTGTGTCTTTTCCCGCTGTGGCGGTTTCTTCTGTTGTTCCTCCTTGGCGGCTTTGAGCTGCGCCCGGATGGACGGCTTTTTCTGTTTCTGCGCCGGGCGCTGGGGCTGCTTGGGCTTTTGGGCCTCCGCCTTGGCTGCCTCGGCCACGTCAAACAAGGAAATCTGTTCCCCGGCTTTGGCCTTGGCTTCCAGCTCACTCATGGTCGGGGCATTGTTCAGAACGCCGTCGATCATGTTGTAGTTCTGCTCGGTCGTCATTTCAGCGGCCTTGATGGGGCTTTCCTGCTGGGCGGGGATGGCAAAAGCGTCTGTGCCGTTGCCCATGATAAGATACTTGCCGTCCTCGGATTGGTGGTGGAAACCATAGCCTGCGGCCTCCAACTGCTCCCGGCTCATGTCGGTTACAAGGAAGCTACCTCTTGGGGTCTGGATGCTCTCGCCGGTGAGCAATTCCCGTGGCGTAAGCTGTTTTTCCCGCTGCAAGAAAAACTCCGGCACCGGCGTAAAGCCGAAGCTGTCACAGTAATGGGCTTCCTCCTTGCCGCTACGGTTCAGCACCACAACGTCGGAAACGGAAAGGCTGTGGCCGGTGAAGTCGGCGGGACGGTCAAGGTTGAATGTACGGTAGATGTCCTCCAGCGTGGTTTTGCCGTCCAGCGGGGCCGTGTAGATAAGATCGTAATTCTGCCGGTCAACGGCCAGCCCCGCTTCCTGCAAGCTCTCGTAAGCCTCAAAGCGATAGTCCCGTGTTTCCGGCCCGCCTTTGAGCTGGTAGATGGTAAAGGTGTCGCCCTGCTCCTGTGCCGGGGGATCGACGGTGAAATAAGGGTTTTCCCATTGGGTGAAAGGCATATCCGGCATGGCCTTGTAGCTGCCGTTCTCCACCACATAGGGCCGCACCCGGTCAAAGCCGATTTCCTGTGCCACACGGGAAAGGCTTTCCAGTACCACGGGATCACTCCGCAACCGTTCCATGCGAGTGAAGTCCTCCACAAGATAATTCTGGTCCGCCCGTACATGAAGAATATCGGCGGCGCTCATGCCGTCCTTGCTTTCCATGCCCAGCGTCAGATGGGCATAGGGTCGGCCATCGGTGTTCAAATCCTTGGCCTCGCTGTTATAGGGCTGGCTCCGCAGCTCGTCGAACCGGGCCTTGGCTTCCTCAAAGGTAGCGAAATGCTCTATCGGGGTCTGCTGCTCGGCATTGGTGGCCCATGTTTTCAGATCGGGAATGATGTAAAAGCCCCATTCCCGGCCTGCCTCCGGTGCTGCGGCGCTACGCTCGGCCAGTGTTTTTTCGGCACGTTCCCGCACATCGTCCCGCAGCGGCACCGTATAGAGGCTGGAATCAGAAGAAAAGCCCACGTTATTGAAAACGTAGTCCACATCGGCCTCTTTCAAGGCACCTGCCGGATAGTAGTCAGCCCGTGTTGGGGTGTCGCTTACCTTGCCGTTCGCAATATCATGGTTCAATCCCGTTTCCAGATGGGTATAGATTTTGCCGTCCACGGCCAGCGTCACATAGTACCAGCCAATATAACCGCCGGTCTTTTCGTCGGCTCCCTCGTTGAACTCCACATTGAGCAGCGTGTAGGGCTTCAAGCCCTTTTGGGCCGCGATCTCGTTGTCCTTGGCCTCCCGCTGCAACAGCGCGGGCAGGGCCGCTTCCTTGGTGGCCTTGACGATCTCCGGGTTGTACTGTACCAAAGTGCGGTTGACACATTCCGTCTGCACCTTGACCGTCTTGGCTTTTGGCGTCAGGTGGTTGCCGATAAACAGGGACGCGCCGTTGTCAAAACGGATCGTCATATCGCTGGTGCCGCGCCATTTGCCGGTACAGGGGGACGTGTGAATTTCGCCGGTCTTGCAGCCAAACGCCTGCGCGATCACATCAATCTTGGCCTGCAAGGGCAGGTCTTTGTAGCGGTCAGCGATTTCCAGCGCCTTTTCCTGCAACTCCGTCAGGGGTTTGGCGGGGGCCGCCTGCGGCTCGGCGTCGGAAGTGACTTCCTGCGCCGGGGCGGTTTCCGGCTCCTGCACAGGTTCTTGTTCCGGCTCCGGCTCTGGTGCCGGTTCCTGTTCCGGGGTGGGTTCCTGTTCCTGCTGCTCCTGTTCCTTGGCATACAGCTCCTTGACGGCCTCCTGCGTCAGCTCCCCGGTATTGAGCTGATCCATCAGCTCCCGGCACCGTTCCGGCGTCCCGACGTAGAGAATATCCCCGATCTTGGCCCTGCCGTTGTCCTGCGGAATATAGGCTTGCAGCATATACAGGTTTTCCCGGCTGTCGCTGCGGGGGTTGGCGTGTACCCGGTAGAAGTAGTCCGGCTCGGCCTGTTCCTGTGCCATCTGCGCCCGCTGCTCCCGGCTGCTGTTGCGTTGCAGCTCCGTGGGCTTGATGCCGGAAAGGGGCTGAATACAAGCGATCCTGTCCGACGCACGGTAGGCATTGTCGTTCAAAAGCCGCTGCCATGCGCCCACACTCGGCGCCCAGCGGAAACCGTTCTCTTTCAACTGCTGGCGGGCGTCCGCTTCCGGCTTGCCGTCAAAGAACACCTGCAAGCGGCCCTGATCCCGGTTGGCCTCCACATGGCCGCCGTCAAACTCCCAGCCCACATAGGCCACTTCATTTGCGCGGGTCAGGCTTTCAATTCGCTGCCGGACACGGCGGATTTCCGCATTGTTGTTGGACAGCTCCCAGCTCTGAAACGGCTTCTTTTCATAGTGCCAGCCGGACGCCATATCTGCTTTCAGGTTTTCAAGGTTTTCAGGAGAGAGGTGCGGGCAGCCGTCCAGCGTACCGTGTTTGCGGTAATAGGCATTGACCGCTTTCATGGTTTCCTGCGCCTTTTCCAGACCGGCCAGCTTCTTTTGCAGCTTGGGAATGGCCTGCGGGTCGTCCTGCCGGATGCCGCCCATGCCGGTGCTGCGGATTTTATCAAGCAGCCCTTGGATGTACTGCCATTCCTGCATATTGCTGTCGCGGGCCGCGTTCTGTTTCTCTTTCTGGCGTACCGGGAAATTGGAACCACCGGCAATCAAAATGGACGGAACACGGGCGTCAATCTCATAGCCGTGGTTCATATTGGCAGCCAGCTTCCGGGCATAGGTGTCAAGCAAGCTGTCGATCTTCTCATGGTACATGGGATCGACGCGCTTTTTCTGTTCCTGTGCCAGCGCAAAGGCTTCATCCACATAATGCCGGTACTCGGCTGTGGCGCTGCCGGGCTGGTAGTCGGAAAAGCTGTTCATTTCCTTGGCACGGCGGGCCGCGCCCTCATTGATGGAATAGTAGTAGTCGGACGCCGCAGGTTCTTTCGCCGGTTGTTCCGGGGTTTCCTGCTGGGGCGGCTCTTGGGTTTCCTGCGGCTGGGCCGGGGCCTCATAGCCAGCCGCCGCATATTCCTCCACGGTCATACCGGCGTCGGCGGCCTCCTGTGCAATTTCGGCCTCCACCTGCGCCTTGTAGTCCTGCAAGCTCTGGTCGAAGTCGGTCAGTTTCGGCATTTCCGGCAAAGGCTCTCCGTGGTTGAGCAGCGGACGGCACTCCATAGCGTAGTCCACCAGCGCCCCATAGTAGGCGGTTTCCTCCGGCGTCAGGGTGTCGCTGGACGCCAAACGGGTCTGCGCCTCCTGTTCCAGCCGGGACAGGTTGCAATGCAGCTCCATGTAGGGGATGATCTCGGTGAGAAAGGCTTCTCGGCTGGCGTGATCCTCCGCCCACGCCTCCGGGCCGCCCTGCCGGGTCAAATGGTCTTTCCATTTTTCATCGTTCAGATAAAAGGTCTGATACTCCCGGATATGCTCAATCAGGGAACCGTCCCGGTCGCCAAAATCCTGCCGCCCGGAATAACTGTGCGGCTCTCCTTGGAATGTAAAATCAATGCGGAAGTCGGTCTTGTCATAGTAGCCGCCGCCTCGATGTTCTGCGTCCAGCCGGGCAAACAGGGTGTCGGCCTCATGCAGCGGCATTTGCTGGCCCATTTCCAGATCGGGGCTTTCAGTGAAAAGGATCGTCACAACTGGCTCTGCCGTGGGGTCAAGGGCGGGCTGCTGTGCGGCCTTGGCCTCCGCAATTTCTCGGTCAATCCGGCTTTTCACCAGCTCGTCCATATGGCCGTGCTGCATTTCAAAGCCATGTTCGCAAATCTCATTGATAAGGGCAATCACCTTGTCCGTGTTGTCCACGGCCTCGGCGTACTCCACGATCAACCGGCGTTCCTCGTTGCCCATGCGCTGTCCGTCACGCTCGGCCCAGTCGATCAGGGCGTTGGCCCGTTCCGTGGGGGTGGCCTCCGGCATAATGGGCTTGTTGTTCAAAAGGCCGTCAATCCCATTCCACGGCTGCGGCTCCGGCTGGGCCTCGGCCCGTTGCAGCGTCCCGTCGCCGGAAAGGACAAAGCCCTGTGTCTGAATGGCGTCCAACGTGCCTTGCGTCACCTCGCCGGTGGATTTCACATCGGCGTCAATCAGGGTTTGCAGCATGGCCTTTACACTGTCGGTCATTTCCTGCTGCTGTTCCGGGGGCAGCTTGGAAAACACACTGTCGGGGGCAGGCTGCTCGGCGGCCTGTTCCACGGTCTGCTCCACAGTTTGCTCCACGGTCTGTTGCGCCTGCCGCTGTTGCTGAAGCTCGGCAAGGTGGCCGTCGATGGTGGTAATCAGCTCATGGGCGGTGGCCCGGATGGTTTCAAGGGACGCCCGCAGCTCTTTCAGGTCTTTGCCGGAACTCCAACCGGCCACATACCCAAAGGAATAGTCGGACGTGTCCAGTCCGTAGTGCTGGCAGACGGCATAGGCCACGCTCTCGGCCTGCACCTCGCGGGTGCGGCTGTCGGGCCGGTCGGCCTGCTCGGTCACAGGGGCGTCCGGGTCAATGGCGTGGAGCTTGGCATGGGCAATCTCATGGATGGCTGTTTTCAAAGTTTGCAGTTCACTCATGTTCTCCTGTATGGCGATCCGCTTTTCCGTCAGGTGGTAGTAGCCGTGAGAACCACCGGGGATGTCCTCAAAGGCCATCGGCACGGGGGAAATCTGTTCCAGTGCCTTGAAGAAGTCCTCGTATTGCTCCACATTTCCGGCCAGCTCGTCCACACCGATAGAGGGCAACGGTTCGCCCTCGGTCTGGCTCACGTCAAAGACAGACACGATCTTGAACGCCGGAACTTGGATTTCTTTTTTCTCGGTGACGGGGTTGCCGTCCTTGTCCATGACCGGCTGGCCCTGTTCGTCCAGCTTCGGCACTTCCTTTTTCACCTTATAGGGGGCGGGGGCCAAAATCTTGATGCCTTTCTCGCCCCGTTTCACATTGCGGTGAAAATCGTCCCGCCACTTGTTGTAGCCCGCCACAAGCTGGCCGCCCTGCATGGCGATCAGCAGCGTATTGTTGAAACTGTAACTGTGGAACTTCGCCATAGAGGTGAGATAGGCTTTGTAGCGTTCACTCTCGAAAAGCTCCTGTATGCCGGTTTCCAGCCGGTCGGTGATCTCTTTCATGCGGTCGGCGCTGTTCTGGCTGTTGAGAATGATAGGGACGACGGGCGGCGGGGCCGCAGCTTCGGCAGTGGGCGCTGCCTCCGGCTGCACCGTCCGGGCCGGGGCCTCGTCCCGCAGAATTTCCGGCGCGGGGTAGGCCATCACCCGGTATTCCTCCGGCACCGGCTGGCCCTCATGGACGCGCTGCCACTCGTCGCCGCTTTTCACCAGATAGCCGTAATCGGTGAAAACACCATGCTCCGTATTGGCAATATGCAGGCCGAAACGGGGCAGGAAAATTCCCGCTTTCCATTCCTCCGGCATATCCACCATGCCGGAACGGTTCAGGTAGTAGTCACCCAACTGGCCCGTGCCGGTGACATCCGGCAGATGCACATAGTAGTCCACGTTGTCGGGGTAGTCGATGATCTGACCGATGCTGTGGAAGTCGCTCTGCGGGCTTGTCAGGGCGGCGTTCAGCTCCGCAAGCTCGGCGGCGTCCAGCTTTTCCAGCCTCGCGGCAAGGAAGTTCAGCTCGTCCACATCGGCGGACAGCACCAGATCGCGGGGAAGCTTAATGGGACGCTCCTGCGGGCTTCGGTAGTCGTACAAGAAAAAGTCCTGCGGATTGTCGGCACTGATCCCGATTTCCCGCAGGGCTTCTTGCAGCTTTTCGGTTGTGGTCGGCAAAGAAAACCAAAGGCCCTCTTTGCCTTGCTCATAACGCTGTCGGTTATGAAGCAGGATAGAAAACACTTCGCTCATGGGTTCACTCCTTTCATATTCATAGGGGCTTGGGGCTTTCCCCAACAAGCAAAATCCCGGCCCGGCAGGGTGGCCGGGTCAGGGATTTATCGGAAGTGTGGCTACACTTCCTATGCTTGCTACGTTACTCCGTCAGCTCTTTTTCTCCACGCGGTAGTTGACGTACTTCCCGCCGGTATCAGCCAAAAGCACCGTCCCGTCGTAGGTTTTGCCGGTTTTCATGGAGCGCAGGCCCTTTACCTTTGCCTTTCCGTCTTTGAGCAGCGCGGCGGCGATCTTCGGGGTGAACGTCTTGCCCCGTTCCTCAAAAAATCGGTCATTCTTCCACATGACAAACTGGCAGGCCCGGTTTCCGCAGTAATAGTTTTTCTTGCCCTCGTAGACGGCTTCGCCGCAGCGGGGACACTTGCCGATAACAATACGCTCGGCCTGAAACAACTTCTGCGCGTCCTCGCTGATCTGCGAATATCGGGAAATCAGGCTCCGGGTCATTTCCTCAATGCCCGCCATGAAGCCCTCCGGGTCGGCCTCGCCCTTGGCAATGGCCGTCAGCTTGGTTTCCCAATCAGCCGTGAGCTGGGGAGAAGTCAGCACATCCGGCAGGACGCACACAAGATTGTGGCCGTCCTTGGTGGGAAGTAGCTGCTTGCCTTTGCGTTCCACAAAGCCCATCTGCACCAGCTTTTCCAGAATGGAAGCGCGGGTTGCCGGGGTTCCCAAACCTTGGCGCTCGGCGTCCTCCGGCATATCCTCGGCCCCGGCCCGTTCCATAGCAGACAGCAGCGTATCTTCGGTGTAGGGCTTGGGCGGCGTGGTGAAATGCTCGGTGACACTGGCCTCCACCGGGTCAAAGGTCTGGCCCTCGGTGATCTCCGGCAGCTCCCTTGCCAGCTCCGGCGTGTCCTCGTCGGCGTCGGTCTTGAACGACGCCTTGAAGCGGCGCTCAATCTCTTTCCAGCCGGGGGTGAGAACGGTTTTGCCCTTGGCGGTGAACTCGTTCCCGGCGCAGGTGAATGTGGCGGTGACGGCCTCATACACATGGGGCGCGGCCACGGCACACAGCAGCTTGCAGCACACAAGGGACAGCAGTTTCTTTTCGCCCTCGGCCAGCCCGTCAAAGCCTTTCTGCACAAACTCCATCGTGGGGATAATGGCGTGGTGGTCGGACACCTTTTTGCTGTTCAGCACCCGGCCAAACTGCGGGGCAATGTCCAGCCCCGCCGCAAAGGAAAGCAGCGGCCACAGGCCGGACACGATGCTTTCCGCCGTAGGCTGCATATCGTCGGTAAGATACTGGCTGTCGGTGCGGGGATAGGTCAGCAGCTTCTTTTCATAGAGCTGTTGGGCATAGTCAAGGGCCTGCTTGGCGGTGAATCCAAACAGGCGGTTGGCCTCCCGCTGCAAGGTGGTGAGGTCGTAAAGGCGGGGCGGCTGCTCCGTCTTTTTCTCACGCTTCACCGATACACAAACGGCCTGCGCCGTTTCACAAGCAGCTTTCAGGGCCTTGGCGTCGGCAGCGTTTCCCATGCGTTCACTGGCCGCCTCCATGCCGCCCGCCGCGATATGGACAACGTGGTATTTCTCTTTCTTGAAATTGCTGATTTTAGCCTCCCGGTCAACCAGCATATTGAGGGTAGGCGTCTGGACACGGCCCACGGTCAGGGTCTTGTGATAGAGGATGGAGAAAAGCCGGGTGGCGTTGATCCCCACCAGCCAATCCGCCTGCGCCCGGCAAAGGGCCGACTGATACAGGTTGTCGTAGTCAGCCCCCGGTTTCAGGTGGGCGAAGCCGTCCTTGATGGCCGCGTCCTCCATGCTGGAAATCCAAAGGCGCTGAAACGGTTTCTTGCAGCCTGCCATCTGGTAGACGAAACGGAAAATCAATTCCCCCTCGCGTCCGGCGTCGGTGGCGCACACAAGGCCGGTGACATCGGGGCGCGCCATCAAAGAACGCAGGGTGTCAAACTGCTTTTTCTTATCGTCGGGAATGATGTACTGCCATTCCTGCGGCAGAATCGGTAGGTCGTCATAGCGCCATTTTTTGAAACGCTCGTCATAAGTCCCGGCGTCGGCAAGGGAAACAAGGTGGCCGATACACCAGCTCACCAGATAGCCGTTCCCCTCCATGTAGCCGTCCTGTTTCTTGTCCGCGCCGATCACACCCGCAATGCTGCGGGCGACGCTTGGTTTCTCTGCAATTACTAACTGATAGCTCATACTTCGTCCTCCTTATTTCCATCTTCACTTGTCATATCCTCGTCCGGCTCCGGGGCTTCGTCCTCGTCGTCCTCGTCCTCTCCAAAGTCATACTCGGCCAGATCGTCATTGCCTGTGGTGTCAACTTTTTCCTTTTTGAATTTCAGGAAGTAAAGGGCTGCGCCGCCGCCCAACAGCACCACCACAAAGAACACCACAAGGCCGCCCATGCCGCTTGGCTTTTCCTCCTGCGGCTTTTCTTCCTCCGGCTGGGGCTTCGGCTCTGGCCCATTGCAGGCGGTCAGGTTGTTTTTACAGACCGGGCAGGCCGTATTGACGGCCCCGGCTTGACATTTAGCCGTACAGTTGCAGACCTCCGGCTCTTTTTTTCCGTCCTCCAATAAGGCTTGCAGGTCGGCGTCGTCCACTTGGTTGAGGAAATGCACCGCTGTTTCCTTGTCCTCGTTGGCCCGGTCGATCAGGATATAAAAATAATTCCCGGCCTTGGTGGTGACGGTGATAAGCTGCTTATCCCCGAAAAAATCATCCACCAGCGTAGCGTTGCCCTGCGGGGTGACAGGTACGCCCTCCGGCTCCATGCCGCCGGTGGTAGGTTCTTCGGTTTCCTCCGGCACTTCTGCGGGGGCCTCGGTGGTTTCCGGCAGCGGCACAGGGTCAGGGTCAGCGCCCCCGGCGTAGGCGGTAACAGAAAAAGACGCCATACAAAGCGCAGCGGCCAGTGTTGCGGTGAGGGTACGGAACCATTTAGATTTCTTCATGGGCGCTGTCCTCCTGTTCAAAGTCCGGGATCGGGGCCGGGGCCGCCTGCAACGCGCCGCCGCGCACAAAGGCGGCGAACTCTTGTGGGGTCATGTTGAGGCCGCGCACAAGCTGGACGATCTGCAAGTTTTCCTGTTCGGTCTTGGCCGCTTCCAGCTCCCGAAGCTGCTTTTGCAGCTCCGCGATCTTGCCCTTGGTTTTCTCAATATCCTTTTCAATGCGCTCCAATTTGTTCATTGCCATAGTGATTTACTCCTTTCTGGCGTTTAAGGCAAACGCCCGTAACAATAAAAATGCTGCTGCCAGTAGCTTGAATTGAGGTTTGTGTAGGAAATGGGGTCGCCGCAGTGCAGCATGACCGAATTTCCCACATACAGCCCCACATGGGACATCCCAGCAGTGTCATAAGTGCCGACGAAAAATACAAGGTCGCCGGGCTTGGCCTGCTCCGGGGAAACGGGGGTGCAGATGTTGTAAAGCCCCTGCGCCGTCTGGCGTCCCACATTCCAGCCGGAATGATTGATAACCCAGCTAATGAAGCCGGAACAATCAAAGCTGGTGCTTGGGGAGCTGCCGCCCCACACATAAGGATAGCCCACATACTTTTCCGCCTCGGCAATCATGGCGGCAAAGGCTTCGTCCTTTAGCGCCTCTGGAGGAATTTCATAGTAGGTCGGCTCTTTCGGGGTGGAGGCGTGGGGATAGCTGCCGTTGGGAAACAGGTCTGGCCGGTTGCCCAAAGTCTGCATATAGGCAGCATAAAAGCCCATCTGTTCCTCGGTGAGAATGTAGATGGGCAGGTGGGACAGGTCAAAGTTTTCCAGCTTCACATTACAGATATAGTAGGTGTAGGGGACTTCCACAGTGTAGGTGTTTCCCTCGCTGTCCGTCCTCGTTTCGGTGCGGTAGCGGGTTTCCGTTTCGATGGTCTGGGTCAGGATGTACTGCTTTTCAAAGAGCATGGCAAGGTCGCCCTGTACCTCTCCCAAAATGAACACGCCGTTATGCAGCGCGGAGAGGATGGAGGTCAGCACATAGGGGTCATGCTTGATCTCGTCCAGATCGAAACGGTATTCGTCATAGCCGGGGTGCAGGCTTTCGTAGTTGTCAAGTTCATGCTGCAAGTCTGCTTCCAGCGCGGCATAGGCGGCTTCGGCCCCCAGCATATCGCTGTCCTCGGAGAGATAGGAGGTGGCGGCAAGGCCCGTCCCGGTGCTGCCAAACATGGCGGTGCAGGATTGCAGGCCGCCCATCACCAGCAGGAGCATAAGGCCCACGCCGCCGACGATCAGCGCCCCTTTCCAGTGCCGGGCGGCAAAGGACGCGGCCTGTCTGCTTTTCTCTGCGGCTTTCTTGGCTGCGGCAGCCGTGGTCTTGGCGGTGCCTGCCGCCCCCTGTGCGGTCTGACCCGCCGCCCTTGCTGCCTTGGCATATTCCCGTTTGATGTGCTGTTTCTGCCAGAAACGGGAAACGGGGTTCTTTGCCGCCTGCGCCAGCTCCGGGTTGTCCCGCAGGGATTTTTGATACGCAAACTCGGCGTTGGCGGCGATGGACTTTCGCTCGGCCTTGGCTGCGGCCCGGTAGGGTTTGAGCTTGTGGCGATGGACGCCGCTGCGGATCATGCGGCCCGCCTGCCGTTCCGCCAGTTCCTCCCCCTTGTGGCCGCCCTCCACGCCCACATTTTCGTGTTCTACCTCATGGATTTTTCCGTGGAGGTAAAGCCCGGCTTCCTGTATGGGACGGCTGGCCGGGTTTGGTTTGAGCTGGGGAGGGGCTTTCTCCACCTTGTCAAAATACAGCCTGCTTTTGGCCTTGCCCTTGGCCTCGTCATAGACGGTTTCCTTGGTGACGACGCGCTTTTTCGGCAGGGCTTCTTTGGCTGCGTCCAGCTTATCCGCCCGCTTTTCTGCCTTTTTGATATACGGGGCCAGCTCTGGGGAGGCCCGTTCCTCGGCGGTAAACTGCAACCGGGAAACGGGGCCGGTGGTCTGCGCCACGGTTTCCCCGGCGTCCTTGGCCGCTTTCTTTGCCTTGTGGCGGTCGTGCAGTTCGTCCGCCCGTTCCAGTATTTTTTCCGCCGCGCCCTCCGGCTGGGCGGTGTATTCCTGCTCGGCCTCCCGGCTGGACACATTGACGCTTTCGCCGGTGGTCTGGTTATCCAGCGTCAGGCCGTCGCGGGTCATGTGCTGCGTTACCTTGTCGCGGGGTTTCAATGGGTTCATGTAACATCACCTCCTTGCGGTCTGTTCCGGCAGCGCCCGGTTTCGATCTCTGCAATATAGCGCAGGATGGGGTACACCTGCGGGGGAACAACTGCGTTTCCCAAAGTCTTTAACCGCTTTGCCACATTCGCCGGCGGGTCGCTGATTAAGTACGGGATTTGCGCCGGTTCTTTGGCCCACATGGAATGTCCGTCCATCTCCGGGGGAATCCCATCAGCCATTCCACCCAGTCGGGATTCAGTTTCACATCCCCCGGCGGGCTGCCCAGCAGTTTGTAAACCGCCCATGACAGCCGCGCCGTCCATACGGTTCCGCTGGGGTTGTATTTTCGGAAGCTCCCGGTCGGGGTCATCCGCACATCGACAGTCTTCCCCACATCCCTCGTGTCGCTGGCAAGGGGCGTGGGAAGCAGTATGGCCGATGATGAAAGTTCTTTTGCGCTCATGCCATGCGCCGACGGCGACAGCAGGAAGTACGAAAACCCTAACGGCGTAGCCTGCCTGCTCCAAGTCAAAAACCGTCTTGTCGAGCCCCAGATGGATGAAGCCAGCAACATTTTCTCCAAGCACCCAAGAGGGGTGCAGTTCCCGGATAACGCGGAGCATTTCGGGCCATAAATACCGTTCGTCCTCAAATCCCCGTTGTTTCCCGGCGCTGGAAAAGGGCTGGCAGGGGAATCCCCCGGAAATAAGTGTGGTGGTTTCTCGTCCTGTTTTTTCAAAAAATGCCTCCTTTGTCACTGTGGTAATGTCCCGGAATTTTGGTACCTGCGGCCAGTGCTTTTTCAAAACTTCCATCGGGAAATCCGCCCACGAATTATTTCGAAAAAAATCCAAAACAAATTAAAAAATAGTTAATAATCTTAC
>OGQQ01002286.1_pt1 | contig 12737 bp, 10 predicted proteins | sample 1553281 | NCBI WGS metagenome assembly OGQQ01 (sample SAMEA2579937, study PRJEB22360) | human gut metagenome | biome: human gut; feature: human-associated habitat; material: faeces | place: Denmark | collected 2008/2010 | reverse complement strand
AAGGTGTACCGACATCGGAAGCCATGACAAAGATACGTGCTGCTATACTTGGTACAGCTAACCAACTCGGAGATGCAGCTTTCCAAGGCCGTACATTCCAAGAAGCATTACAGTTGATTTACGATAAAGCTGATGGTTCTGCAACCAAGATGAAAGAGTTGCTTGGTACTGATGAAGCATTGCAAGCTGCATTGGCTCTTACCGGAAAGAATGCCAAGGGAGCTTCTAAGGATTTGGCGGAGTTGGGAAATTCCGCTGGAGCTGCGGAAACTGCTTTTAAAAAGATGAATGATAGTACTGAAAATCAGTTGGTACTTCTTCGTAATAATATAACTGCGGCACTCCGGCCGATGGGCGAGGAAATAATGAAGCAAGTTGCCGATATTGCTGAAAGTTTCAATAATGCGTTTTCTAATGGGGATTTGGTAAACACATTATCTACCTTGCAAGATTTGTTGGTAGTAGGTGCTACAGCGTGGGGAAGCTATCGTGTTGCGGTATTGCTCGCTGCGCAAGCTGAGTTGTATCAACAAGGATTGGCTAAAGGGTGGACCCTATCGATGCAGCTTCAAGCAAACTGGCTTAATATAGTCAGCAAGGCAAAGGAAATACTTGCCATGAAAACAAAAGCATTGAATGCTATAATGGCTAAAAGTCCTTATGTGCTTATTGCAACAGCCATAACAGCTTTAGGATATGCTATATATAAGCATATAACATACGTTAGTGAAGCAGAGAAGGCAAATAGGAAATTAAATGAGTCTTATAATGAGTGTATAGCATTACAGTTGAAAGAGAAAAGAGAACTGGATGATGTATTTTCGGCATTGGCTCGCGCTAAGGAAGGGACAGAAGAAAGAAGGAAAGTGATAAACCTGATAAACGGACAGTATGGAAGTTATCTTAGTAATATGCTTACTGAAAAATCTTCTGCAGAAGAAATTAAGAGTGCTTATGACCGTATAAATGCTTCATTGAAAGAAAAGATTGCCTTACAGATACAAAACCAAGCTACCGATGAAATCGCTACATCTGGAGTAAAGAAGCAGGCTGATGAGTTGGAGAATTTACGTAAGGGGCTTTCACAATATTCAAACAACGATGGATTAGTAGAATTGACAGTTCAGAATATTGTAGATAAGGTGACAGAAGCTCAACGAGCCGGAACGGGAAACATGAAAGTTTTGTATGATACACAAAGAGAGCTGTTGAAAGGCATTGCTAGTGGCAATAGGCAGTTAAGTGATGAGGTTGTGGATGCTTTGGATGAATATATCAGAAGCGTTTATTCGACCGAATATAATATCTATCAAGTAAAAAAGAGATTTGCTCCGTTTATCAAAGGTCTGACTTCTGTCAATACTGGTACGATCACTACGACTACTACGACAACCGGCACAACTGTGGTTAATACAGAACCGGATAAAAAAGATTATAAAGGCGATATTGAGAATGCAAAAAAAGAACAGGGAAAACTGTTTGAACAATTTTCAATGGATTTGCAACAGATGAGAATTGATGCAATGGAAGAAGGAGAAGAAAAGTATCAAGCTCAGCGCCGTTTGGATTTTCAGAAAGAGTTGTTTTCGATAAAAGAACATGGAGAAGCTTTGATAAAGGCTCAACAAGAAATCGAAAAAAAACAATGGGAGGAAAGGAATAAAGGTAAGAAGAATAATGAAAAGGGAGTTTTCAAGCCTACAACTACATCCATAGAGCAGTTACCACAAGAGCAGAAAGACTTATTGAGTAATATGTATTCTGAAGCTCAAGTTAAGAATCTGATGAATGAAGAAAAAATACTCAAGGAAAAATACGATGCTCTTATTGCCCAACTTGATGATTATAAGAGCCGCGAATACACTATAACCAAAGAATGGGATGAAAAGATTGCTCAAGCTGCAGGGAATGAGGAATTGGTAGATAGACTAACCAAAGGCAAAGAAAAAGCTTTGAATGAGTTAAATGCACAGATGTTGATGCAGTCGGATGAATGGGTAAAATTGTTCGGTGATTTGGATAACCTTACCATTTCCGAAATAGAAAATCTTGTTCAGATAATCAAGTCGAAAGCTAAAGATTTGAAGCTGGACCCTATTAACCTGGATAAGGTCTTGGAAAAGCTGAAAGGTGCGGAGAATGAAATCAAATCCCGTAACCCGTTCCGTAGCTTGGTTACTCATATAAAAGAATATCAGAAAGAGGCTGATAAGACTAAAAAGAAAGCATCCTTAAAAGAAATATTTGGTGATACTTCCGAAGTGCTTGGAATGGTGAACGAATGTTTTGATTCGGTCATAGGTGGTTTAAAGAATATGGGGTTAGCAGGGGATGAAGAAACCCAAAAGTTACTTGGTAACATTTCAAAAATGGTTAGCTCCGCTGCTCAAATAGCTACGATGAATCCAGCTACTATGATTTCAGGTGCCGTTGGGCTTATATCTTCTGCATTTGATGTCTTTGACCGAAGAAGTCGTAAGGCTAATCGGGCAATTAAACAACATCAAGAGAATGTGAAAAACTTGGAAAAGCAATATCGGCAGTTGGAACGTGAAACAGCCAAAGCTATTGGCAGTGAGAAATATAGCAAGCAGATAGAGCAGGTAAATAACTTGTATCAAAAGATAGCGGAAACTGAGGGTATGATAGCTGCAGAGCAAAGCAAAAGGTCTAAAAAACGTGACGACGGAAAGATTGCTGATTGGGAAAGCCAAATAGAGGATTATAGGGATAAGATAGAAGAACTCAGGCAGGGAATTATAGATGAATTATCAACGACTGATTTGTATTCATTTTCCAATGATATGGCTTCGAGTATTGTCGACGGATTATGTAATGGTCTTGATAATGGCAAAGAAGCTATACAAGAAAAGATAAATGACTTAATGAAGAGTATCATATCTAAGCAACTGGACGTTTTTGTAATCCAAAAATCGATGTCCGATATGTTTCAAAAAATGGCAGATGCTTTTAATGAAAACAGTGCCGGCGGTTTTGAACTTACCAATTGGGAAATAGACCAAATTGTTTCAGCAGGTCAGCAGGGAAAAGAACAGATATTGGGACAGTTGGGGCGTTATCAGGAGTTGTTGAAGAAGTTGGGACTTGTAAATAGCGAAGTTGAAGATGAAATAGAGAATGGCGTTACTGGTGAACTGCAGGCTGCGGTAACTGAGGGGACTGCTTCCCAGCTTGTAGGTCTATGGAATATGTCTGCTTTAGATATACGTTCTTTGCTTAATTTGAGCCATGAGCATTTTATAGAATGCCGGAAGCAGCTTGCCAATATAGCTAATATTTATGTGCAGATTGTTGAAATAAACAATAATACAAAAGCAACGGCAGATAATACCGAAACTCTTGTTGAAGAACTGAAAACGGGTATTAAATCATTAGAAACAAAGCTTGATGAAATAAGAAAAAACACTAAAAACTATAATGGTAGAGGATAGTATGGAACTGAAAGAACGAATTGCATTATTAGCGGGTGCTGCTGGAGCCTGCAGTGAAGGGTTACAAGAATTAGCAGCTACAAAGTCTAGGGTTGATATGCTCAGATGCTTTTTTGATAATATTAAGTTTTGCCTTTCAAGACACACTCCGTCAAGTGTATTTCTTCGCTCTAATTTTGGAGATATGATGCACGGACAAGGATTGTATGCCGATGAAACAGTAAATGTGAAAAACCAAAAGGAAATAGCCTTTGTAGGGAAGTGTTATGCCGTAGTGGAAATAACAGAACGAATGATGTGCCGAATATGGGCTGCTGATAGCACAAAGCTGAATATTCGGGCTTCCAATGGGGCACGCTTGATTATAGATGCTTTGGATACTGCAGATATAATCGTAGATGAATGCAGCGGTGCTCATATTACGGTTTATTTATATGGTAATGCAACTTGTACGGGAGCTGATTTAATTGTTCGGAAAGGAAACACTTATGAGTTATAAACTTGACGATATAGATATATCTTCTTACGATGCTTTCCCCTATGTAGGTCAGACAAAAGATTCAAAAGATTGTATTGCCATATCAGGAGTATTTGACCTTCCTAAGCGTAAAGGAACAACGGAATATAATTGGGGAACCAGTATTGAACCGTTTGTTGATGCTGAAGATATTGAACTGGATGGCCGGACTTTACTTCTATCTTTGGTGGTTCGCTCTGAAAATGTAAAATCCCAATTAGATAAGCTAAAGAAGGCTTGTATTTCATGCAGGCGTTTATCGACCAGATTTGGTAGCTTTAATGTTATCTGTAAGGATGAGATTTCTGTAGAAGAATATGTTACTTTGAATATGGCTATTGTGCAAGTAAAATTTTGGCAACAAAGCTATATTCCGGCAGAAATAGACATTAATCCGTCAGGTGGGAATAACTACGTAATGGATGGCTATTCTTTAAGTGCTGATTTTGGGATTTATGTATCTTCTCGTTCTGGTGTTGAGACTGTTGGAAAGCGGATAGAGATAGGTACGACTTTGCCATATATGCAAAATGAATACCGTGAGCCTACCACATTGACATTAAAATGTACTATGTTGGGAAATAGCCTGGAAAGGTTGTATTCGAGCATGAGTCAGTTTTCGGCATTATGTATTAGCCCAGGACTCAGAAATTTGATTTTGAAAGGTAATGAACGTCTGGAGATATATTTTAAAGATGGAATAACCGTTACAGTGCGGACTAAGCATGTATTGGAATTCGATTTAAAATGTAGGGTAATGCAACAATGATTGACATCTTAGAGGTATATCGTGTAGTTTTTGGAATTGATACCAAGGTAGCCAGTATTGCATCTGATGATGCTATATTGGCTAATGGCATAATGAATAAGAATGAAGTATCGGTAACTGTGGTTACTGATACCATTCCTGATATTCAAGAGGGAGATTTTATAAGGGTTGGCGGAATAAAATATAAAATTAATCGTGCATCTGAATTTGCCGATAAAAGTTCTGTGAATCATGCTACAACATACCTATTTGAAGCACCGGAATATACTTTAATAGATAAGATCCTAACCAATAAGATAACCCAAAGCACTCGCGTTACTCTTACGGGAAAATTGAGGGATTGGTTGGAATTGTTGATATGGAATGTCAATAAGACAGATGATAATCCTTTAGGGGTAGATACGGGATGGCAGCTTGGCAATATTCCTGATACGGAATATATGACATTATCATTTGACGGGATAGATTGCCGTAGTTTATTATCAGAGCTGGCTTCGGCGTATGGCTATGAGTATTATGTACATGACCATACGATAAATTATGTATCACGCATTGAAAATGAAAGAAATCTGACATTTACACAAGGGCAAGGTGGCGGATTGTATGAGGTAGAGCAAAGCAACGTTGATAGTGGTGATGTTACTACCCGTGTATATCCGGTTGGTGGAACAAAGAATATGGCTCCAGGGGAAGGCGATGAAGAAGGACGTTTGATGTTGCCCGAAAAGTATTTGGAAAACTTTTCAGAAACCAATCGGGCAGTTGAGAAAAAGATTGTCTTTGATGATATTCATCCCTCTTTTACTGGTTTTGTTGAGAATCCTACGGGGGAGAATTATCGTGAGTTTATATGCCGTGATATTGATTTTAATATTGACGAATTGGCTATTGGCGATGATGCGCGTATTAATTTTCTCACAGGAGATTTAATGGGAAAATCCTTTGAATTTAAGTGGGATAATTCTAATAAGAAAATAACCCTAATCTACCAAGAAGATGAATTGGCTCCCATTGATCCGGAAACCCAAAGCAGACCTCTTATCCCATCAGCGGCCAAACATTTGAGAGGTGGTGAGGAGTTTAATTTTACCGGTATTCGTCTCGGAGAGTCATACAAGCAAGCTGCAATATCAAAGTTACGTGAGAAAGCTACGGATTGGCTTGCTTTTAATTCGCAAAAAAGGGTAAAGTTTACTCTTGATGTGGATTATCGTTATATGAGGAAAAAGGGTGGCTTAGAGTGTGGGGATTTGATAACTGTAAGCATACCGTCGCGTAATATCAGTAGAATTATTCGTATTGTTTCTACAGAAAAGAATCTGAAGACCGGAAAACTTTCGTGTGTCGTATCAAACTATCTGACTGAAAAATGGGAAGATAAGATTGAGGGGCAGATCAGTTCTATGCAGGCTACTATAAATGGAGGTGGTGCTGGCAGTGTTACTGTTCTAGAAAAATATGATGAACGGCCCCTAACAGATAAGAACGTATTATCCTCTTTACGTACTTTATTGGAGATTGCGAAAAGAGCCTTAAGTAAAGAACACTCGGACTCTACAGATTATTTGCTTAAACTCCTCGCAGGCGGTGAGTTCGGCGAGTTCGTAGACAGTATGATTGCCGGTAAGGGTGCTGGGATATTTCCTGATGGCCGGGCACAGGTAGAACGGTTGGAAGTCCGCGGTTCACTGTCAGTGCTTGACCTTATTATCAATCAGATTCAAGGAATGGAGTCTGACTACTCCTTCACCGAGATTGGCAAGATAGAATCCGTGGAGGATTTGGGCGAGAGCACCTATCGTTTAAAAATAGAGAAACGCACGGACTTCGACTTCATGAAGTTCCAGGAGAATGATGTCTGCTTTTCCATCATTAATACATTACTAACGGGCGGTTCCGACTATTATACGAGCTGGATGCGTATTCTTACCACCAATGCGCAGGAGAATAGCATAACGGTCGTGCTCTATCCGGACAGCGAAGTGCCTGGAGGCACGAACTATCCGCCGTTGGCTGGTTACAACGTAACCCGCAGGGGTAACAGTACGCTTCCTGAAGAGGGCGGCTTTAACGGGCGGGCGCAGTCGTGGATGATTTCTTCGCGAGAAGGTCGGATTATGTTCTTGTCCAATGTCTATAAGCCGATATTGGAGGACTACAACTATGCGCTTACAATCGGAAAACTCCCTAACATCAAGGCACTCGAAAAACTGCCGGTGACAACCGAAGATGTTGGCATCGTTGCACAGACGGTCATTGCCGAGAAATTCTATCAGTTCGACTATAACGGTGATGTCGTTCCCAACAAGGTAGACCGGGGTGTCTGGTCGCTGGAAACGGCCCAGAGCGGCGCTCCTTACCGTTTTGTTCAGTACGAGTTGTCGAAGCCTTCCGGCAGCGAATATACCCTGCTGGAACAGCATACGGTCTACCACCTTGGCTGCAAGTGGGGGTGTCTGAAGGACAAGACAACCGACGAACCTAAATGGAACTCCCCTTCATGGGGACTCCTTGAGGGCGACAGCAGGTATTCGCTCCAACTCTCCCTATCAGGCGGGGAGGCATTCGTCATAGGTGGTGTGGATGAGGTGATTTCCGGGCGCGTTTTCTATGGTACAATTGACATAACGGATGATGTGATGGCGGACGATGCTACCGAAGTGGAGTGGTTCCGCAATAGTGGCAATGTTCCGGCGGACAACCTCTGGACGCCTGAGTATGTGGACGGAAACAGGCTTGCTATCCATATCGACAACGGGAACCAGCACGGGGTCGGTTCGGATTTCGGTTTTGTCAGCAAGTCCGTGATATTCACCTGCCGGGTGTTCTTTCCGGTAAACGGCAGGTTGGAGGAAGTGGATAAGAATTTAGGATTTGACATATTATAACTATGGGAATAAAGAGTAACAAGCAGTGGGGCCGTATTTACGTTGCCCCCCTTTCCCTTCAGGGAGAGATAATAGTATTGTCGGGCAGTCCTGTGCAGACGTATGACAAGGAACTGCGGGAATACAGCCCCGACCGGACCCTGACACCGCTGGTCATCGTGCCGAAGGTATCGGCGTTTGATGAGAAGACGGTATTCGGTGAAATGGAACTCACGGGGGTGGAGTGGTTCGAGGGCGCACCCCGTGACAAGTCGGCCAACCGTATCGTCGAGGGCGAGTATTACAGCATTTCCGACGGCAGCGGCGGTGTGCCCAAATATCCGCTTACCATCCGGAAGAACATTCCGCCGGAGAAGCCGGTGGAGTATTTCGGTATCGCGATATTCACTGACCCGCGCACGAACCGTGAGGTCCGCTGTGAACGGAGCGTGAAGTCCTATGCGCATCTTTATGACAACAAGGCGTATTCATTGCGCCTGAAGGGTGATACCGTGATGGTGACCGACCCGCTTCGCCTGACCGACCGTTCCGGTTATTGGGACAGGGAGATAGAACCGCAGCTCTATACGGGCACTGAACCGGTGGATGATGAACACGCCGCATACTTCTGGGACATTCTTGAAGACGGAGCATACCGCCCGGTTACGCCGGACGACCCCGGCATCGTCTGCCATGACGGGAACGGTGTATATACAAGAAAGCTGATGTATCAGGCGAAGTATGTCACTGGTGCAAGTTTCCGTTGCCGCGCCTGTGAATATGCGGGCAACAGACCGCAGGCTCCTACTGACGGGCGGCTGGAAGTGGTAATTGAGGTAAAGACGGAGATGGCAGCTTCCCTCAACTGCGAAATTATCCAGACAAAGGGTTTTACCCTTTCCGATGATATGAAGCAGCCAAGCGCCTATGAAATACGCATCTTCGACAACCGCCGCGAGTACGGTACAGAGTACGATGACCTTTTCCGCATCACATGGAAAGGCCAGAGTGCCAAGCCGGGCGAGCCGGAGAAGGTGCTGGCAACCGGTGGGCGGACGTTGGAGTTCATTCCGGCGGACAAGGGTTTCCCGGCAAAATATATCTTCCATGTGCGGGCGGAAGTGGGGCTTCTCATCGGTGAGTCCCTGATGGGCGATGAGGAAGGCGCCGTTATATCCTCGCAGGTTGACGGACAGACGGTATTCATTGCCACGGGTCCGGTATATGAATAATTGAGTAACAACTTTAAACTTTAATCAATATGTACGTAATAGCGGAAAAAACAAAGCTCGAAGGCAAATTCTTTGGGATAATGAATACCCTTCCGGATGGCAGGGTGTACATTCCTATCAGTGAGATGCGGAATGTGGGTACTCTTCTTGACATCGACATCATCGGTTCGGCACGTGAACTGAAAGAGTTGATTGATAAACAGCAGGAAGCGATGCAGGGTACGGAGGACATCGACCCCGGTTTCAGTGTGACACCCGAAGAGGAAGAGGAAATAGACTCCGGTTTCAGCCAGGAGCCGAATCCGGACAGCGACAGCGGGGCGTCGGAAGAGGGTAACGGTAGCGTGACCGGTCCGGAACAACCGACCGGGGCAAAGACTGACGGAAAAAGGAAAGGAGGCCAGCGATGAACCAGAATCAAGTGACCGCTTCACTGGCTATCGTGGCGGTGAGCAACGGAACAACCGTCAACGGGTATGTACGCGTGGATAACGGACCTCTTATCCAGGCATGGACAAAGGGTAGCGACAAGTATACGCCGGACTTTGAAGCGTTGGCGGAGGACAAACGCCCTATTGTCATTGTCGTGTTACGTGACGTGAGCAGCGGGCGCATCCTGATTCCTTCCAGGCTTGTATTCAAGTACAACGGAACCGAACTTGCATTCGGGGAGGACGGGCTGTGTACTACGGAACAGTTTGTCGGCATGTTCAAGCGCGTAACCGGATACAATGTCAGTGTGGACTCGCAGTCCTATCCCATGACGGGACTTCGGGTGATGAAGAATCTCGTGCCCATTTCCGGATATGACAATGACCGCATAACCGTTTCCGGTGAGGTTGAAATCGGCGGGCATACGGTCGCATTCAACGAGCTTGCGACGGATGTTGTCATCCAGGAATCATCGGGTAAACAGTATGAGTTATTCATCACTTCAGACAAGGGTACGCAGATAATCAATCCGTCCGAAGTGCTGACGTTGAAGGCATCGCTGTACAGCGGCGGAGACCTTATCAACGATTTGGGCAATATCACGCTCCAATGGAAGAAGCAACTGCCTTCCGGGGAAGAGAATCTCGGAACTCAGGGAACCCAGAACATTGCCGCGAATGATATTGACGGTTCGCTGGTGGTAAGTTGTGAGGCTGTGCAGAATGCGAAGGTCATTGCCAAGGGCTTCATTACCGTGTTCGACCTTAGCGACCCTATACTGGCGGCATTCAAGGTCAAGGGGCTTGCTTCTGACGGGCAGATATATCCGGGAGAGACGGGAACGCTGACGCCGTATGCCTATAAACGCCAGTCCGGAGAGGAAGTGGCGGTGGCAAGCTGGGACTTCGCCACATTCGATGGCGAGAACAATCCGTTCACACTGTCGGGAAAGGATAGCAACAAGTTCCAGGGCAAGGACATCGCACTGACCTATACGGATGCGGCGCGGGCCAAGACATTCAGAGTAATCGCAACGAACACTAATCCCATTGAGCTATGATGACAACGGCGGTTTTGAGTGTCGTGGCGGTACGTGAGCCTGACCCGGTGGAATACGTTGACATCGAGTGCCAGCCGGCTGCCATCTCTGTGGACTGTAACAACGTGCAGCTTACACCGCTGAAGCTGAAAGCCCTGCACCGCAGCGGGGCTGATGCGGCCCTGCTGGATGTATTCTGGCGGCTGCATGTCCAGTCGGCCGGCAAGGACCTCGGTACGGCGGATTCCCCCGGTGCATCGTCCGAATGGGAATACTACCTTCCATCTGACAAGTGGGGCAATGCGGATTCCGTGATTGTGGAAGCGTACCGTGATAGTGCCCGCGAGACCCTTCTTGCTCAGAAGAGGGCCAGCATTGTACGGCAGAACCCGTCTCCCTTCCCGGTCGATGGTGACTGGAAACCGCTGCCGTTCAAATACAAGAACGGGGAATATTTCCTGGATAAGGACAAGGGCTTTGTATTCATGTGGATGAATCAGGTGGCCGGAAACAGCGAGATGCACCCGTTCGATGATGTGGCCCAGAACCCGGACACTACTTCCTGGAAATCCATCCAGGAATACCCGCTACTGGGTACGCAGCTTTTGCTTGCCAGGAAGATAGATGCAGACCTCATTGACGTGGATAACCTGAAGGTGAAACATCTGGAAGGTGCGGACGGGGATTTTACCGGAAAAATCAATGCAAAAGAAGGTTCTGTCGGGGATTTTGATATTTCCTCAGATTTGCATGCCCGAAGAGGCAATGATGACATGCTGCTTTCAGCCTCACTGATACGTTTCAGGAACCAATACGTGTCCACATTCATCGGGGCCGACACTATCCCGGCATCATCCGGCGGAGTACTTATATCTCCGATAAGAATTGAGGTGAGCCGCAGCACGGCGTCCTACTCAGCCGGTATAAACGCATGCCTTCATTCGACGGTATATGGCGCTAAAAGTTATGATGATTTTGTAGAGACGGGGAATCATGTGCTGTTTGCACCTAAAGGCGATATTTGCGGTTTCCGGTTAAGGACGAGAAGAGTTGACAGTAATATAACCTTGTCCCTTATGGACAGTATCATTATGGCTGTATCCAAAGGTATTACAATGAATCTTCCGAGCAACGCCGAGGACGGGCAAATCTATTTTATAAGAAACCATTCAAACGGTGACGTCTATGTGTATGGCCGGATAAGCCCGCTGGGGTATCCTACATCGGGAACGACAAAAGTTCATATAACAGGGGGATGGCTGGCTATTTTCATATATGACAAATTTAATAATATATGGACGGGTAATAGGTTCTCGTCCGGTTGGTAAATCAAAATGAGGTTGGATATGCTTTTAAAACTCAACGACAAGCTGCTGCATTTTCTTGCATGCCTTGCCATCACGCTGACAGCGGGTGAACTCTGTGCCGTTACGGCAGGCGTGACGAAAGAAGCCGCTGACTGGATGTATAAGAAGAACTGCAAGGTCGGTTCGGGCTGGGACTGGCTGGACATACTTGCGGATGCTGCCGGCATAGCGGTCGGCAGCGTATTAAGGAGATTGGTATTCGATTATTAATGTAATAAAAAGGATTATGTTAGACACATTATTGGTTGCGCTGATTATCTCAGTAGATACCGCGCAGGTAAAGGAATTTCCGCAGAAGGCGGAAGTCGAGTTCAAGAAAAATGATTTAAAAGAGAATATCATTAAGTCAGCCCTGAATTTCCATAACAGCGGGAAGAAGGACGACAAGACCTGGAACTGGAAGATTCAGGATGTGGTGTTCAGAAAAGATTAAAATAATGTTCAATTTAAATTCAATAATTATGGGAGCAATTAAAACGATGAAGGAAGTCGAAAGCGCACTTCCCCAGAAAAAAGAGATAAATTATGTACGTGCTTTGGATAAGGACCGCAATCCGATTTTAATCAATAAAGAGGACCTGGCGCAAGTTGTGGGAGAACTGATTGGTACAACTACTATTGAAAAAGCGGGGTTGTTATCTCCGGATTTATTCAAGGTATATCCTCATTTTGTAAATGCTTACGATTCTGTATATAAGATTGCAGACAATGTGACTGACTGGTATCGTGCCCCGATAATGGTCTTATATAATGATTCAGCATCGACAAGTCTGGATTTTCTAACTTTCCTCTACAGTCCTACAGATGGAATACTCCAATCACTAAAAAGATTTTTCATTAAACCGGAGCGAGTAAAATACTATAAGAAAGGTCGTGATATATTTGTTTCATTTACTTATGATGAAACCCAGCCTAATCATGCGTATATTTTATCGCCTTACGGTGCTCAATTGGTTGGAACTCCGGACATCATTGACGATAGCTTCACGGAGATAACGGAGACGCTATAATGAGGGTTATTGTGCAGCAGTTGGCCACGGCTTGAATGGTTTTTCACTTTCT
>OGQQ01002283.1_pt1 | contig 12747 bp, 10 predicted proteins | sample 1553281 | NCBI WGS metagenome assembly OGQQ01 (sample SAMEA2579937, study PRJEB22360) | human gut metagenome | biome: human gut; feature: human-associated habitat; material: faeces | place: Denmark | collected 2008/2010 | reverse complement strand
GATGAGCGTGGACTGGGGCATCTGGCGCTGGGGCTGGCGAAAGTCAGCAAGCAGCCGGTGGCGGTGATTGTGACCTCCGGCACGGCGGTGGCAAATCTCTATCCGGCACTGATTGAAGCCGGGTTAACCGGAGAAAAACTGATTCTCTTAACCGCCGATCGCCCGCCGGAGCTAATTGACTGCGGCGCGAATCAGGCAATTCGCCAGCCGGGAATGTTCGCCTCTCACCCCACGCACAGTATTTCATTGCCGCGCCCGACCCAGGATATCCCCGCATGTTGGCTGGTTTCTACCATCGACCACGCTCTCGGTACGCTTCATGCGGGGGGAGTCCATATCAACTGCCCGTTTGCTGAACCGCTGTATGGCGAAATGGACGATACCGGGCTTAGCTGGCAACAGCGTCTGGGTGACTGGTGGCAGGACGACAAACCGTGGCTGCGTGAAGCGCCTCGTCTGGAAAGTGAAAAACAGCGCGACTGGTTCTTCTGGCGACAAAAGCGCGGCGTGGTGGTTGCCGGGCGCATGAGTGCGGAAGAGGGCAAAAAAGTTGCCCTGTGGGCGCAAACTCTTGGCTGGCCGCTGATTGGCGATGTGCTGTCACAAACCGGGCAGCCGCTGCCGTGTGCCGATCTTTGGTTAGGCAATGCCAAAGCGACCAGCGAGCTGCAGCAGGCGCAAATTGTGGTGCAACTGGGAAGCAGCCTGACGGGGAAACGGCTCCTGCAATGGCAGGCAAGCTGTGAACCCGAAGAGTACTGGATTGTTGATGACATTGAAGGGCGACTTGATCCGGCACACCATCGCGGACGTCGCTTAATTGCCAATATTGCCGACTGGCTGGAGCTGCATCCGGCAGAAAAACGCCAGCCCTGGTGCGTTGAAATCCCGCGCCTGGCGGAACAGGCAATGCAGGCGGTTATTGCCCGCCGTGATGCGTTTGGCGAAGCGCAACTGGCGCATCGCATCAGCGACTATCTGCCTGAACAGGGGCAATTGTTTGTTGGTAACAGCCTGGTGGTACGTCTGATTGATGCGCTTTCGCAACTTCCGGCAGGTTACCCGGTGTACAGCAACCGAGGGGCCAGCGGTATCGACGGACTGCTTTCGACCGCCGCAGGCGTTCAGCGGGCAAGCGGCAAACCGACGCTGGCGATTGTGGGCGATCTCTCCGCACTTTACGATCTCAACGCGCTGGCGTTATTGCGTCAGGTTTCTGCGCCGCTGGTATTAATTGTGGTGAACAACAACGGCGGGCAAATTTTCTCGCTGTTGCCAACGCCGCAAAGCGAGCGTGAGCGTTTCTATCTGATGCCGCAAAACGTCCATTTTGAGCACGCCGCCGCGATGTTCGAGCTGAAATATCATCGTCCGCAAAACTGGCAGGAACTTGAAACGGCATTTGCCGACGCCTGGCGCACGCCAACCACCACGGTGATTGAAATGGTGGTTAACGACACCGATGGTGCGCAAACGCTCCAGCAACTTCTGGCGCAGGTAAGCCATTTATGAACCTGCACGCGCAGGCAAAACACGGAAAACTAGGTTTACCCTGGCTGGTGTTTTTGCACGGTTTTTCCGGCGATTGCCACGAATGGCAAGAAGTGGGCGAGGCGTTTGCCGACTACTCACGGTTGTATGTTGATCTCCCAGGTCATGGTGGTTCGGCGGCGATTAGCGTCGATGGATTTGATGATGTCACCGACTTACTGCGTAAAACCTTGGTTAGTTACAACATCCTTGGCTTCTGGCTGGTGGGGTACTCGCTTGGCGGACGGGTGGCGATGATGGCGGCTTGCCAGGGGCTGGCGGGGCTTTGTGGGGTTATTGTCGAAGGCGGGCATCCGGGGCTGCAAAATGCTGAACAACGTGCGGAACGTCAGCGTTCCGATCGCCAATGGGCGCAGCGTTTTTGCACAGAACCGTTAACGGCGGTATTTGCCGACTGGTATCAACAGCCTGTTTTTGCCTCGCTCAATGACGATCAACGCCGGGAGCTGGTGGCGCTGCGCAGCAACAATAATGGCGCAACCCTTGCCGCCATGCTGGAGGCGACTTCTCTCGCCGTCCAGCCTGATTTACGTGCTAACCTTAGCGCCCGCACATTTGCGTTTTATTATTTATGTGGTGAACGTGACAGCAAATTCCGCGCCCTGGCGGCGGAACTGGCTGCCGACTGCCATGTCATTCCTCGCGCCGGACATAACGCGCATCGGGAAAATCCCGCTGGCGTAATCGCAAGTCTGGCGCAGATCTTGCGTTTCTGACTAAAGGACACAATATGATTTATCCTGATGAAGCAATGCTTTACGCACCGGTTGAATGGCACGACTGCTCCGAAGGTTTCGAGGACATTCGTTATGAAAAATCCACCGACGGTATCGCAAAAATCACCATTAATCGTCCGCAGGTGCGCAATGCCTTCCGTCCTCTGACGGTAAAAGAGATGATCCAGGCACTGGCAGATGCGCGTTATGACGACAATATCGGCGTGATCATTCTGACTGGCGCAGGCGATAAAGCGTTCTGCTCCGGTGGTGACCAGAAAGTGCGTGGTGATTACGGCGGCTATAAAGATGATTCCGGCGTACATCACTTGAACGTGCTGGACTTCCAGCGTCAGATCCGTACCTGTCCGAAACCGGTTGTCGCGATGGTGGCTGGCTACTCCATCGGCGGTGGTCACGTTCTGCACATGATGTGCGACCTGACTATCGCAGCAGATAATGCCATCTTCGGTCAGACTGGCCCGAAAGTCGGTTCCTTCGACGGCGGCTGGGGCGCTTCCTACATGGCTCGTATCGTCGGGCAGAAAAAAGCGCGAGAAATCTGGTTCCTGTGCCGTCAGTACGACGCAAAACAGGCGCTGGATATGGGCCTTGTCAACACCGTGGTACCGCTGGCGGATCTGGAAAAAGAAACCGTCCGTTGGTGCCGCGAAATGCTGCAAAACAGCCCGATGGCGCTGCGCTGCCTGAAAGCTGCGCTGAACGCCGACTGTGACGGGCAGGCGGGGCTGCAAGAGCTGGCGGGCAACGCCACCATGCTGTTCTACATGACGGAAGAAGGTCAGGAAGGTCGCAACGCTTTCAACCAGAAACGTCAGCCTGATTTCAGCAAATTTAAACGGAATCCGTAATGCGTAGCGCGCAGGTATACCGCTGGCAGATCCCCATGGACGCGGGGGTGGTTCTGCGCGACAGGCGGTTAAAAACCCGCGACGGGCTGTACGTTTGCCTGCGTGAGGGCGAGCGCGAAGGGTGGGGGGAGATCTCCCCACTGCCGGGCTTCAGCCAGGAAACCTGGGAAGAGGCGCAAAGCGTGCTGCTTGCCTGGGTAAATAACTGGCTGGCAGGCGATTGCGAGCTACCGCAGATGCCTTCCGTTGCCTTTGGCGTAAGCTGTGCATTGGCGGAGCTGGCAGATACGCTCCCGCAGGCGGCCAATTACCGTGCGGCACCACTGTGTAATGGCGATCCTGACGATCTGATCCTCAAACTTGCTGATATGCCAGGCGAGAAAGTGGCGAAGGTCAAAGTGGGATTGTACGAAGCCGTGCGCGACGGCATGGTGGTTAATCTGTTGCTGGAGGCAATTCCGGATCTGCATTTGCGTCTTGACGCAAATCGCGCCTGGACACCGCTGAAAGGCCAGCAGTTTGCCAAATATGTTAACCCGGATTATCGCCACCGCATCGCGTTTCTCGAAGAGCCGTGCAAAACCCGCGATGATTCGCGTGCGTTTGCCCGTGAAACCGACATTGCCATTGCCTGGGATGAAAGCCTGCGCGAGCCGGATTTTGCCTTTGTGGCTGAAGAGGGCGTGCGCGCGGTAGTTATCAAACCCACGCTCACGGGCAGTCTGGAGAAAGTACGCGAGCAGGTACAGGCGGCGCACGCGCTGGGGCTGACGGCGGTGATCAGTTCTTCCATTGAATCGAGCTTAGGCTTAACGCAACTGGCGCGGATTGCCGCCTGGTTAACGCCGGACACCATTCCAGGGCTGGACACGCTGGATCTGATGCAGGCGCAGCAGGTACGTCGCTGGCCGGGTAGCACGCTGCCTGTCGTGGAAGTTGATGCACTGGAGCGGTTGTTATGATCTTCTCTGACTGGCCGTGGCGTCACTGGCGGCAAGTGCGGGGAGAAGCCATCGCCTTACGTCTTAATGACGAGCAACTTAACTGGCGCGAGCTTTGTGCTCGCGTCGATGAATTAGCCTCAGGCTTTGCGGCGCAGGGCGTTGTTGAGGGCAGCGGCGTGATGTTGCGGGCGTGGAATACGCCGCAAACGCTGCTCGCCTGGCTGGCGTTACTGCAATGTGGGGCGCGGGTGTTGCCCGTGAACCCTCAGCTGCCGCAACCGTTGCTTGAAGAATTGCTGCCCAATCTGACGCTGCAATTTGCGCTGGTGCCGGATGGGGAAAACACGTTTCCGGCGTTAACGTCGCTGCACATTCAGCGGGTTGAAGGCGCACATGCCGCTACGTGGCAGCCGACGCGTCTGTGCTCAATGACGTTGACCTCGGGTTCTACCGGGTTGCCGAAAGCCGCTGTCCATACTTATCAGGCCCATCTTGCCAGTGCCGAAGGGGTGTTATCGTTGATTCCGTTTGGCGATCACGATGACTGGTTGCTCTCTTTACCGCTGTTTCACGTCTCCGGTCAGGGAATTATGTGGCGCTGGTTATACGCTGGTGCGCGGATGACGGTGCGTGATAAACAGCCATTGGAGCAAATGCTGGCAGGCTGTACTCACGCTTCACTGGTGCCAACACAACTCTGGCGTTTGCTGGTTAACCGCAGTTCCGTTTCCCTGAAAGCGGTGTTACTTGGCGGCGCGGCTATCCCGGTCGAGTTGACGGAACAGGCGCGCGAGCAGGGGATTCGTTGCTTTTGCGGCTATGGTCTGACCGAGTTTGCCTCCACGGTGTGTGCGAAAGAAGCCGACGGCCTGGCAGACGTTGGTTCGCCGCTGCCGGGTCGGGAAGTGAAAATCGTTAATAATGAAGTGTGGCTGCGGGCTGCCAGTATGGCAGAAGGTTACTGGCGTAACGGGCAACTGGTTTCACTGGTTAATGACGAAGGCTGGTACGCTACGCGCGATCGCGGTGAGATGCATAATGGCAAGCTGACCATTGTCGGACGTTTAGACAATCTGTTCTTCAGTGGCGGTGAGGGTATTCAGCCGGAAGAAGTCGAGCGTGTTATTGCTGCACATCCTGCGGTTTTGCAGGTGTTTATCGTTCCCGTTGCCGACAAGGAGTTTGGTCATCGGCCGGTAGCGGTGGTGGAGTATGACCAGCAAACCGTTGATCTTGGCGAATGGGTGAAAGATAAGCTGGCTCGTTTTCAACAACCGGTGCGCTGGCTGACTTTACCGCCGGAGCTGAAAAACGGCGGTATTAAAATTTCACGTCAGGCGCTAAAAGAGTGGGTGCAACGTCAGCAATAATTAACCCTCCGTTTCACTTCTCATTTCTGCCATTCCATTGCCGTTGATAAAGAGTTTATCTGTTAATCTGTAAATTGATGTGAAAACTCTTAGCAAACAGGATAATGCAATGGAATGGCTGGTCAAAAAATCGTGCTGCAATAAACAAGATAACAGACATGTACTTATGCTCTGCGATGCTGGCGGCGCGATAAAAATGATCGCCGAAGTGAAGAGTGACTTCGCCGTGAAAGTGGGGGATTTACTCTCGCCTTTGCAGAATGCGCTTTATTGTATTAATCGTGAAAAGCTGCATACGGTGAAAGTCCTCTCGGCAAGCAGTTATAGCCCCGATGAGTGGGAACGGCAGTGTACAGCGGCAGGGAAAACTCAGTAACGTTGTTTTGTCGTGGGCAGGAAAATCAGCATCAACCCGCTCATAATACAGGCTACTCCCAGTAGTGCTTTCAGCGAAAAAGTCCCTTCCCAGCCGGGAAGTACCATTGAAGCAATCCATACCAGCACATAACTCATACTGAGCAAGGCATAGGCTTTGCTTAGCGCAAGTTTATGTAGCGTTTTATACCAACAAAAAACGGAAAGCAGATAACCCAGCAGCCCGAGTAACAGTATCCGGGCATCCAGGCCAAAAGCTAACAGAGCCGCGATAAAATCCCATAAGTGCGTCATCGGCGGCAGATGACTTGCCGCAAAACCCAGGCTTAATTGCGCAACTGAGGCAATAATGACGCTGAATAATCCCCATATCAGGCCCATTACACCGTACTCCCGAGGATCACAATGCCACCAATAATGAACGCCACCCCACACCAGTGACGCGGCGATACCGGTTCGTGCCACAGTTTTACTGCAGCCAGCGTCACCCAGACAAAATTCAGACTTAACATCGGGTAGGCAATGCCTACCGGTACGTTCTGCAAGACCAGCAGCCAGAGCACCATGGCAAGACCAAGACAAGCCAGCGCCAGTCCCAGCCACAGCACGATATGTTTGCGCCGTTTGTTTATCGCCACAAAGCAGGTTGCCTGTTTCTGACACAACTGCCCGGCAACGCTAAGCAAGCTGGCAAAGACTAATGTTAGCCAGATCATTTGGGACGATACTGAATCAGCACCAGACGCTCCTGACGATCGATGGCATCTGCGGGCGGAATGGCGAGACTGTTGATATCTTCATCGCGGTCAACCGAAAGCACGAGAGTAATAATCCCCTCCTGACGATGTTGATTAAGCCAGTTTGCGAACTCATCACCGCTGACAAATCTCCCTTTCGCATCCGGATAATTAAGGCCGTATTTCAACTCACCTGTCTGGCGATACATGATGATGTCATCGCGTTGCAGGCTCCATGCCAGACCTGCGGCAACACCGACGCTATCAGTAAGAATATAGCGGCTTGGCTGAAGTGATTCTTGTGTCATCTCGACAAAAAATTGCGGATGTTTTCCTTCCATAACTCTGTCAGGAATTGAAAATCCTACCAGCAACGCCAGCCCCAGCGGGCAAAGCGCGGCAAAAGGCCAGGTCTTTTCGACGTTTGTTATGGTGTACCAGCCGAAAAATGCCCATAGCGAAAAAATCGACCAGGCACAAAAGACTTTATAGCTCTCGAAGGTTTGCCACACCGGCGTGTTCATTGGTCCCCACGGGGAGACCACAAATGTGGCAATAATGCCAGTGACGCCAAAAGCGATGTTAATCCAGCCATTAATCCGCAGCGCCAGAGGATTATTTTTTGCTGCCAGCAAAGCGTAATGCGCCATCAGCATTGCCAGAGATGCAAAGCAGGAAAGAATATAGGTGGGCAATTTACCTTTAGCGACGGAGAAAAACAGCAGCGGCATTATCGTCCAGCTCAACAAATAGACGGTTGCGGAATGCTTGCGGTTTTTCCAGCCTGTGTACAGTGCACCGGGGAGTAATCCCAGCCACGGCAGGCTACCGGCAATGATGACCGGCACGTAGTACCAGAACGGAGCTCTATGTTGGGCATCATCCAGTGCAAAGCGTTGAATATGCTCAACCCAGAAAAAATAGTGCCAGAAGTCAGGCTCCCGCTGCGCTATCGCCAGTCCCCAAGGGAGAACCGTCAGTACGCAACTGATAACCGCCAGCCAGCCGTAAATAAAGAGATCTTTCCAGCGTTTTTGCGTCGCTACCCATGGCAGCACGCTTAATACCGGCACGGCAAGGGCGAGAAAACCTTTGGTCATCACCCCCATGCCGCAGGTGATTCCCAGCAGTAAAAATCCTGCGCTTTTGCCTTTCCACGTCTGTGCCTGCATTGCCAGCCAGAAGCTGCACATTCCCGCCACCAGCCAGAATGCAATAAACGGATCGAGCACGGCATAAGTGCCGATGGCATAGACAATAAACAATGAGAGATAAATTACTGTGGCGAGTAGAGCCAGACGTTTATCGCGCCATAAGCGCAGAGTAAACCAGGTCACCAGCGCGGCAGTTAACAGGGTCGCAAAGATAACGCCTGCCCGCACACCAAAGTTATTCGCGCCAAATAGCCATTGCCCAATGCTGTTAATCCAGTATCCGGCAATGGGTTTTTCGAAATAACGTAGCCCTAACAGATGGGGCACAATCCAGTCGCCGGATGCCAGCATTTCTCGACTGATTTCCGCATAACGCGTTTCATCGGGTTGCCAGAGCAGACGCGTGCTGATCGGTAACAGGTAATAGCAGGCAATAAACGCGAAGAGGCCGATAAGGTAACGTACCGATTTCATCAGCGACTACCCGCAATTTGTTGGCAACCCAGCCAGCCTTCACGTCCGGCAATATTTCCGCGAACAACTTGTCCGAGCGGCAACGTCTCTGATAACAGTTCGCTTAAAGGGCAAAATGTCACGCCTTCCTGAGCTGCGCGTTTGAGGAGATCCACAAAATTATGCTGATAAGCGCAGCCTTCAACTTCTGCATGAATGGTATAAACCGGCGTGCCTTTATCTCGCAGGATGCGGTTGAGTAACCAACCGTTAAAATCTTCTGCTTTCACATCCCGACCAATCACTTCATCCCAGGTGGGTAAGGTCACCGGAATTTGCGCAGTGCCAGGGGTTCCTGATTCGAGCAATGGACGGAACGGCATGGCCCCACGACAATCGCTGTTGTAGCGCAAATGGAACGCTTCTTTTGCTTCGATCACCTTCTGGTCGGCACGCCAGCCCGCAGCGGCAGAACAGGTTACCGGTTGACCGATAATCTCTTCCAGAGTGCGAAGACCGCGTGCAATATCGTCGATCATTGTTTGCCGATCCCAGTTACTGCTACGGGCTTGCCAGGCATGGTGATCCCAGGCGTGCAGGCCGACTTCGTGATGTTTAGCCGCTTCACGAATGATATCGGCATTGGCATGACCAATCTCTTTACCTGGCCAGGCCGTACCTGCCAGTAAAATATCCCAGCCATAAAGCGATGCCGCATTTGAGCGCAGCATCTTCCACAAAAACTGTGGCTTCACCAGTCGCCAGAGATGGCGGCCCATATTGTCCGGGCCGACGCTGAAAAAAATGCTGGCCTGAATATTATGCTTACTCAAGATTTCCAGCAGACGCGGCACGCCTTCACGGGTGCCACGAAAGGTATCGACATCAATGCGTAAGCCTACTTTGGTCATGATGGTTTATCCGTAAGATCAACGGTGCGCAGGAAGAAATCCAGCGTTTCGTCGATGGTTTCCTGCATATCAATTTTCGGCTCCCAGTCCAGGCAGCGGTGGGCATTGCGGATGCTCGGTTTACGATGCTCTACGTCCTGATATCCTTTGCCGTAGTAGCTGCTACTTTCGACAACGCGAAAGCCCGCAAACGGTGGGAAATGATGGCGCAGCGGATGTTTTTCGAAGCTCGCCAGCAGCATCTCGCCCAGTTCCTCAATGCTCGCTTCGTTCTCAGGATTGCCAATGTTGATAATTTCACCGTCGCAGCGATTTCCCGCATTTTCGATAATGCGGTATAACGCCTCGATACCATCGCGAATATCAGTAAAGCAGCGTTTTTGTTTTCCGCCATCAATCAGCTTAATCGGTGAACCTTCTACCAGATTGAGAATGAGTTGCGTAATAGCGCGGGAGCTGCCGATTCGTGCCGCATTAAGGTTATCCAGTCGCGGTCCCATCCAGTTAAACGGGCGGAAGAGGGTGAACTGTAAACCCTCTTTTTCGCCATAGGCCCAGATCACCCGATCAAGTAATTGTTTTGATACCGAATAAATCCAGCGTGGTTTATTCACCGGGCCGACGATTAAATTAGAATGGTCCTCATCGAAGTATTTATCGCTACACATCCCATAAACTTCTGAAGTTGACGGGAAGATGATTCGCTTACGGTACTTCACGCAGTAGCGGATAATGCGCAGATTCTCTTCAAAATCGAGTTCAAATACGCGCAGCGGGTTGCGGGTATATTCAATCGGCGTGGCTATCGCCACCAGCGGCAAGACGACATCACATTTTTTGACGTGATACTCAATCCATTCGGAATGAATACTGATATCGCCTTCAACAAAGTGAAAATGCGGATGATTCAGAAAACGGCTTATCGCATCACTGCCAATATCCAGACCGTAAACTTCATAATGATCTTCGCGCAGCAGGCGTTCTGTCAGATGGTTGCCAATAAAGCCATTCACCCCGAGGATGAGTACCCGGGTACGGCGTCGGGCGGTGCAGGCAGGCTGGCTATTCAAGCGTGAACCTTGCACCAGGCCCAGCGTCTGCGCTAATTGCGAGCCCTGCATAGTAATGCCGTCGCCCGCCTGTCCGGTGACGATTTCCAGCGCGCCATCGCCACAGGCAATCAGCAGTGGCGCAACAGAAATCACGCTCCCCGGCTGTGCTTTGCTGGCATGAGGATGAACACGCGACGACCAGACGGTGAATTTCTGATTGCCAACATAGCTGAAGGCACCCGGCCACGGATCGGCAACGGCACGTACCATGTTGTGCAGTACGGATGCCGGTTTATGCCATTCAAGGAAACTGTCATCCGGCGTTCTGCGACCAAAACAGGTGGCTTCGTTTTCGCGCTGGGCGATTTCCAGAATATTACCGTGTTTAATGGCGGGTAATGTCTGTTCCAGTAGCTGGCGCGCGGCATGGCACAATTTATGATGCAGCGTAATAGCGATATCGTCTGGCGCAATGGCAATGCGCAGTTGCGCCACAATGGCCCCGGCATCGGCACGTTTCACCATTCGGTGCAATGTAACGCCAGTTTCCGTTTCACCGTTGACCAGCACCCAGTTCAGCGGCGCGCGACCACGATATTTTGGTAACAGCGAACCATGCAGATTAAATGCACCTGCGGGAGCGAGCTGCAAAATTTCGTCGCAAATAAGATGGCGATAATAAAAAGAGAAAATCACATCTGGCGACAGTTGGGCAATGCGTTCCACCCACAGCGGATGATTAACGTCATCCGGCGCATAAACCGGAATGCCTCTTTCCGCTGCCAGACGAGCCACCGAACCATAAAAGGCTTTTTCACCGGGATTATCGGTATGGGTAAAAATGGCGCTAATTTCGTAACCGGCAGCCAGCAGAGCTTCAATACCGAGGCATCCCATATCGTGGTAGGCAAAAACGACGGTTTTCATTATTCATTTTCCTTGCTGGATGGACGGATAACTTGCTGAACAAAATAGCGGGGGCGGGCGCGGACATCGGTGTAGATCCTGCCGATATATTCACCGAGTAATCCCATGCCGATAAACTGAGCGCCAATAAAAGTAAACAGCACGGCAAATAGCATAAAGACGCCTTCTGCCGCCCATTGTGGTCCGAAGGTCAGGCGTAAAATCACCAGCAGCACCGCAATGCTAAAACCTCCAATCGCAATAATGCTGCCGAGCAGACTCAGCATACGTAGCGGCGTTGTGGTAAGGCAGGTCACCAGGTCGTACATCAAATTAATCAGGCGCATAAAACTGTATTTGGATTCACCAAACTCACGCTCGGAATGATGTACTGGAATTTCAATGGCACGGCGGGCGAAGATATTCGCCAGAATCGGGATAAAGGTGCTACGTTCATGGCAGTGCAACATCGCATCGACAATATGACGGCGATAGGCGCGCAGCATACAACCGTAGTCACCCATCGCTTTGCCGGTGGTGCGCTGAATAAGCCGGTTAATCATCTTCGAAGCTGTTTTACGAAACCAGCTGTCTTGGCGGTTCTGGCGTACAGTCCCTACCACGTCGTAACCTTCATCGGCTTTTGCCACCAGGCGGGGGATTTCTTCTGGCGGATTCTGGAGATCGGCATCAAGGGTAATAATTAAGTCGCCGGTAACGTGACTGAATCCCGCCATAATCGCTGAATGTTGCCCGTAATTGCGGTTAAGCAAAATAGACACAATATGGCTGTTCTCCGCTTGTGAGGCTTCGACCAGCATATGCGCGGAATTATCGCTACTGCCGTCATCAATCAGCAGCAATTCAAAGGCCGTAAAAGACTGGGAAAGCAGACTCGCTATGCAACGGGAAAGGTATTTTTCCGCCTTGTAGACCGGTACTATTATGGATATGACACACCGCTCCATCATTTTTCCGCTCCAAACATATACTTAAACTTAATCGCCCATAAGCAACACATCCAAGCATCAAAAGCAACCGCACCGATATCGACCAACAAAAACTTAGAAACCTTATCCGCCTTATACCGGGGAGAGAAATGCTCTTTTATCCAACTTTTATCGGATGAAAGCAACCGGCGCAAAAAGACGATCCGCTCTTTCCGGCTATAACGGTTCTCTTTCTTATAAACAGCCAGCAGAATCTTATGAAAAAAGACCGTCAATGACTCCCATACCCTACCCAAAGAGGAATCTTTCGTTCCATACATTTTTTTATACCGGTATACCCTTTCCAAATAGTTGGAGAAAGCAGCGTATTCACTGTGAAAATCCTTTATGCGTGTGGATAATGTAGTCATAGAGTATCCTACCCTATATCTATAAGCGGAAATATCGGAGATAAGCAGAAAATCCGAATGAGGAAGATAATCAAGCATGAAAAGCATATCTTCCAGTCCTGAGACAGCGGGCACAAACCGAATGCCGTATTCCTTGATCAGCCTGTTATCGTATAGCTTGCCCCAAGCATACATTACGTACTTTCCGACCAGCTCCGTGAGCACACGCGAATAGTCCGCCGGCAAGATTGTCTGCTGCGGAACATGGACGGTATGCAAGGAGCCATCGGGAAGCAGCTTATCGAACCCGCAAACTACCGTTCCTCTTTGACCCTTATCGGCGGGCAATGATGCGTAAAGCTCCTGC
>OGQQ01002278.1_pt1 | contig 12779 bp, 12 predicted proteins | sample 1553281 | NCBI WGS metagenome assembly OGQQ01 (sample SAMEA2579937, study PRJEB22360) | human gut metagenome | biome: human gut; feature: human-associated habitat; material: faeces | place: Denmark | collected 2008/2010 | reverse complement strand
TCTAAAATTGTAATATTTTTGTAATAAAAATGTAAAATAAAATTGTAAAAAATATATTGACTTATTAAAATATAAAGTATAAAATTTAAATAGAAAGAAAAAATTTGCAATTAAACTAGATTTGTGGTATAATAACGTTTGGTTGTAAAATAATATATATAAACGAAGGAGAGAATTAATATGAAAAAAACAAAATTAGTAAGTGTTATTTTAATAATGGTTGTAAGCTTATCAGTTTTATTTATAACAAAAAATGTATATGCTGATAATATTACAGGTGACTTAACAGGAGCACTTTCAAGTGGAAATTCATTAACAGGTAATAGTGTATCAGGTTCAACATCTGGAAATTCAACAACAGGTAATTCTGTTGCTGGAAATACAGTAGTAAGAAATTCTACTTTAGGTAATTCAACAACAAATAATGTATTAAAAACAAATAATACAACAAGTACTTATAATAATACATCTTTACCAAAAACAGGTGTAGAAGATTCAATGCCAGCTGTAATATTAGTTGTAGTATTAGGAATATCAGCAGTATATGCTTATAAAAAAATACAAGAATATAAAAATATTTAGTTGACCAAAAGTGTCCAAAAGGGACGGTTCTTATTGGACACTTTTTGAATGTAAAAAAGTAGAGGAATTTTTCAAAATTCCTTTATTTTTTTTTCTATTTTGTATATAATATTGAAAGAAGAATGAATGTAATTATATTACCAATGAACACTAAATAAGGGGAGATACAAAATGAATGAAAAACAAGCAAAAAAAAGAATAGAAGAGTTAAGAAAACAAACAGATTATTATGCACAAAAATATTATGATGATGATGCACCAGAGATATCAGATTTTGAATATGATATGTTAATGGTTGAATTACGTAATTTAGAAAAAGAATATCCACAATTTTTATCAAAAGATTCATTAACACAAAAGGTTGGAGGGCATGTAAAAGAAGGATTTGAAAAAGTTGTACATGAAGTACCACTTCAAAGTTTGCAGGATATATTTAGTTTTGAAGAAGTAGAGGAATTCTGCCATAAGATGGAGGAAAAAGCAAAAGAAAATGGAATAGAAAAAGTAAAATATGTTGTAGAAACTAAAATAGATGGATTATCTTCAGCACTTGAATATAAAAATGGAAAATTTGTAAGAGGTGCTACAAGAGGAAATGGATTAGTTGGAGAAGATGTAACACAAAATTTAAAAACAGTAAAAACAATTCCTATGGAAATAAATGACAAAATAGATATAACAGTACGTGGAGAAGTATTTATTGCAAAAAAAGAATTTGAAGAAATGAACCAAGAAAGAGAAGAAAATGAAGAAGAATTATTTGCAAATGCACGTAATGCAGCAGCAGGGTCACTTCGTCAATTAGATAGCAAAGTAACTGCAACAAGGCCACTTGATATTTATATATTTAATGTTCAAAAAATAGAAGGAAAACAATTTAATTCTCACTTTGAAGAACTTGAATATCTTGATAAATTAGGATTTAATGTAAATCCTGTACGTATACCATGTGAAACAATAGAAGAAGTTAAAGCTGCAATAAGGAAAATAGGAGAAATGAGAGAAAAATTAACATTTGGTATAGATGGAGCTGTTATAAAAATAGATGATTTAAAATTTAGAGAGATACTAGGAACAACGGCAAAAACACCAAGATGGGCGATTGCATACAAATATCCACCAGAGCAAAAGGAAACAATCTTAAAAGATATAGTGTGTCAAGTTGGAAGAACAGGAGTAATTACACCAATGGCTATACTAGAACCAGTAAAAGTAGCAGGTTCAACAATATCAAAAACGACATTGCATAATGAAGATTTTATAAAAGAAAAAGGATTAAAAATAGGTGATACAGTAGTAATACAAAAAGCAGGAGATGTAATACCTGAAATAGTAAAAGTTGTTGAAGAAAAAAGAACAGGTGAAGAAAAAGACTTTGAAATGCCAAGAATTTGTCCAGTATGTGGAGCTGAGGCTGTAAGAGAAGAAGGAGAGGCAGCAGTAAGATGTACAGGAATAGAATGTCCTGCAAAATTATTTAGAAATTTAGTTCACTTTGTATCTAGAGAAGCAATGAATATAGACGGACTAGGAGAAAATATAATTGCTCAATTATTAGAAAGAGAATTAATTCATAATATATCAGACATATATGAATTAAAATTTGAAGATATTGCATCATTAAAAAAGAATGGAAAGAAATTTGCACAAAACTTAATAGATAGTATAAATGCAAGTAAAGAAAATGATTTATACAGATTAATAACAGCATTAGGAATTAGACATGTAGGTGGAAAAGCATCAAAAATGTTAGCTAGAAAATATAGAACAATGGATAATTTGGCAAATGCTACATTTGAAGAGTTAAGTGAAATAAAAGACATTGGAGAAGTAATGGCCAATAGTATAAGAGAATTTTTTTCACAAGAACAAACATCAGACTTGTTAAACAAATTAAAAAAAGCTGGTGTTAACATGAATTGTTTAGAAGAAGAAAGTACAGATAAAAGATTTGAAGGAAAAACTTTTGTGTTAACAGGAAGTTTAGAAAAATATACAAGAAAAGAAGCAGAAGATATAATAGAAAGACTAGGTGGAAAAACATCTGGTTCTGTATCTAAAAAGACAGATTATGTACTAGCTGGTGAAGATGCAGGAAGTAAATTAACAAAAGCACAGAGTCTAGGAGTTACAGTTATATCGGAAGATGAATTTGAAGAGATGACAAAATAAAGGAGAGAATATGGAAGAAAAATATACATTTGAAATGATGTGGGAAGATTTAAATAATGGATATCAAATTTTTTACACATATGTAAGAAATAGATACTTATTATTTAAAACTGCACCAAACTGTTATACACAAAAATTATTATCAGATCACAAAAAAAATCCACAGCCCAAAATGTCAATGCTTACATTAAAAAGAGTTAAGGAAATGTTTCCAGACATGGAGGATATTGAATATAAAATAATAAGTGATAATTAAAAAGGATTAAATAAATTTTACAAAATAGCATAAAATATTATTATAATTATTATATAAAAATATCAATTTTTCGTTGACAAATAAAAGATAAAAATAGTATAATAATTATAGTAAGTAAATGTTTCTCGCTTGTGGTTGGTGCGAGTAATAAATCATACTACTTCGTTAAATGTTCTCGCTTGTGGTTGGTGCGAGTAATAAAATATACCATTTAGTAAATTATTTGGTTCTTTTTCCTTAAGGGATAAGGAACCTTTTTTTGTTAAATAAACTTCCGGCTGTGCCGGTAGTATAGTAGGCTTTAGCTTTGTAGCAAAGCAACTCCTTTCATGTTATAATATCAATATGTTTCGACGCATAAATGATAAAATAAATGAAAGGAGTTGCGTATCATGAATAGTATATTCAGTAAGAAAACTAAAGAAGAAAGTACTACATATGATACAATGTCAAGTTTATCACATACAAAATGGAATTGCAAATATCATATAGTATTTACGCCTAAATATAGGAGAAAAATTTTTTATGGACAGAAAAGGTTAGAAATTGGAAAAATATTAAGAGATATTTCAGATTGGCAGGAAGTGAAAATTATAGAGGCGGAAGTTTGCCCAGATCATGTCCATATGTTTGTGGAAATACCACCCAAATTGTCAGTATCAAAATATATGGGAATATTAAAGGGCAAAAGTAGCCTCATAATTTTCCAGAGGTGGTCAAATTTGAAATACAAATTTGGCCAACGAAGTTTTTGGTGCCGTGGATACTATGTAGACACGGTTGGTAAAAATGCAAAAAGAATAGCAGAATATGTAAGAAATCAATTGCGGGAAGATATGATGTATGATCAAATATCAATAAAAGAATATAAAGACCCGTTTAACGGGTCATAAAAGACGCATGCGTCGGAACAGCTATGAGCCTTGAGGCTCTGCTTGTAACATAGCCTTTTAGGCGTTATGAGTAAAAAGCCCCCGGCTTAGCCGGGGGATAATTACTGTATAACAGAGAAATAATATAGGAGATGAGGAATTGGAATTAAAAGAAGGTTATGTATATCATATTAAAAATACATATTTTGAATTAGTAAAAGATGATAAACTAATGAAAAATCATGAAGGGGATTCAACAAGACCAAATTATTTTTGCGTTAAGATGGAAAATGATAATATATTATGGTTTATTCCCATGAGTAGTAAAGTTGAAAAATATGAAGAAATAATAAAAGATAAAATGCAAAAATATAAAAAATGTGATACAATTGTAATTGGAAACTATAGAGGAAGAGACAATGCATTTCTAATTCAAAATATGTTTCCAATTATTAACAAGTACATAGATCATATTGATACAGTTCAAGGTAAGGCATTGCAAGTACCGTCAGAAACAAGAAAATTAATATTAGATAAAGTAAATAAGATATTTAAATTAAAGAGTAGGCGGAATAAATCTAATATTTCCAGATGTTGATAGAATAGAAAAAATATTATTAAAAGAATTGGAAATAGAAAATAATAGAAAATAAAAATTTTATTAAAAAATAGTTAAAAGGAGAAAATTGATGGCAATAATTATTGATGGAAAAGAACTAGCAAAAAAAATAAGAGCAAATTTAAAAATAGAATGTGAAGAATTAAAGAGAAAAAATATAAACTCAAAATTAGCAGTAATAATGGTAGGAGAAGACCCAGCATCAAAAGTATATGTAAGAAATAAAAGCAGAGCATGTGAAGATGTTGGGATAGAATATGAAGAATATTTACTAGATTTCAAAATAGCTCAAAAAGAATTAATAGAACTAATAGAAAAATTAAACAATGATAAAACAGTAAATGGAATATTATTGCAAAGTCCAATACCATCAAATTTAGATATAAATGAGGCTTTTAGAAAAATATCACCAGAAAAAGATGTTGATGGTTTTAATCCTGTAAATGTAGGAAAACTAGTTTTAAATCAAGATACTTTTGTATCATGCACACCATATGGAATAATGAAAATGTTTGAAGAATATGATATTGACTTAACTGGTAAAAATGTGGTAATATTGGGTAGAAGTAATATTGTAGGAAAACCATTAATACATTGTTGCCTAAATAAAAACGCGACAGTAACATCATGCCATTCTAAAACACAAAATTTAGCTCAAAAAGCTAAAGAGGCAGATATATTAATATCAGCAATTGGAAAAGCAAATTTTGTTACAGCAGATATGGTTAAAGAAAATTCAGTTGTAATTGATGTAGGAATAAATAGATTAGACAATGGAAAAATTACAGGTGACGTTGATTTTGAAAGTGTAAAGGAAAAAGCAAGTTATATTACACCGGTTCCTGGGGGAGTTGGACCGATGACAATTGCAATGCTTATGAATAATGTTATTAAGGCTACTAGAAGACAAAATGGAATGGTAGATTAAGATTAGAAATAAATAAAGTGGGACACAAATTATTGTGTCTCTTTTTGCGTTTTGAGACAAGATTAATAGTTTAAAAGTGTATTATTATTTGGCTGAAAAATGAAAAAATAAAAAGGAGGAATATAAAAATTGGAAAACTTAGAAAATAAAAAATACTGGATTTGGTTTAGTTTAATAAAAGGATTAGGATGTGTAAGAAAAAACAAGTTGCTAAAAATATATGATACACCAGAAGAAATATATAAATTGAGCAAGAGTGAGTTACTAAAAATTGATGGAATAGGGGACGAGACGGTAAAAAATATTATAGAAGCAAAAAATGAAAAGATATTGAATTATCATATTAAATATATGAAAGAAAATAATATCGATATTATCCACATCTGTGAAAAAAGTTATCCACAGATATTAAAGCAAATTTATGATGCACCAGTGAGTCTGTATATAAGAGGAAATAAAGAAATATTAAATGGAAAAAATGTTGGGATTGTAGGCTGTAGAGATTGTACAGATTATGGAAAAAAAGCAGCAAAATATTTTGCGTATAATTTATCAAAAGAAAAATCTATTAATATTGTAAGCGGTTTAGCGAAAGGTGTGGATAGTTATGCACATTGGGGCTCAGTGGGAGCAAATATTGAATGTGAAAGCACCAAAAACTGTGGAAAAAAACAGGTGAGTTGTGGAAAAACAATTGCAGTTCTTGGAAATGGCTTGGATATGATATATCCAAAAGAAAATATAGAATTAGCAAATGAAATTATAAGAAGCGGAGGAGCAATTATATCTGAATACCCATGTGGAACAAAACCAGATAAAATGAATTTTCCTGCAAGAAATAGAATTATTAGTGGATTAAGCAAAGGAATAATTGTTATAGAAGCAAAAGAAAAAAGTGGAACATTGATTACAGTTGATTTTGCATTAGAACAAGGGAGAGATGTTTTTGTGGTTCCAGGAAATATTAATTCAATAAACTCTGTAGGAACTAATGATTTAATTAGACAAGGAGCAAAAATTGTTACATCTTATGAAGATGTAGAATAAAAATTTTAATAAAAGTCAAAAATATAAAAAATGACTTTTATTTTTAAAAAGATATACAAACAAACGTTTACAATATTAAAATAAAATAGTATAATAATTATAGTTTATGAAAATGGAGGTGTACAATGCAAAATACAGAACAACATATTTATGCTGCAATAGATTTAAAATCATTTTATGCATCTGTAGAATGTCAAGAAAGAGGACTAAATCCATTAACAACAAATTTGATTGTTGCAGATAATAGTAGAACAGAAAAAACAGTATGTTTAGCTGTTACACCAACTCTAAAACAATATGGAATAGCAGGCAGAGCTAGATTATTTGAAGTAATAAAAAAAGTCAAAGAAATAAATATAGAAAGAAAAATAAAAGCACCAAATCACAAATTTACAGGAACAAGTTATGATGATATAGCATTAAAAAAGAATCCAGATTTAGAACTATCTTATATAATAGCGCCACCACGTATGAAATACTATATGCAATATAGCACAAAAATATATAATATTTATCTTAAGTGGTTTTCGGCAGAAGACATATATGTATATTCTATTGATGAAGTATTTATAGATTTAACACATTATTTAAAAACTTATAATATGAGAGCAAGAGAATTGGTAACAAAAGTTATTCAAGATGTTTATGATAATACAGGAATAACAGCCACAGGAGGTATGGGAACTAATTTATATTTAGCTAAAGTTTCTATGGATATTGTTGCCAAACATACAAAACCAAATGAAAATGGAGTTAGAATAGCAGGATTAGACGAAATGCTTTATAGAAAAATGCTTTGGAACCATACACCTATCACAGATTTTTGGAGATTAGGTAAAGGATATGCCAAAAAACTTGAAAAACATGGGATTTTTACTATGGGTGATGTGGCAAGAACATCTATTAAAAATGAAGATTTGCTATATAAATTATTTGGAATAAATGCAGAACTATTAATTGACCATGCTTGGGGATATGAGCCTGTAACAATAGAAAATATAAAAGCATATAAGCCATCATCTAATAGCATTAGTTCTGGACAAGTATTACACTGTCCATATAATTACGAAGATACAAAATTAATAGTAAAAGAAATGTCTGAACTTTTAACATTAGATTTAGTTAAGAAAAATTTAGTAACAAATCAAATTGTAATGACAATAGGATATGATGTTGAAAATATGACAAATAGAAATATCAGTTATAATGGAGAAGTAACAACAGATAGATACGGACGTAAAATTCCAAAGCATGCACATGGAACCATTAACTTAGACCATCAAACATCATCTACTAAAATTATAATGGATTCAACAATGAAATTATATGAAAGAATTATAAATAAAAATTTGCTTGTAAGAAGAATAAATATTACTGCAAATAATGTAATAAATGTTATAGAAGCGGAAAATGATAAAACATTTGAACAAATTAATTTATTTACAGACTACCATAAAAAGGAGCAGGACCAGCAAAAAGAAAAAAGAGAAAGAAATTTACAAAAAGCAGTAATAGATATAAAAAATAAATATGGAAAAAATGCCATAATTAAAGGGATGAATTTGCAAGATGCAGGAACTACTATTGAAAGAAATAATCAAGTAGGTGGGCATAAAGCTTAAATTGACAAAAGTTTATACAAGCAAGTTTATGACTTGAGAAGGGAATAAAAGTAAAAATGAATAAAAATAATTATGATGATATTATAAATTTACCACATTATGTTTCAAAAAAAAGACCACGAATGAGTATGGAACAAAGGACTGCGCAGTTTGCTCCATTTGCAGCATTAACTGGATTTGAAGATGAGATTGAAGAGGCAGGGATAGAATTTATTAAAAAAATGGATACACAATAAAAATACACCACATTTAGCTTTGCCGAGCTGTGTGGTGTAAACTTTTTTACGATAATTATGAAAAATAAAAAGAAGTAATTTTACAATTACTTCTTTTATGGTGGCTCGAAGTGGAATCGAACCACTGACACGGGGATTTTCAGTTTTCTGTGCTACTTAATATTAGATGTTAGTTAGTATTAGTTATCATTACTTAAAACCTATGAAATTAGCACCTTTGGGAGTAATTTATATTAAAAATATTTAAAAGTTAGTAAAAAGCAAAATGACTTTTTTGAGAGAAATTTTTTAGATGTTTTTTAGATATAAACATCTACTACTATTGATATTAATTTTGTATTTTCTATAACAGCAAATTATATTATGGAGGTTATGATTATGAAAAATGAAGAATTAAAAAAAGAATTTACAGATGAAAAGACTGGAATAAGTTATACATTAGTTGGTGATTATTATCTTCCCAACTTAACTTTGGAACAAGAAGAAAAAATCACATTAAATAAATATGGAAGAATGAGATTAAACTATTTAAAAGAACACAAAAAGGTTGAATTTTCTATAATGTTTATGAATATGACATTAAATAAGCATTTAAAAGAAGTACAAGAAACTGCTCAAACAAGAGTCAATGAGTTAGTAGAACAATTAAAGTCTAGAAGTGATTTAACAGAAGATATGAAAAATACTGATCCATTATATTGGGTTGGTACAATGAACGCAATAAAAGGTCAAGCAGAAGCAATTGTTCTAAAAGAATTAATTTTTGTGTAACAGCAAATTCTTTACTAAAAAAATAAAATGCCTTAAAAATGATTTTGAGGCTTAATTGAATAAAGAAAATAGAGAGCTACTTATAGTTTTAAAGCTATAGGTAGTTTTTTTGTTTTCAAAAAGAGAAATGCAACACCTCTTAAAAAGTGTTTGGTGTGATGAGCCGATGCTATAAAGTTTATCCGTATTTGTATTAAAGGTCTATTAATACAATGTGCGTAAGTGAGATGGTAGAACGCTAACTCACAATAATAAAAATGTATTCGGTGGCAAAACTTGAAATGGATTTGTAATTGTAAAAAGTTTGGGCAAGTATGAACAAAGATACAAAGTAGTATCAGCAATTATAGTAGCAAAAGCTACTTACTAGACTACCTATGAAACGAGGCGAATGACCGACGGTTTCTAATATAGGTGTAATAATTCTCTTATTTGCATAAGGGGATATTACACCTATTTCTACTTTAGCTCATTCCCTCTGGTTTCTATATTTATTTGCCATAGAGCATGGAAGTTTGAAACCGAGCAAGGTTTCAAAGAGCAAAGGAAAATTTATTTTTTCTTGCTCTTTTTTAATAAATGCAGATATGCAGTTTATTGAAAACCTAACAAATGAACTTGTCATTTGTTAGGAGAAAATCAAAAGTGCGAGTAGCAATTTTGATTTGGGTTGTAGGGTTTCCCTGCCACACAGATAAACTTTGTTTGTCTAGTGTGTTAGACAAGTAAACTTATTTTGAGCAAGAAAGGAGCGTTGAAGCTATGAGTTACGCTATCGTAAGAAATGAAAAATTAACAAGAGCAGAAATAAATGGAAAAGGTACTCACAATGATAGAAAGGCAAAAAATCATTCTAATAAGGATATTGATCCTACTAGAACACATTTGAATTATTATATTAAGAAAAATGAGTTCACTTATACAAAAGAATTTGACAAATATATAAAGGAAAATAATTTGAAAGGTCATCTTCGTAGTAATAGTATCATAATGTGTCAAATGATATTTACTTCTGACCAAGCATTCTTTGATAAAATTGGAGAAAAAGAAACTAAAAGATATTTTGATGAATGTTATAAATTTATCTGTAATTATAAAAATCTAGGAGAAAAGAATATAATATCAGCAGTAGTACATTTAGATGAAGGAGCACCACATATGCATTTAATGTTTGTTCCTGTTGTTCATACAAAAGATAAAGAGGGCAATGAAATTGATAAAATATGTGCTAGAGATTTTTGGAAAGGTAGAGATAGTTACAGGAAGTTACAAGATGCCTATTTCAATCATGTTAAATCAAAAGGCTTTGATTTAGAAAGAGGTATGTTTGTAGAAGATACTGATAGAAAACATTATACTATTGAAGAATATAAGAAAATTACAAATTATGATAATACCAAAAAACTTTTAAATGAAATGAAACTTGAGTTACCAGAAGTTCCAGATATAAATGACATTAGCAAGTTTTCAATAAAGAGAGATGAAAAGATATTAGAAAAAATTATAAAGCCTAAAGATGATTTGATTAAAGAATTGTACAAAGAAAATCTCTCTTTGAATAAAGAATTATCAAAACAGTCCAAAGTTGTTGATGAGGCTACAAAATACCAAAAAGAAAGAGATAAAATACTTGCTGATAATCAAGAACTTAATAATACTGTTAGAAATTTAGAATATGAATACACAGAAAAGAAGAAAACTCTTGAACACGAATTTGAAGATAAATCATTTAATTTAGAATGGCAATATAAAAATAAAATTCATAAGCTAGAAAAGGAAAATTCACATTTACACAAAATTATAGATAAATTCAAAGAAACTACTAAAAATTTCATAAAATGGATTTGTAAAAAATTTGATTTACCTTCTGGAGATGAGATTATTAGAGATTTTGAAAAAGAAACTCATACTTTTCTTGATGCTGAAAAACAAATTAAACACGAAAAAAATATGGAAAATGAATACGAGCTAGATAGATAACAAGATTTTAGTCTAATTCAAAATCGGAGCTTAAAGTATCAAACTTATAAGCTCCAATTTTCTTTAATAAATTTACCATCTTGTTCTAATATAGTTATTTGTCTTTTTATTTCTTCTATATCTTCATTATTAAATTTTTCAAAATTATCATAAAAACCTGTGGATTTATTAGGAAAAACTAATGCTTCACCCCAAGTTTGAGTTGTTGAATCTTTTGTTCTGCCATATAAATGAATGTGAAATTCTGGATTCATTCCTTTTTGATATGCCCAGTTTCCATTTTCTTGATAATTTATTCTTTCAACATTTATATTTCTATTTTTCATTGCTTTTTCCATTGCTTCACCTATTAGCATTGTTAATCTCATTACTTCAATAGCCAATTTAGGTTCAAGTTCAATTCTACTACTAAAGTATTTTTCTTTAGATCTTATCCATAAATGTCCTCCATCTGTTCTAGGTATATGTGGTACTTTTGCTACAACAAAGTTTTCTGTTTCATAAATTACTTCATCTTTAAATGGCTCTATTTCTTTATCTAATAATTTAATTAGTTTATCTGGAAAATTTACAGTCATTCCTTCAATGTTTAATTTATATACTTTTTTCATAATTTCTTCGTTATCAATTCCCCATAATCTAACACCAAACCCATTATTATTAGCAATTTCTATATCTTCTTTAGATACCAAACTTGCTCTAGGACAAATTTGAGTTCCATTTATTCTTAATAATTTTTCTATATTCTCTTTACTTATTCTATCTTCAATAAGCCATGATAATTTTATATTCGGATCTATCTTTCTAACATTTTCCAGTGCTTCATATAAAAATGAGGTTATATAAATATTATTATGTACTTTATATTTATTTATAATTTCTAATGTTTCTTTCTCTATTCCTAAAACTTTTAGTTCTATCGCAAATGTTAAATCTTTATCTAAATAATCTCTTGCAAAATCTTCAAATAATACTATTTTTTCATTTTTATATTTGTTATCAAACCAAATACCAAAATCTAATTCTAATAATTCTTGATAAGTATGTTCTTCAATTTTTCCTGTACCATTTGATTTTTTATCTATATAATCATCATGAAATATAACTATTTTCCCATCCTTTGTTTTTTGAAGGTCTAATTCTATTCCGTTTGCATTTAATTCTATTGCTTTTTCAAATGCTACTTTTGTATTTTCTGGAGCATAAGCTGATGCTCCTCTATGTGCATATATAATAAAATCATTAGCTTTATCAAAATTATATTTAACAACTTCACAATTTTTTATTCCTAAATCAATAATGTTATTATCATTTGGAATACCATTAAAATATGTATTAATTGCTCTACATACACCATTATGTGTGACAATTAATATATTTTCTTCTTTACGATTTTTTAAATCATTTAGAAAATTATGTACTCTTTGTATAAATTTATTTACATTTTCTGCATCTTTATATTCGTGGGTATTAACTATGCTCCAAAATCCATCATAATCAAAATCATCGTGTAATCTTCCTTCATTTTCTCCATAACAAATTTCTAATAATCGTTCATCATAAATGATTGGAATATTTCTATCTTTATTTATTATATTATTTTATTTCTCTTCGTTCTATCATATCGGAAAGCAGATTGATACTTGCATCAATTCCGAGAAAATCAGATTTTAAATAAAAGTCATAGTTGTCCA
>OGQQ01002277.1_pt1 | contig 12791 bp, 15 predicted proteins | sample 1553281 | NCBI WGS metagenome assembly OGQQ01 (sample SAMEA2579937, study PRJEB22360) | human gut metagenome | biome: human gut; feature: human-associated habitat; material: faeces | place: Denmark | collected 2008/2010 | reverse complement strand
CCGTATATTGTTCCTGCAATGGGCAGTCATGGTGGTGCAACTGCTGAAGGACAGCTTCAGATTCTTAAAGATTATGGAATCACAGAAGAAGCAATGGGATGTCCGATTAAGAGTTCAATGGATACGGTACAGATTGGTTTATCTGGTGTAAGACACCAGCCTGTGTTTATGGATAAAAATGCTTCAGAGGCGGATGGTATTATCCTTTTTAACCGTATTAAGCCGCATACTTCTTTCAGGGGACCTTATGAAAGTGGTCTTATGAAAATGATGGCAATTGGGCTGGGGAAGCAGTACGGCGCGCAGGTCTGCCATGAGGCGGGGTTTAAGAATATGGCAAAAAATGTCCCTATGTTTGGAAAGGCAATTATTCAGAACGCGCCGATTTTATTTGCGGTGCCGACCATTGAAAACGCCTACGATGAGACAAGCAAGATTACAGCAGTAAATGCGGACGAGATTGAAGAGAAAGAGCCGGGACTTTTAAAAGAGGCGTTTGCCAATATGCCGCGGATTCTCGTGGATAGCTGTGACGTCCTTGTGGTGGACCAGATTGGAAAAAATTTCAGCGGAGATGGCATGGACCCCAACATTACAGGAACCTTCTGCACACCCTACGCTACGGGAGGGATTGATGCACAGCGGGTCTGCGTACTGGATTTAAGTCCGGAGACACATGGAAACGGAATCGGTCTGGGATATTCCAGCGCTACGACAAAGCGAGTATTTGACAAGCTGGATTTGGCAGCTATGTACCCCAATGCTATCACATGCACAGTTTTAGGCGGGGTGCGGATTCCTATTGTAATGGAGAGCGACCGGGAAGCGATTCAGGTATGCGTGCAGACCTGCAATGAGATTGATAAGGAGAATCCCCGCATTGTGAGGATTCCGAACAGCCTTCACATCGACCATATTATGCTGTCCGAGGCATATTACGAGGAAATAAAGGAAAATCCTGACATAGAGATAGAGTCCGAGCCTGCGTATCTGCCATTCGACGATGACGGAAATCTCTGGTGAGAAACCGGCAGAGAAAAGAAGCAGGAAAATAGAGGCGTCAAACAGGTAAACAGAACAGCAGTCGAAAAGAAAACAGAGCAGTAACCGGAAGGAAAAAATAAAGCAGAAATCAAAATGAAAACAGGAGGAAGAGGAACATGAAAGCAATTCGAATCAACGCGCCGGGCGAGGTGGAAATCTGTGAAGTGGAGATGCCGGTCAGAAAACCGGGAGAAGCGCTTTTAAAACTATTGTATGGAGGAATTTGCGGAAGCGACCTGGGTTCTTACAGAGGGACATTTGCGTATTTTGATTATCCCAGGATTCCCGGACATGAGTTCAGCGCGGAGATTGTGGAGATAGACGAGAACGACAGAGGGTTAGAGCCGGGGATGGTTGTTACCTGCAACCCCTATTTTAACTGTACGAAATGCTACAGCTGTCAGCACGACATTGTGAATGCCTGCATGAACAATGAGACAATGGGCTGCCAGAGAGACGGCGCGTTCTGCGAGTACATCACCATGCCCGTAGAGCGAATTTATGACGGCAAAGGGCTTCCTCCTAAAGTGCTGGCGGCAATCGAGCCCTTCTGCATCAGTTACCACGGGGTACAGCGCGCGGGAATCCGGAAAGGTGATAAAGTCCTTGTCGTAGGTTCCGGCACGATTGGCGTACTGGCGGCGACAGCGGCAAAGGCACTGGGCGGAGAGGTCTATATCTGCGACGTGCAGGCTCCGAAACTCGCCTTTGTACAGGAACAGTTTGGATTCGCCGGCACCATTTTAAATGATTCCCCGGGGCATTTTACAGAGGCGATATCGAAAATCACCGGTACATATGAAGAAGGCGGGAATGTGCAGCCGAACGGATTTGATGTGTGCATCGAAGCGGTAGGACTTCCGTCTACTTTCCAGAACGCCATTGATGCCGCGGCATTTGGCGGAAAAGTCGTTTTGATTGGTGTGGGAAAGAAGAATCTGGACTTTAACTTTACCTTGATTCAGAAGAAGGAACTGGATGTGTTCGGAAGCAGGAATGCTCTGAAAAAGGACTTTATTGAATTGATTGACCTTGTAAAAGACGGCAAGGCAGATTTGGAGAAAGTGATTACGAATGTATATCCCTTTGAGGAGGCGGCAAAGGCTTTCGCTGATTTTGATAAGAGTGGTGGTGATATGCTGAAAGTCATCATTGATTTTACAGACATCAAATAGCAAAATCAGCACAGGCGGCGGGAAAGTGCTCCTGCCGCCTGCGTATCATCGGAAACCATAATGACAGATGTATTACATCTTGTCATTTAGTCAATAGAACCACCGCTTCCGGCAGCGTAGCAGCCACAGCGAGAAGTCAGAATCTCTTCACCGATATCGCGGTTGTACATATACCCCTGACCCATACCAAAACCAACGCATGCACAGGTTCGCTCCTTAGCGCTGGAAACTTCTCCGCCGCCGCCAATGACACAAAAACAATCTTTTCCGCCAGCCACTGCGTCCAGTTCATCGTCCGACAGTTCGCCAGTTCCAGTATCTTCAGCAAAATCTTCCTCTGTAAGGGTAATGCCTTTTTCTGCCGCGTCTGCGATGATTTTTCCTTTGGCTTCCTCGATTGACGCTGATTGCTGTTCATTCAGTTTTTTCTGAGCTTCTTCATCCTTGGAGAGAAGCTCCAGATATTTTTTCATGTTTTCAGTCATTATTCTTCCTCCTGATTTGAATCTCGTTTTTGAGTTCCTTCCGTTAATCGTCTCGTTCGTCAAACAGTTCAACGCCGGAGCCGTAGATGCCGCAGGAGCAGCGATATATATTGTGGGGCTCGCATATATCTCCAATCCATTTTATTGTCTGCCCCTCACCAATGCCGGCCATGACACATGCACAAGTTTTCTCAGGTTTATGTCTGGCTGTTCCTCCGCCGCCGAAAACGCAGAGACACTCTTTGCCGCCAGCTACTGCCTCCAGCTCATCCTCCGACAATTCACCGATATCGGCGGTTTCGGCAAAATCCTCCTCCGTGAGGGTTATACCTTTCTCTGCCGCATCCTTGATGATTTTTTCCTTCGCTTCCTGGATAGAGGCGGGTTCCTGTTCATTGAGTTTTTTCTGTGCTTTTTCATCCTTAGAGATAAGCTCCAGATATTTTTTCATATTTTCTGTCATAATGATTCCTCCTGATTCTAAAGACGGTTTTTTGTTCTGTAATTATATACGAAATGATTTCTCGAATAGCTCATTTTTCTCAAAAAATATAAAAAATTTTAAGAAATTTTTTAATGAATACCCTATAAACAAATGAGAGGAAGCATATTAGCGTGAAACAGGAGGCTGTCCGACGAGGAGATAGGATTTAAGTGGTAGTAAAAGCGCTGGAAATTTTCGTTCTCCTTAATGTTGATAAATCAATAGATTTGGTAGAAATTACAGTTGACTTGGTTGCAATATCAGCATATACTGTAACTAAAGAAAACAAGATGTTTTCTTTGAATGTTTAGTCTTTGCGGATGACGGGACGTTAATTCAGAATATCATCCACTTGAATGTTTAGTCTTTGCGGATGACGGGACATTAATTTAAAATATCATCCACTTGAATGTGAATAACTCCACGTTTTGTGGAGTTATTGTTTGTTAGGAGACAAAAGATGAGATTAGTAACTGTAAATAAAAGTTTTTATACTTTGTGTAAAAAACATGGTCTTGAAAAAGAAGTTTTGTTTAATAAGGATGGTAGACCTTGTGTGTTGTTGGTTAATTTGAGTTATAAGGGAAAATGTTATGATTTTGCAGTACCATTGCGTTCTAATATTTCTGCGACAACGCCTTTTTCACAATATTTAAGTTTACCACCTAGAAGTGATACTAAAAATGGCAGACATTGTGGAGTTCATTATGTGAAATTGTTTCCTATTACTTCTAAGTATGTTACAAAATATCATCGTCCATTATCTGATATTCATTTTCAAGCAGAGCTTTCTGTTTTACAATCTTCTGAACGTAAAATCATAAGGGCTTGTCAGAGTTATTTGAGACGATGTGAAAAAGGATATAGATTATCTATTACACCCGATATTGATGGAATTATATCCATTTTGTAATACATATTTTAAAAATGATTTCAACGATAGTTCCATCCTTTCTACCAGTGGCGGAAATACCTCGCTATAGTACAGGCGGCGGGAAAATTTTCCCGCCGCCTACATCAGTTTCCCTATTAACAAGTTATCTTTCACCAAAGTTGACCATGACGCATGTACAAGCTTTTTCTGGGCTTCTTCATCCTAGGAGAGAAGCTCCATATATTTTCTGTCATTATCGTTCCTCCTAATTTGAATTGCGGTATGCCCTTCAGGGTATACCTTGTCAGGCGAAGCCTGCCCTCCCGAAGGAATTTTTAAAGTGCTGCGTAACATTTTGCTTCAGGTTTTATCTTTTTCATGGTTTCTGTGATTTTTGAAACCCACCCTCCGCTAAACAGTCCGCAGGCGTAGAGGTCAGGACCCATGATATTGTCGGGGGTACTTTCCAACGCCGCCGCGCGGCAGCCTCCTAAACACTGCTTTGCGTGTTCGCAGGCGGCGCACTTCGGGTTCAGTTCCAGATACTCGGCTGCTCTGGTATCTATGAGGCGCATATAACGGGAATCTGTGATACATTTTGCCAGACCAAGTTCAGGTATCAGGGGAAATTCTTCCTGGATATCCATACCTGACAATGCCATGCAGGGCAGCGCCCGTCCTTCAGCAGAGATATACATAACCATGCGGGCATGACCGCAGATGCAGGTCTTCTCCGGATTGCTGCATGATTTCATCAGAGGGATGTCAAAACGGTCAGGCTTCTTCGGATGCGCGCTGAAGAAACCGCCAAGCTGAAGACTAAGAGGCATCCCGTCCTCATAGTACTGGGGAATATAATCCAGATAGAGCTGGTATAATTCCTCCATGGAAATGGATGGACCGTAGCCGCCTTCTTTCCACGCCCCCACATCGGAAATAGGGTTCGTCTTGAGAGAACGGCATCCCCATGACGCAAGGTTTTGTATGCTCTTTCTCAATGTATGTTTGTTGGCGTTATGGATGCACATCTCCGCGCCTGTGGGGAATCCTCTGTCACGGCAGCGAAGGAAAGCTTCTTCCACAATTTTTTCCGCGCCGGGAATCCCTCTCAGCCAGTCGTGATGACCTTCGCCGTCGTAGCTCATGTTGAACTCCGGATGGATACCTCTCTGTTCCAGTGCATCGAGCAGTTCGTCCGTTACCAGCTTCCCGTTGGAATAAATGGTGATAATGCGAATATCTCGTTCCAGCAGGGCATCTACAATCTCCATAAAATCCTTGCGGACCAGAGGCTCCCCTCCTGTCAGCGATACGTTCATTACGCCGCAGTCCGCAAGCTGATTAATAATATCCATCACTGTCTCATGGTCAAGCTCTCCAAGTTTGGCATCGGGCGCCGACATATAACAGTGCTTGCAGCGGTAATTGCATCTGCCGGTGACGGACCAGTGGGCGGTGCGTATATATCGCGCCGGATACTGCTTATATGCCTGCTTCGGCAAAATGCGCTCTCCCGGAGAACAGGCTTCTATAATGCCATTTTTCTCAATCAACGGAATCATATCCCGTATTTTCTGGGGAATAAGGGGAAGCGAAAGGTCCACAGAGCCATCGCACAGCTTCAGGGCATCCATCTCACTGCTGTTGATAAACAAAGCCTGACCTGTATTTGTGTCTACCAGGGCATATGGAAGCTTTTCCCATCCCCGAAGCATATAATTTTCCTTCAATTTGTAATACATATAGACCTCCTTATTTTGTCCGGAACCCGACAGTTTTCTGCGGTTTTCCCCTTTGTCCGGCGTGCCGGATTATAGTATGTTTTAGTAAATGTCACTTTTTTTCACTTCAAAAAGTCGGACGCCGGTGCCTCCGAAGCAGCATGTGCAGCGATAGGTCTCATACTTCCGGGGAGAAATCCAAGGAGTGTCTTCAAGGACTTCATACACCGTCCCTTCCCCAGCGCCGAATATGACGCATGCGCAAGTTTTTTCTGCTTTGGCATCTGTGGCAGTTCCGCCGCCGCCCAAAACACACACACAAATGTCTCCGCCAGTCACTGCTTCCAGCTCATCCTCCGAGAGCTCGCTTACTTCGGCAGCTTCGTTAAAATCTTCTTCAATAAGGGTAATCCCTCTTTCTGCGGCATCCGCAATGATTCTTTCCTTCGCCTCCTGGATAGAGGAAGACTCCTGTTCATTCAGTTTCTTCATAGCTTCTTCATCCCCGGAGATAAGCTCCAGATATTTTTTCATGTTTTCTGTCATAATGAATCCTCCTAGAAATGACTAACACGGTTTACACGTCGCTGTCGTCCCCGATGATGACTCCGTTCCGCATAAATTTGGGTACGGTCGCTCTGCCGCCAGCTACTGCGTCCAGCTCATCCTCTGTCAGTTCAAAGGATTCGGCAGATTGGTCAAAATTTCCTTTTGTAAATACGCCGTCCTTATCGAGTGCATCCGCAATGATTTTTTTGCTTTTTGCCATGTTTGCCTCTCCTTTCTGTCATTTCGGCTTCTACTTATTAAAAATTAACCTACGGCTTTACCGTAACCGGCTAAGGCGCAGGCGCAGCGCGTCATACTGGTTATCACGTCTTTAACCTTTCTTTCGCCGGATGAATCCGTCACCCATTTTGTGACGTATCCATACCCATCGCCTGTGCCGGCTAAGACGCAGGCGCAGGTGTCCTCGTATAGCGATGAGGTGGAAGTTCCGCCGCCGCCAACGGCACAGTAACATTCTTTTCCGCCGGCCACTGCTTCCAGCTCATCCTCCGAGAGGGCATCGGTTTCTGCGGTTTCGTCAAAATCTTCCTCAGTAAGGGTAATCCCTTTTTCTGCGGCATCCGCAATAATCCTTTCCTTTGCCTCCTGGATAGAGGAAGGTTCCTGTTCGTTCAGCTTTTTCCGCGCTTCATCATCCTGGGAGATAAGCTCCAGATATTTTTTCATGTTTTCAGTCATTCTTGATTCCTCCTGATTCTAAAAGCTGTTTTTTCGTTCTGTAATTATATACGAAATGATTTCTCGAATAGCTCATTTTTTTTGAAAAAATATACCCTAAAGGGCACACCGTAATACATTCCCTCCGGGAAGGCGGGCTTCGCCCGACAAGGTATACCCTGAAGGGCACACCGTAAAGCATTCCCTATGGGAGGGCGGGCTTCGCCCGACAAGGTATAAAAAAATCAGCTCAGGCGGCGGGAGAACTCTCCAGCCGCCTGTATGGAATGCTGCTTGTTAATAGTCGTCTCTGCCAGAGCCCCCGACAATGCAGATGCAGCGGTCGAAGGTTACGTCTGACCAGTCCGGCTTATACCGACCGACGCCGCCAACGACGCAGCCACAGACATCCTGCGTTTCATAGGAAGACTCGCCGCCTCCTCCGACAGCGCAGTAGCATTTTTTTCCGCCCGCTACAGCGTCCAGCTCATCTTCCGACAATTCACCGATATCGGCGGTTTCGGCAAAATCTTCCTCTGTGAGGGTAATACCCTTCACAGCCGCATCTGAGATGATTCTTTCCTTGGCTTCCTGGATGGACTCTGCTGCTTGTTCATTCAGTTTTTTCTGAGCTTCTTCATCCTTGGAGATAAGTTCCAGATATTTTTTCATATTTTCTGTCATTATCATTCCTCCTGTGCTTAATGAGAGTCATCACCATACCCGCCGATAAAGCAGCGGCAGCGTGCTTCGTCTATAGGAATCCCGCTTTGATTAGGTATATCATACATACCGGAGCCTCCAACGACGCATGCGCAGGTCTTCTGCGTTGCGTAGGAAGACTCGCCGCCTCCGCCGACAGCACAGTAACATTTTTTTCCGCCAGCCACTGCGTCTAACTCATCCTCCGACAATTCACCGGTATCGGCGGTTTCAGCAAAATCTTCCTCTGTGAGGGTAATACCCTTCTCAGCCGCATCCGCGATGATTTTTTCCTTCGCTTCCTGGATGGACTCTGCTGCTTGTTCATTTAGTTTTTTCTGAGTTTCTTCATCCTTGGAAATAAGTTCCAGATATTTCTTCATGTTTTCTGTCATTTACAACCCTCCTAATTTTAAGCGCGTTTATTTCTATATAATTATATACGAAATTATCTGACATACAGCTCACTTTTTCAATAGATTTTAAAATTTATTGTTACAGCGCGGTTTTACGAATGGCGCGGGCTGAAGTGCAACGTTTATTGGGAATCATAGCTTGTAAAATATAGCGTGCGAAGTGCGGTGACATCCAACAAATGTTATTGCAGAGCGAGACAACTATATGATACAATAAATACGTTGAGATGATTCAGGAAATAGCGAGGAAAAGACAACTTATGAGGGATGATTTTGAAAAGTTATATAACGAGTATTTTCCGAAAATATATAACTATATTTTTTACCGTCTGATGTCGCGCGAGGATACCGAGGAGCTGGTAAGTGAAGTGTTCATCAAGGTGGCGACCAATTTGGAGCGGTTTGACAGCGAAAAGGCACAGTTCAAAACCTGGATTTACCGGATTGCGCAGAACACCCTCATAGATTTTTACCGAACCCGCAAGCCGGAGGCGTCTCTTGATGATGAGAATGTGGATTGGGAGCCTTCCGTGGATTTTGAGGCACAGCTTGAGAGCATTACTTCACCGAAACGGCGCGCGATTTATCAGGCGCTTACAAAGCTGAAGGAACGGGAGAGGATGATTATTTATTACCGTTTCTTTGAGGGATATACGAACCGCGAAATCGCGAAACTGCTGCGGATGAATGAGAGTACGGTGGGAACAGTCCTGAACCGGGCGCTGAAGAAACTTAAGACGGATGAACTCAGAGACATGTTGTAAATGACGGGACGGAGACGAACCGTCGTTTTTCATAGGGGGGATAGAATGAAAAAGAATTTGTTCCGAAAAAAATCATTGGATGCCGTTGCCTCTCCGGAGAGGCTGGACGAATACATAAAAGTACTGCATCCCGGAGTATGGGGAGTGCTCATTGCATTTTTAGCTGTTATTGCGGCAGCCGTTGTCTGGTTTGCTGTCGGCACAATTCCCAATACCATCGAGCTCCAGGGTGTCGTTTTCCCGGGCGACGGAGCAGTTTTCACCCTGTCTAACACCGATGGGAAAATCCAGGATATGCGGGTCGAGGTCGGCGATTATGTGGTGCCGCATGATATACTGGCAGTGGTTGCGGAAAGCGGGAGCAATGAGGTTGAAGTCGTCCGCTCGGAGGTATATGGTGTAGTGCTGGATGCCAAGTACATGGGAGATATGGTGAGTGCGGGAGAGTCGATTGCGAGCCTTGCCCGTGTTGAGGAAGGAACGAATACTTACGAGATTCTCTGCTATGTGCCGCAGGATACAGCAAAGCGGCTGGAAAAGGGCATGGAAGTTCAGGCGTGTCCGTCGTATGCCAACCGCGAGGAGGTCGGTTATATGTACGGCTATATCTCGGAGATTGGAAAGTATCCCGTCACGGAGGAAGATATCCTTGCTTCGGTCGGAGATTTCCGTTACGTGCAGGATGTAGTAGGTGAGGGAAATAGTGTCGAGATGCGCGTCTCCATTTCTGTTGACGCCTCAAAAAGCGATGCGAAAAATTCAGCGCAGTGGTCCAGCGATGAGGGAAACAACCTGGATATCGCCACAGGGACAGTCTGCAATCTTGTAATAGTGATTGAGGAACAGAAGGCATACGAGCTTCTGTTCGGTGCGTAAGGCGGGAGGTAATGCGTATGTCGGAAAAAGTACCGGTCATTATGCAGATGGAAGCGCTGGAGTGCGGAGCCGCCTCTCTTGCCATGGTGCTTGCCTATCATGGGAAATGGCTGTCTTTGGAGCAGGTCCGGGCGGACTGCGGGGTTTCGCGGGACGGGAGCAGTGCACGCGATATCCTCAGAGCGGCAAGGGGGTATTCTCTGAAAGCGGCTGGATACCGCATGAATATCGAGAAACTCAAAGAAGCTAAATTCCCTGTGATTCTGCACTGGAATTTTAATCATTTCGTGGTACTGTGCGGCTTTAAGAAGAACGGCGCGATACTCAATGACCCGGCAAGAGGCAGAGTTGTCGTCAGTATGGAGGAATTAGACCGCTCTTTTACAGGGATTGTACTCTGCTTTGAGCCTACAGAAGAATTTCAAAAGGAGGGGAAACCGGCGAGTACGCTGGCTTTTGCGAAGGAGAGACTGCATGGCAGCGGCAGCGTCATTGTTTTCATCATGCTGTGTTCCGTTGTCAGCGCGGCGATTTCTCTCGTGATTCCACTGTTTTCAAAGTTATTTATGGACAATATACTTTCGGGGAAGAACCCGGAGTGGTTACGTCCTATGATAGCGGCTATGATTTTTGTTCTGGTGTTCCAGTTCATCGCGACCATAGTGAAAGACCGTTATTGGCTGAAAATCCAGGGAAAGATGGCGGTGTCGGCGAGTTCTTCCTTTATGTGGCATGTGCTGCGCCTGCCGGTGTCCTTTTTTTCACAGAGGTACGTGGGAGATATCGTTGCCAGACAGGGGAGCAACGAGGGAATCGCGTTCTCGCTCGTTGCTAAAATTGCGCCTGCGGCTGTCAACATCTGTATGCTGGTGCTGTATCTTGTTTTGATGATGAGCTACAGTGTCTCGCTGTCTATGGTTGGTATCACGGCAGTCATTATCAACTTGATTGTTATGCGTATGGTAAGCGAACGGCGCGTGAACGACAGCCGTGTTATCGAGAGGGATGCAGGTATGCTGGCGGGTATCACGGCGTCAGGTTTTGATATGATAGAAAGCGTGAAAGCGGCAGGAGCGGAGAACGGCTTTTTTGAGCGATGGAGCGGGGCATCAGCCCGCGCGCACAACAGCCGGATGAAATTTAAGAAGAGAGAACAGTACTATTGTGTTGTGCCGAGATTAGTGCGGAAGCTCACGAACACGGCGGTGCGGGTGCTGGGTGTTTATCTGATTATGAAGGGCAATTTCACAATCGGTATGTTTATGACTTTCCAGGAATTTCTGTACGGATTTATGGAGCCTGTGAATCAGCTTTCAGACATCGGCACTACGTTCATTGAGATGCGCACCCAGATGGAGCGTGTTGAGGATGTACTTCAATATGGGACGGATATACCGTCGGATTTTGAGGAAGAGTCTGAAGGGAAGCTTCACGGGGACGTGGAGCTGTCGCATGTAACGTTCGGTTACAGTCCGCTGGCGGAGCCGCTGCTTCGTGATTTTTCCATGAAGGTCAAGGCGGGGGAAAGTGTGGCGTTTGTCGGGGCGTCCGGAAGTGGAAAATCGACGCTCGCGAAGCTTATCTCCGGTCTGTATGCGCCGTGGGAGGGAGAAATCCTTCTCGACGGGAAACCACGAGGAGCCTATAAGCGCGGCACACTGCCCGCATCTCTCAGCGTAGTGGACCAGGATATTATTCTCTTTGAGGATACGATTGAGAATAATATCAGCATGTGGAATCCTGATATCTCACGCGCAGAGATTATCGAGGCGTGCAAGGGTGCGGAAATACATGAGGATATTGTTGCGCGTCCGGAGGGATATGGACTGCTCCTTAAGGACGGCGGCAATAACTTTTCTGGAGGTCAGCGTCAGCGCCTGGAAATCGCCAGAGCGTTGGCAACGAACCCGTCAATTCTCATTCTGGATGAGGCGACCAGCGCACTTGACGCGCGGACTGAACAGAAGATAATGGAAAACATAAAAGCGCGCGGAATCACGCTCATCATCATCGCCCATCGTCTCTCGACAATCAGAGACTGCGGGGAGATTATCCTTTTGGAGGGCGGAGAGGTCTGTGAGCGAGGAACGCACGAGGAACTGATGGCGGCGCACGGAAAATATGAGACGCTTGTAAAAAGTTAGGAGGGCGCATGGAACAGCGGGAACAGACAGAAAAAAACAGTATAAAATCTGATGCCATGGCGGGTGCTCTCTCGGAGCTTATCTCAATTTTTGATAAGAGCGGACGACGCGCACGGCGCACGAGCCGCGTACCAAAGGGAGTCAAGGGAGAGGCGGCGGTTGACCGTGCCCTTCTTGATATCCTCTGGTTCTGGAAGATTGAGGCGGAGCCGGCGCCGAAGGAGATTGAGGAGGAGAATCTGCGCATCGACTATATTCTCCGTCCGACGGGGGTTATGCGGCGGCATGTGGAGCTTTCCGGAGCCTGGTGGAAGGACGCCTGGGGACCTATGCTCGGCTGGCTTGCAGACGGGACTCCGGTAGCGCTGCTGCCTGATTTTATGGGCTACAGCTACAGAGACCCATCGAGCGGAGAGACGATTAAAATACGGGAGAGTACGGCTGAAAATATAAGCGCTTCAGCGGACTGCTTTTACAGAGGGCTTCCCTCCCGTCCGCTGAAGCTTAAGGATTTGGCTGTGTTCGCGGTCAAGAGCATATCACTGACGGACATGATACTTGTAGTAGCGGCTTCTATCGTTGTGAGCCTGTTGGGTATGATTCTTCCGGTGATTAACAAGATGCTTTTTGATATCATCATTCCGAGCGGGCTGCTTGGCAATATACTTCCCGCGGCGGCACTGATGATAGGGGCGAATGTGGCGAGTATGCTTTTCGAGCTCACGCGTACCCTTTGCCTGACGCGCTTTTCCGACAAGCTGACCATATCGGTGGAGAGTGCGGCTATGGCGCGCATATTTTCCCTGCCAATTTCCTTTTTCAGGGATTATACGGCAGGGGGGGTGGCGGTCGGCGGTGGGGTGGGGGGGATGCCGTAGT
>OGQQ01002266.1_pt1 | contig 12829 bp, 22 predicted proteins | sample 1553281 | NCBI WGS metagenome assembly OGQQ01 (sample SAMEA2579937, study PRJEB22360) | human gut metagenome | biome: human gut; feature: human-associated habitat; material: faeces | place: Denmark | collected 2008/2010 | reverse complement strand
GCATCATGGAAAACGTCATCAGATACTTATGCGTAAAGCAGGAAGCATAAGCCAGAGGAAGAAAAGAAGGAAGAACCTGAGATTACACCACCTAGTCTTGAAAAGCCAAAGACTGAGAAGAAATCACAGAAGAAGCAGAAAGCCCCGGCTACACCTGCGGAACGTAAGGAAGCGAAGGAAACCCTGACTGATACCGATGGACAGGCGGACGATTTGCAGATTACAGCATTAAAGAATGCCTGCAAGGAACTGATGGAAAAGGATTCTGATCAGGAAGAGTTCGTACAGAAGATCGCTATGAAAACCAATGGTTTTACTAAGGTGACACGTTCTCAGTGTGAGCAGCTCATTAGAAACCTTGGAGAGATGATTGCCGCCTATGGCGAGTAAGGAGGCAGTCATGGAGAGAGATTATCTGGAATGGGTGAATAAAGCTTACAGAGCTTTGGTGGACAACTCAGACATCCCGAAGATGGAACTCAAGACATTTGACGGTGGTAAAATTTCAGTTTATCGTTGCGGTGATGTTATTCGCTGCGATATTAAAAGACCTGAAACCAAACGTGCATAAGGAGAATGGATTATGTCGGATAATGTGAATCATCCATCCCACTATGAAACGGGAAAGTTTGAGTGCATTGACGTGATGGTAGAGACTTTAGGTGCAGAAGCAACGAAGAATTTTTGCGTATGCAACGCCTTTAAGTACATCTACCGTCACAGACGGAAAAACGGTTTGGAAGATATTCAGAAAGCTATCTGGTATCTGAATAAAGCCGTGGAGCTGGATGGACAGATTAAGAAGGAAAACAACGATTATTATCGAGAGCTTAAAGAACGTGTTAAGGAGATTCAAACATGAGAAAGATGAAGAGAATGCTTGCAAGAGAAGCTATGAAAAGAGCAGGACACAAGCATATAAATAAGAAGCTTGCAGTATTGTGGAGACGTTATATTTAATGAGGAGGAAGTTCTATGAAGTGGAATGATAATAACACCATTACAATTACGCCACCATCCCGCCCGAAGAAGATCACGGGTACACGCTTTGCAGCGATTATGGGATTAAATAAGTGGACAAGTCCATTTAATGCGTGGTGTGCGATCACCAGAACCTATGAGGAGCCTTTTGAGGACACCATTTACACCATCGCAGGTAAGACGATTGAGCCAAAGCAGGCTGATTTCATGAAGAAGTCTTACTTTATGAGCAATTTGATCACCCCTACCGATGTTTATGGTGAGGACTATTTCAAGAAGACATGGGGAGATTTCTTCCGTGATACACCGATCTTTGGTGGTATGTGGGACTACCTGCTTGTGGACAAAGAGGGCAAGCCAACAACGGTATTGGAAATGAAAACCACGAAGCGTTCTGAGGACTGGATTGAAGATGTACCTGAATATTACGCTTTGCAGGCTGCACTCTACGCCTACTTGCTTGGAGTCAATGACGTAATTATGGTATGTTCGGTTCTTGGTGAAAAGGACTATGATGACCCGGCAGCTTATGAGTGTAAAGCTGAGAACACTTTCGTTCGTCCGTTTAAGGTGTCTGAGAGATATCCGAACATGAAGAAAACGATCACTCAGGTTAAGAAGTGGTGGAAAACTCATGTGGAGGGTGGTGTATCTCCGAAGTATGATGAAAAGGCTGACGCTGATATTCTGAAAGTGCTGAGAGATAACAACCTTTCCCCTGATTCTGATCTGGACGCAATGGTGAAGGAAGCCGAAGGGCTTATGATTCATATCGAAGAGGTAAATGCAACCATAGCTGACGATGAAAAGCGTCTGAAAAAACTGAAAGAACTGATTAAGGAAGCAAGTATGAGCCAGTTCAAGCCGGGTGATAAGACTGTTACGATCACAGGTGGCAGCTATGATTTTGTCACGACTGTCAGCATGAATAAGAAACAGGACTTCGATACGGAAGCAATGGAGAAGGACGGTGTGCTTGATAAATACATGACTGAGAATGAAAAGCCTGACTATCGTTTAGTTCCTAAGCGGAAGGAGCTGGCATGATTAAATATCTTAGTCTGTTTAGCGGAATAGGTGCTTTTGAAAAAGCATTAGAAAACCTCGGGATTAAATATGAGTTAATCAATTACTGTGAAATTGACAAGTACGCTAGTAAAGCATATTCGCTGATACATAGCATACCTGAGAGCAAGAATTTAGGTGATATCACTATGGTGGATGAAAAGCTTCTTCCTATAGATATTGATCTGCTTACATACGGTTTTCCTTGCCAGGATATTTCTATCGCAGGGAGGAAAAAAGGACTTGTTGATGAAAATGGTAATAAGACTAGAAGCGGACTCTTCTTTGATGCGTTGCGTATTATCGAACACTGCAAACCTCGAATTGCTATTGCTGAAAATGTACAAAACCTTACTAATAAGAGCATGACTCATATATTCAGCACAGTTTTAGACAGTTTGAGTGATATAGGATATACATCTTACTGGAAGGTTCTTAATAGTGTAGATTATGGTATACCTCAGAATAGGAAACGAGTATTTATTGTTTCCATCCGTAAGGATACGGATGATGGTTCTTTTCAATTCCCATTAGGAACTGAACTTGAAAAGTGCATGGGGGATTTTTTAGACGAAAAGGTTCCTGATGAATTTTACCTATCAGAGAAAAAACTTCAAAGTGTTATAAAACATCATGAAGCGCATTCTGGTCACATTGCAAATAGGGGGGGACATGTCCAACTCTTTGCTCAAGAGACTATAGAGATCCGAAGGTAGTATTTGTACCAATGAAAATAATTCAATCTGCTAATTTGAACTATTATGGAAATAGTCAGATGAACCGTATTTATTCCCCAGAAGGTCTTTCCCCTACATTAAAAACAGTTAGTGGGGGGGACGTGAAGTGAAAGTTGAAACTGACGGCAGATACCGCAAATTAACCCCGAAAGAATATTTTCGGTTGATGGCTTTTTCGGATTCTGATTACGAAATACTGGTAAAGCATGGAATATCAAAAACCCAAATCTATAAGATGGCAGGCAACTCCATTGTGGTAACTGTCTTAGAAGAACTGTTTAAAAAGATTTATGAGCCTGCAACTCAGGGGATTGATTCTTTAAAGAAACAATCTCTGAATATATTAGATAACATTTAAGGAGGATTGTAAAATGGCAAAGATTGGTTTAAGTCAGGGATTCGCATCTATCCCGAAAGGAAATCACGTATTTAAGATCGTAGGAGTTACCTACAAGGAAGATTTTGGCAAGATGGAGGTTACAATGCAGATTGCATCGGGACAGCGGCACATTGAGAAGTTCAGTCTCCTTGACAATCAGGGAGAACCTAACCAGAAAGCATTGAACGCTTTCAGCTATTTTGCAAAGACTGCACTCAATGATTTCAGTCTTGATGAGATTGATGAGCAGGATTTAGTGGGACACTACATCCGCTGCGATGTAGAGCATGAAGAAGTTGAAAGCAATCGTACACCGGGAAAGATGGTGACTTTTACGAGATTAGGTTGGGATAAGGAACCTGCTGACGGATTTGACATTATGCCACGTCCTGAGACATCCACTACATCTGTTGCACCTGCTGCAAAAAAATCAGAAAACAAGAAGCAGAAGTTTGACCTTGATAGCTTGCTTGGATAACTGAGAGTTTATAAAGAGGGCGAAGTTTACTATCAAACTCTTCAATGGTTATATTAAAATATTCTCAAAATGGAGGATTGAAGATGAACACAAACGAAAGAATTAAGATTTTCAAGTCCCTGATGGGTCAGGTGTTCGGTAAGGAAGATGTAGATTACTTCGTAGCCACTCTCAGAAGAATGGGTTATTTCACCGCCCCTGCTTCCACGAAGTATCACGGGAACTATGAAGGTGGTTTGTTCGATCATTCCCTTGAAGTGACTAAGAGTCTGTTGCATCTTACCAAACATCTAAAACTTCACTGGAACAGCAGAAAGAGTCCCTATTTTGTAGGAATGTTCCATGATCTTTGCAAGTGTGACAACTACATTCACAACGGAGATGGAACATACAGCTACAACCCGAATGTCACCCTTCCCGGTCACGGTGAGAAGTCTTTGGTACTTCTGGAAGCGAATGACATCGGTGTGACTGAGGAAGAGAAAGCGTGTATCAGATGGCACATGGGAGCGTTTGATGACAAGGAAAACTGGGATAAGTACGGAAAGGCTATTGAGAAATTTCCCAACGTCCTGTGGACTCATACGGCAGACATGATGGCTGCCAGAATCAAAGGTATTTAAGGAGGAAGCACTATGAAGAAAGTAGTTGCTGTAGTGATTGCCACTCTTATGATGGCGGTACTTATGATCGGATGTACGGAATCGGAACAGGTTTCGTATAACATAGGTAAAGAAGCTGACAACTTCAATGTAACCCGTAAACTGACTGTAATCAATGCCAGAACTGATACGATCCTGCTTGAAATGGAAGGTACATTTTCTCTCAGCAATAATTCAAACAATGAACTGGAAGTTATCTGTGAAGTGGGAGATGGGAAGTATCAGAAGCATTTTGTATACCTGAATGATGACACTATGTATGTGGTAGAAGATATTTCCGGTGCGAATGTTGATAAGTACCATTATGAAATCAACTTCCTTCCAGAATACGGTGTCAAGGTTACTCACAACGATTAAGGAGAACTACTATGGGAGCATTGATTGGATTTATCGGAGGTTTTATCACAGGTCAGATTTTCTTGATCTGTGTAGCAGTTATTGGTGCAGGCAGAGAAGATAAGAAAGCACCGACTAAAGAAGAGTGGAAACAGGAGGACTAAATCATGACAGGTAAAGAATATCAGGAACTTGCAATCAGAACTTGCAGTATTCCTTATGATCAGAAAAACGATAGACTGTTTCATGCTGTTTTTGGATTGAACAGCGAAGCAGGAGAGGTTGCAGGAATCTTACAGAAGAAGTATCAGGGACATGAAGTGAACCGTGAGCATATGGAAAAGGAACTTGGTGACTGTCTCTGGATGATCGCAGAAGCGTGTGACTCACTCGGAACGGACATTGATACAGTCATGCAGATGAACATTGACAAGCTGAAAGCCCGTTACCCAGAAGGATTTACAGTACACAACTCTCTGCATCGTAAGCCCGGTGATATCTGATGAATTATCATAACATCACGCGCGATGATATGAATAATGGTGATGGATTACGAGTAGTTCTCTGGGTTGCGGGATGTAATCATCACTGCAAGAACTGCCAAAATCCTATCACGTGGAACATTATGGATGGCATTAAGTTTGATAATAAAGCTTTCCATGAAATTTGTATGGAACTCAATAAAAACTACATTAGTGGACTCACCCTCTCAGGGGGTGATCCGCTACACCCAGTAAACAGACATGTTACTCTGTGGATAGTAAAACAGGTAAAGAAATTCTTTCCAACTAAAACAATATGGATATACACAGGGTATACATGGGAGAGCATTATCCATTGGATGTATGGACAGAAAATTTTGAGTTACATTGACGTTTTAGTCGATGGACGATACGAGGAAAATTTGAAGGATGTGAACTATCACTGGGCGGGGTCAACCAACCAGAGAGTTATCAATGTTCCTCAATCATTAGAAGAAGGGAGGGTTGTATTACATGAAAGTGATCAAGAAAGACGGCACGATTGAAGAGTTTGACGGACAGAAGATTGTTAATGCCGTCAGCAAATCAGCAGCTCGTGCTATGATCGCGTTAGACGATACACAGTATCACAATCTTGTAGCAAAGGTTATGGATATCGTGGATGAACGTTTTGCAGATCAGGTTAATGTCGCAGATATGCACAACATTGTAGAGCAGGTTCTTGATGAGGTTAATCCAGAGGTCGCAAAGTCCTACAGAGACTACAGAAACTACAAAAAGGACTTTGTTCACACCATGGATGAGGTTTATCAGAAATCTCAATCCATTCGATTCTTAGGAGATAAGGAAAATGCCAATACAGATTCAGCACTGGTTGCGACAAAACGGTGCCTTATCTTCAACGAACTGAATAAGCGTTTATACCGAAAGTTCTTCATGACTCAGAAAGAGTTGCAGGCTTGCAAGGATGGATACATTTACATCCATGATCAGTCTGCAAGACTGGACACTATGAATTGTTGCTTATGTGATATCGAGTCCATTATGACAGGCGGATTTGAAATGGGAAACGTTTGGTACAACGAGCCTAAGACACTCGACACAGCGTTTGACGTACTGGGGGATATCATACTAGCGACAGCATCGCAACAGTATGGAGGGTTTACGGTTCCAGAAGTGGACAAACTTTTATCTCCTTATGCAATGAAATCCTATAGGAAGTACGCAAAAGAGTATCTTGAGATTGTCGGCAGCGGAAGTCCTGAGACATGTCTGAAAGCAAATGAATATGCGACAAAGAAGGTTGAGAGAGACTTTGAGCAGGGATTTCAGGGCATTGAAATGAAGCTTAACACAGTAGGTTCTTCTCGCGGTGATTACCCGTTTATCACAATGACTTTCGGACTTGCATGTGATGATTTTGGAAGAATGGCAAGCAAAACTTTCCTTAAAGTTCATATGGAAGGGGAAGGTAAGCCGGGATTTAAAAAGCCTGTGTTATTTCCTAAACTGGTATTTTTGTATGATGACTATCTACATGGCGAAGGTGGGAAAAACGAAGATGTATTTGAAGCAGCCATTGATTGCAGCAGTAAAACAATGTATCCTGACTGGCTATCACTTACAGGCGAAGGGTATGTGCCTGAGATGTATAAGAAGTACGGAAGGGTGGTAAGTCCTATGGGATGCCGAGCATTCTTATCCCCATGGTATGAACGCGGTGGCATGGAGCCTGCGGATGCCGATGACAGACCTGTATTTGTGGGACGTTTCAATATTGGTGCAGTTTCATTGCATTTACCTATGATTCTGGCTTATGCTAGGGAAATGGGAGGGGAGGAACGTGAATTTTACAGAGTATTAGACTACTATCTGGAAATGATCAGAAATATTCACAAACGCACATACGAGTATCTGGGTGAGATGAAAGCCAGTACAAATCCTATTATGTACTGTGAGGGTGGTGCATATGGTGGACATCTAAAGCCAAATGAGAAGATCAAACCATTACTCAAGCCCATGACGGCATCCTTTGGCATTACCGCCCTAAATGAGTTACAGGAACTTTATAACGGGAAGTCCATTGCAGAGGATGGGAAGTTTGCACTTGAGGTCATGGAGTACATCAACAAAAGGGTCAATGAGTTCAAGAAGGAGGACGGATACCTGTATGCAATTTACGGCACACCTGCGGAGAGTCTATGTGGATTGCAGGTGGAGCAGTTTAGAAAGAAGTATGGAGTGATTAAGAATGTGTCACATAGGTCTTATGTGAGTAACAGTTTTCACTGCCACGTTACAGAAGATATTACACCTATTCAGAAGCAGGACTTAGAAGGGCGCTTTTGGAACATGTTCAATGGTGGAAAGATTCAGTATGTTCGATATCCGATTTCTTACAACCGTGAAGCCATAAAGACTCTAGTTCGGAGGGCAATGAAATTGGGGTTTTATGAAGGTGTGAATCTATCTCTAGCATATTGCGATGATTGCGGACACGAGGAGCTAGAGATGGATGTTTGCCCTGTATGTGGCAGCACTAATCTTACGAAGATTGACAGAATGAACGGCTATCTATCATATAGCAGAGTCCATGGAGATACCCGTCTGAATGCCTCGAAGATGGCTGAGATTGCGGAAAGGAAGTCGATGTAATGAATATTGAGGATATGAGTGAGAAAGGACTCGAAAATCTGAGACTTGGCATCGTTGAGCAGGCAGCAGAGGATTATATTTCATTGCTTGCCAACTTCGAAACTTCATCTTCCGATTGCAATCTCGAAGAGTGTAGAACATTTTTTAGATCACAGTGGTTTCAGGTGCTTTGTAATATCGAGCCTGAGCATTTTATGAAAATTTTGGAAGGTAGGGCTAAGTTTATGATGGTTTTAGAATACGAAATCCATAAGGAGCATGGAAGCAGTCGTTGGTATGTAACTGCGGTGGGAAGTAAGCAGCCTATTCCGGGGACTTACGGCACAAAGACCAGAGCATTGCATACGGCAGCCGAAATGAACAATGTAGATTACAAGCATTATATGAAGATGAGAAGGAGGGAAGGTAAGGCATGATCAATATTGACAATGCTAAAACATATGCGTGGGACGCTGCAATGCGCGGAATGAGAAACCCGATGAACTCATGGGCAAAGTCAGACAGCGGATACTGCAAAGCAAATACTACTAGTGATATGTGTGATATGTGTGATACCTGCTTTTATGGGGATAAGGAAAGTAACGGTTTGGGTGGATACACTAGAATCTGCTATAACAACACTGGTGAGAATGTGTTTGTGATTGGTAAGAATGACCTTGCCCTTGCAAAGAGACTGGTAGAAGCAGGAACCGATCATAGTAAGTTCATGCGTATGATCATTATTTCAGTTGATATAACTGCACCCCTGTACTGGTGGAAAGAGTTCGATACTTACAAGGTAGGAACGGTTGCGGATTCCTGCTCAACTATGCATAAGATTCACAGCAAAGAGTTCACTGTAAAAGATTTCAGTGCAGATCGTCTATCCCCGACTAATCTCATTGTATTACAAATGGTAATTGATGCTCTTAATAATGCAAGGCTTGATTACAATGTAAAGCATGATAAGAGTGACTGGTGGCAGATGATTCAACTTCTACCGTCATCGTATAATCAGAAGCGAACGGTATCCCTGAATTATGCGGTACTGCGAAATATCTATCATGCCAGAAGAAATCATAAGCTTGATGAGTGGCAGTTCTTCTGCGATTGGATTGAGATGCTACCATACAGTGAACTAATTACTAACTAAGGAGCGTGGGGACTATGGACTACTGTAGAATACCGGAAGAATTGAAAAAACAAAATCAGTGGGTGTGTACATGGGACGGTTCAAAAGTCCCCATGAAAGCTTTCGAGAAGAGAGCTGCTTCATCCACTACCCCGGAAACTTGGTCTACCTTCGAGCAGGCTGAGTGGGCGGTGGAGAATGGACACTATGATCACATCGGATATGTTTTTGCAGATACAGGTATTGTAGGCATTGATATTGATGCAGGGTTTGAGGATGGCTTAATGACCCCGCTGTGTGCAGATATTATGAATGTCTGCCACTCCTACACTGAAAAATCTCGGAGTGGACGCGGAGTACATATCTTCATGCGTGGCAAGTTGCCGTTCTCAGGTAAGAACAACCTTGCAGGTGTAGAAATCTATCAAGCACGAAGGTTCTTTATAATGACAGGGAAGGTACTTATTTTCTCTGAGATCATTGACAATCAGGAAGCCATTGACTATGTAGTGGACAAATATTTCACTGAGACAGAGAAAGCAGGGAGCAACAAAACATTGATACAGCGCATCTATACGCCTGTATTCGCAAAGCCTGTAAGTGGCAAAGTTCCGATCAGACCTGAGTATCCAGAGATTCCTGACGGGGGAAGAAACATTTCGCTAACCAGTCTTGCAGGCGCGATGCACAACACTGGATATACACCTGCACAGATTTATCAAGAACTACGATATGTGAATGAGAATCGGTGCAAACCACCATTGCAGGATAGAGAACTGCAAATCATAACCGAAAGCGTTACTCGGTATAGGAGATAATTAAGATAATGTTATATCTAAAAGATGGGACAACAGAAATGCTCTTTGGCGAAAAATCTCAAGAGTTGAAACGCATCATAAGAGAGCATCTGGGAACAGATTGTGAGGAACTTTTCGAGGAAGTCGAAGACGAGTGGGTTGATCCGGGCGGCGAGGATAAGGAAGATTATGAAAGAATTTCGGATGGATATAGAAATATGCTTGTTGATGTAATGAATGAGTTATATGAAATATTGTCTCAGAAGAAAATAAGCAGAAAGAGACTTGAAGAAATTTACAATAATCTTAATGCAAATTTATAGGAGGAGTTATGGCAAGAAATAGATATCCAGGATATTGTTATTGTTGTGGGAAGTACACACCTACAGGATACGGACATTTTGAGAGATATCATAATGGATGGCGTGTTAAGTGTGTAGCGTGTGCAAGTGGTAGAACGGTAAGAGATACCGATAAGGAAGTAAAAAGAGCTATCAAGCTGAGAGATGAAAAGAAAGGAAAATGATATGAATATTGATTTAAAACCTTGCCCTTTTTGCGGAGGCACTGCAACATTATTTGTAAATGAAGGAGTGAGAGTATGTTGTACAAAGTGCGGTAATGGCACAGGCACATTCGCTGATGAGTACAACCTTTTTCAGAAAGGTACTGCTATCGAAACTGTTGTCAAGAAGTGGAACAAACGAGTAACTGAGGTGGAGAATGATGGAGAATAATGACGATTTATTTCGACTGTCAAATGGACGATATGTAACATCGGTTGAAATTTCGGAAAAACTGACATATATCAAAGACCATCATCCTGAGACATCTTATCAGGAAAACTCTACAGGATATTCTTGGGATGAAGCAGGTATGGCTGACCTTTTCTCAGAGTGCTATGATCATGATACCCGATACTGCCCCGAAGCCAAATCATGGTACACTTATGATGGTGGTAAGTGGCAGAAAGATGTTGGTTCCCTGCTTGTGTCCAATAAGATCAAAGAGTTTGTGCGAATTATGGCTCTATACTGCGGAGAAATCCCGGATGAGGAGAAGCGTAAAGAGTATATGTCCTTCGTTGCAAAGATGGGTGATAGACGTTTCCGTGACAGACTTATGAAGGATGCAGCGGATAATTTGAAGATTTCTGCAACCGAGTTCGACACACATTCGTTTTTGATTAACTGTAAGAATGGCACATATGATTTGCAGAGGCTTACCTTTCGGAAGCACAAATGGGATGATTTTCTCACGATGCAAACTAACTTCGAGTATGGAGTGAAGAAAGACACTTGTACCAGATGGGAACAGTTCATCAAAGAAGTAACACAGAACGATGCCGACAAAGCTGACTATCTGCAAAGGGCTTTAGGATACTCCATTCTTGGAACTTCTAAAGAGGAGTGTATGTTCATTCTGCATGGCAAGACTACCAGAAATGGAAAATCTACAATGCTCGATGCGATTCAGCATTTACTTGGTGATTACTCAACCGTAACACCAGTAGAACTCATCTGCCGAGGAGACAGAGCAAAGAACGCCGAAGCTGCAAGCCCTGTACTGGCAAAACTCAAGGGAAAGCGAATGGTTACAATGAGTGAGTCAGATACCGCAGGTAAGCTTGATGAGTCTGTGATTAAGCAGCTTACAGGAGGTGAGGAGATTACCGCCCGTGAGCTGTATCAGACAGCGATTACATTCAAGCCGCAGTTTACCATGTGGCTGTCCTGTAATGACCTACCTGCTGTAAAAGATAAGTCCCTGTTCGCTTCTGATCGAGTCCGCGTCATTGAGTTTAACCGACACTTCTCAGATGATGAGCAGGATAAGGGACTGAAAGATTACTTTGAGTCCCCAGAAGCAATGCGTGGTATCTTCACATGGTTAATAGGTGGATATATGAAATATAAGAAGTCAGGTCTGAAAATGTCTGAGCCTATGCAGCAGGTGGTGCGACAGTACGAGAAAGATAATGACTTAGTATTACAGTATCTTGAAGAAAAGTGTGAAAAGCGGGATGACGCAAAGACAAGAGCAAAGACTTTGTATGATAATTACAAGATATGGTGCAAGAGCAATGGCTACTATATATGCAGCATGAAGAAGTTCAACGCTGAATTGATCGCGCATCCTGAGTGGTATGAGCAAAAGTCCGTGAGTGGTGGAGTTGCTATATACTACGGAATTGCAATGAAATCGACAGGATAATTGTAGGGTATGTAGGGTATTTCAGCTTTTTGCTATAACTTTTCTTAGATACGCGCGTACTAGAGAAAGTTATACCGAAAATTAAAAATACCCTACAAGCCCTACAATTTAGGACTGAGAAAGGAGCAGAAAATGGAAAGTTATGTAGAAAGATGGCAAAGAGAGCAGAAAGAGAAAATGCAGAAAGGAGCAGAAAATGGAAGAAGAGAAGAAGCCGAGAACAAGAGGAAAAGACAAGAAACCGAGAAAGACGGAGGGGTACAGAAAGAGCAGTCCTGCGAATCTGGTAAAAGCAAGAGCGAATAGTCCGATCATTCAGGGACAGAAAGCTGAAATGCCAGAAGGGTACAATACAAGACGTATTATGTTTATGCAGGCTATTCTTCCGACAGAGCCGTTGGACACGAACGATATAGCCGAAATGGAGAGACGTTTTCAGCGCTATTTGCAGTTATGTGCTGAGTGGGATATGAAGATTGGAAATCAGGCTGCCTATGCTGCTATTGGAATTGATAAGAATACAGCATGGGACTGGGAAAACCGTACAACAATGAACCCCGCCCGTTCCACCTTTATCAAAAAAGTCAGACAATTCTGCGCTACTTATAGGGAAGGATTGATGGAAGATGGAAAAGTCAACCCAGTAACAGGAATCTTCTGGCAGAAGAATTATGACGGTATGAAAGATCAGACAGAAATGGTGGTTACACCTAACAATCCACTTGGCGATGCAGCGGACACTCAAGCACTTGCGCAGAAATATCTTGACAATGCTGACATTGTAGATATGCCAGAAGTCGCAGAAAGAGGTAAAAATAAGTTGTCTGACAACTAAAATTAAAATTTATCAAGCAAATTAAACCTTGATAGCCTAGTAAAACTAAAAGAGTTCGTAAAATAAAGATTATACGAACTTTTACGGCTAATATATG
>OGQQ01002257.1_pt1 | contig 12890 bp, 10 predicted proteins | sample 1553281 | NCBI WGS metagenome assembly OGQQ01 (sample SAMEA2579937, study PRJEB22360) | human gut metagenome | biome: human gut; feature: human-associated habitat; material: faeces | place: Denmark | collected 2008/2010 | reverse complement strand
ATGAAATAGACAAAATATCAAGAAAATCAGAAAATCCATCTATTACAAGGGATGTAAGTGGAGAAGGTGTACAACAAGCATTACTAAAAATAGTAGAAGGAACAGTCGCATCAGTTCCCCCACAAGGAGGAAGAAAACATCCACATCAAGAGTTTATTCAAATAAATACTCAAAACATATTATTTATATGTGGAGGAGCATTTGACGGACTTGAAAAAATAATAAAAGAAAGAGTAGAAAAAAAGACAATAGGTTTTGGCGCTACGATTACCACTCAAAAAGAGCAAGACAAATATGCAATATTTGATCAACTATTACCACAAGACTTATTAAAATTTGGATTGATACCAGAATTTGTTGGAAGATTACCAATAGTAACAACATTAAGAGAACTTGACAGGGAATCTTTGATAAAAATAATAACAGAACCTAAAAACTCACTAGTAAAGCAATACAAAAAATTATTTAAATATGACAATGTAGAATTAGATTTTGAAAAAGAAGCATTGGAGTCAATAGTAGACAAAGCAATAGAAAGAAAAACAGGAGCAAGAGGACTTCGTTCAATTATTGAAGAAATAATGAGGGACATCATGTTTGAAGTTCCTTCAACACCTAATATTTCAAAATGCATAATAACAAAGGAAACTGTTTTAGATAAAAAAGAACCTGAACTTATTATAGAAGACAAACCAGAAGAAGAACAACCAACAAAAACTAAAAAAAATAGACATGTTCCTCAAAACAGCAAAGAAACAGCATAGAAAACAAAAAAACAAAAGGCAGATAAATTAAATCTAACCTTTTGTTTTTAAATTTTCTGTAGGAGTTATATGTAGCTCCTTTTAGGAGAATTACTCATAAATCCGATTGCCGATAGCTTTTAAATTCTGGTATTTAGCTCTAACTGAAACATCAAGACTTGCTAAAAAAGCATTTAATGCAGTCATTGCAGCATAAGCAGATTCAAATTCTGTACTTAAAAGAACTTCTTTTGTCATAGTGCAATTCCTCCTTTCTTTATGTGCATTATTTAAATGGTATTAATATTTTAAAACTTTAAAATTAAAAAGTCTGTTGAAACATGACGACAAATAAAAATAATTTTATAATAACCATAAAAATAAACAAAAAACACATAAATTTAATAGCAACTTTTAAAGAACAGCACCAAGCACTAAAATACCTAAATTATCATTACAAATATCATCAAACTGATCAATAGGCAATGGATTTTCACCAATACCAGCTTCTATTGTATACCCAGGTCTATTATAATCTTGAATAAAACAATCTTTATAACCTGCAAAACTTGAATTATAAGGAACATCTGTTAAGAGATAGCCACTTGCATTAGCAAATTTAGTTCCAATCTCATAACCCTGGGGAGGATTAATATTTTGAAAATTCCAATAAATTTCCTTACCTTGAGTATGATAAGCAATAACAAGTCTAAAATCATGCATAAGTGTAAAATTGTAAATAGCTAAAGATTCAGGCTCTGTCAAAGGTCCAAAGCCAACAAAGTCACGAGGGGCAGGCATATCGAAACCTTGTGCATATTTAATTTCTTTAGCATTTTTCCAACCAGCAGGAAATTGCAAATTTAAATCAGTACCGAAGTATATTAGCTTTCCAACCGACTTGGAAAAGGAATATCAGAAAAATTATTAGAAATATTTCTAGCAGTAAGAAAAGAACTAGAAGTTTTTGAAATATTACCGGTAACTAAATCAACTCCATCAGGATTAACCATTGGCATAATATAAATAGAAACATTATTAAATAATTCACGAACAGAATAACCATAAAGTTTTGAATTATTATTATAAGCTATACAATAATTTTCAATAAATTTCATAAGTAAAAGGCTTGTAATCCACTCATTTGCATGAATAGAACCAGAATAAAAAACTTCTTTTAAACCAGTTCCGGAGTTTAACAACATAAAGATTTTTTTGGAGAACACTTTTGCCAACAGATTGAATATTTATAAAAGGATAAGTATTTTCTAAGGTTCTTAGATTTTGTTTCAGTAAAGAATAGCTATAATTAACGTTAGTAGGAATAATAGACATATAAATCACCTAAAATATAATATGAAGATATTAAAAAAATGTTGCGAAAAGCAACTGAATATAGTATAATAATAAAGTAATATGGGGATGTAAAGGTTTCGACATATTACCAGAAAAATAGATAGCAAGTAGTGGATTCTCGTTGGCCACTTAAAAAAACGGGAAATTAAAAATAAACGCTAACAATGAAGAATTAGCTTACGCTGCCTAGTTTGCAGCGTCATCCAAACCAAGTAGCCTACTGATTTGGCAAGGGTGTTATATTAAAGTAGGAAACAAAGCTATTTTTTCTTTAGAAATAGTGGGTAACTTATAAAGATATATTTTTAATTAGCGTGTTTATCCGCGAATTAAAAATGAATAAAAAAGATAAAATAAACTTGTAGAGGTCTATTTGGAAAGTATTATGGACAGGAGTTCGACTCTCCTCATCTCCACCAAATTAATATAAAAATAATATAATAAATATTATAACATTTTTCAACAAAAAAATCAATAATTTGTAAGTAAAACAACCTGATTTTTATAAATTCGGTATCTTGCCTCAGAAGTGCCTGAAAAAATAAGTAATATAGCGAATGGAACGCCCTTTCTTAAGGACGTTCCATTTATTTTGCTATATATTAGTATTTTCTTTATTTTTTTGTTTTTTTCTTGAATTGGTTTTTGCTTTAGCGGCAGCTCTTGCCTTGGCTTTTTCCTTAGCGGCAGCTTTTCTTTCAGCTTTTTTGTATGCTTCTTCAAAGAAGAACCGCTGAGCGTCGACAGGCGGATTGTCGTTTACTTTATAGACATAAGCGCCGTCTGGCAGCTGAATTCTTGCCTTGACATTATCCCTGAGAAGTATTTCAAACATATTCCATAGACGTTTTTTTATTTTTTCATTGTAAACGGGAGCAGCTACTTCAACACGTCTTATAGTATTTCTTGTCATATAATCGGCGGAACTGATATATATTTTTCTCCTTTTTTCAGTACCGAAAATGTAAATACGGCTGTGTTCCAGATATCTGCCGACTATACTTGTAACAGTAATATTTTCTGTAAATCCTTCAACACCTGCAATAAGACTGCATATGCCTCTGATTACCATATCAATTTTAACTCCTGCCTGAGAGGCTTCAATAAGCTTGTCTATAATTGTTTTGTCGCAGAGCGAATTGATTTTTATACCCACATAAGCTGGTTCACCGTTTCTGGCAAATTCAATTTCTTCATCGATCATTTGGAGAATAGGGTCACGCAGAGCCAGCGGTGCAATTAAAAGATGTTCGGATTCTTCTATCAAGCGGTTGTTGAGCAGTGCGTCAAACAGTCTTTCAGCATCTGTTCCTATATCCGGATTGGCAGTCATAAGGGAAAGGTCGGTATAAAGAGCGGAGGTTTTTTCGTTGTAATTACCCGTGCCGATTTGAGTGATATATTCAGTTTTCTGACCGATTTTTCTTGTGATCAGCAAGAGCTTAGAGTGTACCTTTAAATCTCTGGGGCCGTAAATGATATTGCAGCCGGAATCCTGTAAGCGTCTTGACCAGCCGATATTGTTTTCTTCGTCAAAACGGGCGCGGAGTTCAACCAAAACAAGTACGTTTTTGCCGTTTTCGGCGGCGTCGCACAGCGCTTCTATGATCTGACTGTTTTTCGCAAGACGGTAAAGGGTGATTTTAATATCTGTTACCTTTGGATCCTTTGCCGCTTCGTTCAGCAGCTGAATAAAAGGCTTTATAGATTCATAAGGGTAGCTCAGGAGAATATCACGTCTTTTTATTTGGGGAATTATATTCATAGTTTCGGCTATGCTTTCGGATTTCTGAGGTACCAGCTTGTCGAATTTAAGAGAAGGATCGTTGCAGATATCTGCAATGTCTCCGGCAAAGGACAAATCAAGAGGAGTTTTAAGATAAAAAATATGTTCTTCATTTAATTCAAGCTTTTTGCATAGGAATTCCAGTGCGGGCTGACTGAAAGTTTCAGATAGCTGAAGACGTACCGGATGAAGTTTTTTTCTTTTTTTACATAGTTCTTCCATAACTTCTCTGAAGTCCAGGTCATGATCGTAAAGACCTTCTTCAACGGTTATGTCTGCGTTTCGGGTAATTCTGAAAAGCGTTTTGTCAATTATTTTATAATTTTTGAATACGTTAGGAGCATAGTGAAGAATAAGATCTTCCGCCAGAATAAACCGTTTTCCGCCGTTTAGGAGGATTACTCTGCTGAACTGTCCGCTTGCAGGGATAATGCCGATTTTTATATTTGATTTGGACTGAATCTGCAAAGCGCAGTAAATTTGTTTATTGTTGAGGAAAGGAAAGGGAGTTTTTTTATCGATAATAAGGGGGGAAATAAGAGGTTTTATTTCCTTTTTAAAATATGCTTCGAGGTATTTTTGCTCTTCGATTGAAGCTGAACGGAAATTAACCTGTTCCACGCCATGCTCCATCAGTTCAAGCATTATATTTTTGTAGGCTATATCTTTCATAGGTTCAAGTTCGTTGACCTTGTCAAATATGGCCGATAACTGCTTTTTTGCGGTCATTTGGGTTTTGTTGTCTTTCTTTTTCGGATTGACAAGCATCTGGTCGTAAAGAGAGCCTACGCGTACCATAAAAAATTCATCTAAATTACTTTGAAAAATAGCGGCGAAGTTAAGTCTTTCCAATAGCGGGACTCTTTTGTCCTGCGCTTCTTCCAGAACACGTTCATTGAATTTCAGCCAAGATAGTTCTCTGTTTTCATAAACTGCTGCTGTCATAATTTTACCTCCGTTGTTGCGATTGCTGTACAATTGTTATATTACTTATATTATATAATAAATACCGGATTTCGTCAAGAATTAATGTATAAATTTTCTTTGAATTTTACGTAAAATTTATGTAAAATGCACTTACTTTTTGTAAAAAAGGTAGTAAAAAACTTTAATTTCATTTTAAATTTTACAAAATGAGGCATGACAGGCAAATAAATGAGAAATGAGGCAGTTTAAGGCTTGGCAGACAGGGAATAAAAATATAACTTATTTAATCTGCTGTTTTAAGTTCTGTATTGGGATAATAGTGTTCCAGAATTTCCTTGTATGTTTTGCCTTCTTTTGCCATAGCATTTGCTCCGTACTGGCTCATGCCCACGCAATGTCCGTAGCCTCTTGTGGTAATTTTGAAGCCGTCGTCATACTCAATATCAAACGATGCAGAACGCAGTGAAAGAGCCGCACGTATTTCCTGACCTGTAACTGTAAGATTACCCGCCTTTATTTCCAGAACTGTATTTGACTTGCTTTTTGAAACGTCTGAAAACCATTCTTCTGGTTTATCTCCCAGTTTAATATCGTCAAAGGCGTTTTCAAGACGTTCTTTTACTTCGTCCGCAGTATATTCATATTCTTCCATATATTTGGGAGCTTCTGTGTCATAATCACTTTCGACCGGTATAAGATATTCGACTTTGCTTCCCCATACGTTTTCGGCGCTTTCTGTTGTTCCGGAAGACATAGAATGGAAGGCGGCTATAATAGGTTCATCTTCGTAAACCAGTATTTCGCTTTCAACGTCAGAAACTGCGTTTTTGATTTTTTCTATATACTGTTCATAATTGTCGCCATAATACTGTTTTGCCTGATTTTCAGTAAAATATGCCTGATATTTACTGCTGTCATTGGAAAAGTAAGCGCCGTTTAGCTCTTTGTCCGGAGACGTCAGCGCCTTTTCTTTCTGACGCTGCGCATATGTATGAGCAGCGACAGCCTGGGCTTTAAGAGCTTCCGGTTCAAAGGTAGCCGGCATTTCAGCGCAGACTGCTCCGACTACGTAGTCAAACACTGAGATTTCTTCTACTTTTCCGGTAGTTATATCCAGAACTTTAAAGCTTTCCTGATCGTCGCTGGCGGCTTTATTTTCCTTTTCATTTTCTTTTTTTGAATTTTCAGACGACTCTTGAGCTTCCGTCTGTTTTTTAGTTTCTTTTTCAGAGTTTTCTGATTTGTAAACTGCCGCTGTCGGTTCGGCTGCCGATGTGTGTCTGAGTTCGGATACCGCAAGCGGAGCAGCGGGAACGGTAACAAGAAGTGCGGCAAAAATAACTGCTGCGGAAATATATGATTTCATATATATGACCTCTTTTCTTTTTTGTCTTAATTAAAAATATGAAGCAAAATCAGAAATTATATGTTTCAGCCGTTAAAGTTGACATATTTGCTGAAATCGGTTATAATAAAATTTAAATATAATAGAATGGGAGTGAGCATGTGAATAGTTTTAATGAGAATAACGGTATTAAAAGATTATGCAGCGACTTGTCCGAAAATTCCAAAATTGATCCGAAGCTTTACGACAAATTTTATGTCAAAAGAGGTCTCAGGAATAAAGACGGTACGGGAGTCGTGGCGGGAATCACCAATATCTGTAATGTACATGGCTATGTTGTAAATGAGGGTGATGTAGAGCCTATAGACGGAGAACTGATCTATCGCGGCTATAGTATTAAGGAATTGGTTGCAAACGTTGAAAAGGAAGATCGTTTCGGTTTTGAAGAAATAGCTTATCTTCTGCTTACCGGACGCCTTCCGTCAAGTAATGCGCTTAAAGGCTTTTCTTCGTATCTGGCTGAAAGAAGAGAACTTCCTCAGGGATTTGTAGTGGATATGATACTAAAGGCGCCTTCAAAGAATATTATGAATAAGCTGGGAAGAAGCGTGCTTGCCCTTTATTCTTATGACGATGAATGTGAAAATCACAGTATTGAAAACGAAATGCGCATAGCAATTGATCTTATTGCAAAACTGCCGGTTATTATGACTAATGCGTATCAGGTAAAGAAAAGTCATTATGAAAATAAAAGCATGATTATGCATCATCTGATCAAGGATTACAATACGGCGGAAACAATTCTTTCTCTTTTGCGTATGGACAGGAGTTTTACAAAGGAAGAAGCGCAGCTTCTTGATACTATGCTTATGCTGCATGCCGAGCACGGAGGAGGAAATAATTCTACTTTTACATGCAGAGTGCTTACTTCTTCGGGTACTGACGCTTATTCCGCATATGCTTCTGCAATAGGCTCTTTAAAAGGTCCTAGACACGGAGGAGCTAATATTAAGGTTATGCATATGCTTGACGATTTTAAATCTAATGTAAAAGACTGGGAAAATGAAGGTCAGGTTGCCGACCATATGAGAAAGGTACTTAATAAAGAGGCGAACGACGGCTCCGGACTTATTTACGGTATGGGACATGCAGTTTATACCCTTTCCGATCCGAGAGCGGTTATCCTTAAACGCAAGGCTTTTAATCTGGCTAAGGGCAAGGATATCGAAGCTGAATTCAGACTTCTGGATACTATTGAAAGACTGACACCGGAGTTGTTTAAGGAAGTAAAAGGAAGCGATAAGGTCGTATGTGCCAATGTGGATATGTATTCGGGTCTTGTTTACAAAATGCTTTGTATTCCGCCGGATTTGTATACGCCGCTTTTTGCAGTTTCGAGAATAGTCGGCTGGGCGGCTCACAGAATTGAGGAGATCCTTACAGGCGGAAGGATAATTCGTCCGGCATATAAGGCGGTAGCAAAAACAAGAGACTATGTACCTATTGAAAACAGATAAAAAACTGTAGTTTAAACTCAAAGCATAGGAGGAAGAATGCAATTGAATAAAATAAAATTTATAATAATGCTTTTCCCTCTTTTGCTTACGGGGTGCTCGCTGAATACTTCTATAGACGCTCTTTTGACGCCTCCTAAGCTGAGCGCTCAGCAAGAACAGATTTACAGCGCTCTGAAAAATTATACCGGTCCCAATATCAGTTTGAAATACCCCAGATCAGGCGAGAATCTTTCCGCCTTTATCGTAGACGATATTGATAACGATTCCCAGGAGGAGGCAATAGTTTTTTACAAGAAAAACGCCATTAAAACAGAAGATAATTCCCTGCGCATAAATATTCTCGACCAGGAGGATTCAGTATGGCGGTCGGTATACGACCGTGCTGCTGACGGAAATGAAGTTGAACAGGTTATGATCACAAAACTGGGAGAGCATGACAGGGTTAACATAGTTGTCGGTTACAGCCTTATAAACCAAAGTGAAAAGGTTGTGAGCATTTACGATTATTCCGACGGAAATCTGAATACTACATTTGAAAATAATTATTATTCCCTTTTTGACGCCGTAGATTTAAACGGCGACGGGAAAAAAGAATTTTTTACCGTCTTGAACCAGAGTGCTTCCCGCAGGGCGTCAGCCGCAGTTTACTATCTTGCCGAAAACGGCAATTATCTGCGTTCATCGGTTGAGCTGAACGAAAGCTATACAAATTACAGAAATCTGACCTACGGTGAATTTACCGATGATTTGAAAGCGGTTTATCTTGATGCGGAAACAAGCAGCGGAACTATTGTAACTGAAATACTTTCTGTAGACAGTGAAAACAATCTGTCTGTTGTTTTCAGTCCCGACCTTGAAAAGGAGGAGACTATGCGTCCGTCTGCTTATGAAAGTACAGATATAGACGGAGACGGATTTGTGGAAATTCCGGTTCCTGTTTCCTGTCCGGGATATGACGAATCCGAAGATGATCGGATATTTCTTACTAAATGGTATGAATTAAAAAACGAAAAGTTGGAACGGAAATATCTGAGTTATATGACTATTACCGACGGATATACTTTTATTATTCCTGAAAAATGGTACGACCATGTAACCGTTATTGTCAGCTCGGTTGATAATGAAGTAAAAATATGCAGTTATGATAAAGATCCTGAGGACTGCGTTGAAATTTTAAGAATAAAAACCGTTTCTGAAAGTGCAGAGACTGATAAGCTGTGGAAAGACGGCTATGATCTGCTTCATTCAAGAGGCGATAAAATGTTTTTTATAAAAGTAAATAAGGAAAATGAATTTGTGGATTCGCCGGCGGAAATAATGATGAAATTCATTTTTGAGGATTAACGGCGGAAGGGAAATGGAGTCTTTTATGAAACGTATATTGGTATGTGAAGACGAGGATACGATACGTGACTTTGTGGTTATCAATTTAAAGCGTGCAGGATATGAAGTGCATGATGTAAACTGCGGAGAGGATGCATTAAAATTATTTGTTGAAGAAAAGGGAAATTTTGACATAGTACTGCTCGATATAATGATGCCGGGAATAGACGGATTTACAGTATGCAAAAAGCTTCGTGAAAAAAGCTCTACGCTGGGAATCATAATGCTTACTGCAAAGGCACAGGAAATGGACAAGGTAAGCGGACTGATGATGGGCGCTGACGACTATATAACTAAGCCGTTTTCACCCTCCGAGCTGACCGCAAGGGTAGACGCTATTTATAGGAGAGTCTGCATGAGTTTCGTTAAAGAGGACGAATCGACAGTACTTGAATCCGGTCCTTTCAGTCTGAACCTTAAGAGCAGGACGGTGTCAAAAAACGGAAAGCCTATCGAACTCACGCAGGTTGAATACCAGATAATGGAGTACTTTTTAAACAATAAAAATACAGCTCTTGACCGTTCAAGTATTTTGGCTCATATCTGGGGCGATAATTATTACGGTGACGATAAGATAGTCGATGTAAATATAAGACGAATAAGAATGAAAATAGAGGATGAGCCTTCAAACCCTAAATATATTCTCACAATTTGGGGGTACGGCTATAAATGGAATGAGAAATAATTTAAACGGAGTTGCGGGTTCATTGGGTAAGAAAAGCATAACAAAACGTTGGCTGCTGAATAATATGGGAATAATCCTTATGATCATGATGGTACTGGAAATGATCCTTATTTATGTGGTTCAGAACTATTATTACAATTCGGCAAAGCAGTATCTGACTTCGAAATTGAATGCTGTTACCAGTGTTCTTTCACTTTATGCTGATGACGGCACCGTTAATTTTTCGTCAGAAGTGAGAAATATGGTTGAAAATTTTTCGGAAAAAGATAGAATGGAACTTATGGCAATAAATTCAAAAGGGAAAATCTCCATGACGTCCTCCGGATTCTCTCCTGACGCCGCAGTTTATATGTCGGATTATGAAGAAGCTATGAAAGCCGAAAATAAATACGGATATTACGTGGGCAAACAAGACAGCGGCGAGAGAATCATGGCTGTTACATATTCAATTTCTTCAATGAACTCCGAATACAGTGCGGTCAGAGTGGTGGTCTCGCTGGCAGAAGTTGACTCTGCCGTTACCGGATTTATTGTGATTTTTACAGCGACCTGTATAGGAATACTTCTCCTTCTTGCATTTACCGGATTTTATTTTATCGGTTCCATTGTAAAACCGGTTCAGCAGATAAGCGAAATAGCGGCAAAATTTGCAAAGGGAGATTTTTCCGTAAGAATAAAGCATGACAGCGATGATGAGATCGGCGATCTGTGTACGGCGATCAATCATATGGCAGACGAGCTTTCCAATGCGGACGCTATGAAAAACGAGTTTATTTCTTCTGTTTCCCACGAGCTCAGAACGCCGCTGACAGCCATTAGAGGCTGGGCTGAAACTATCAGGACAGAAAGAGATCCTGTAATTTTCAAAAAAGGTATCAGAGTCATAACAAACGAAACTGAAAGACTTTCACAGATGGTCGAGGAACTTCTTGACTTTTCAAGAATGCAGAGCGGACATTTTACCTTGCAGCAGTCTGCTATGGACGTTCTTGCCGAGTTAGGGGAGGCTGCCCTGATTTACGCTGAAAGAGCAAAGATCGAAGATATAACCATGACCTATGAAGAACCGGAAATGCTTCCGGTGGTTTACGGAGACAAAAACAGAATACGTCAAGTGTTTATCAATATTATTGATAATGCGATAAAATATTCCAACAGAGGCGGAACAGTAAAAATAGTTGCCGGAACATCTCCCGAGGGAGATATACGGGTTACCGTTGAAGATAACGGCTGTGGGATCAGAAAATCCGATTTGCCGAAAATAAAAACAAAGTTTTATAAAGCAAACCATACTAAAAAAGGTTCCGGTATCGGTCTTGCAGTCGCAGATGAAATTATTCAAATGCACGGGGGTACGCTTACTCTTGAAAGCGAAGAAGGCAAGGGTACCAAAGTTACTATAACTATTCCTCCGCAGAAGCCGGAGGATAAATAACAGTCCTGTATGGACGGAAAGGCAAACGCAGATGAGTGAGAAAAATCAGCAGCATAAGTCAAAAATAGGCGGACAGGCTCTTATTGAGGGTATTATGATGAACGGGGTAAAAAAAGGCGCTATGGCGTGCCGTCTGCCGAACGGTGAGATCGATGTAGAGATATGGGATAAAAAACCGGTTACCGCATGGTACAGGAAAACTCCTTTGATAAGAGGAATTTTCAACTTTGTTATTTCTATGAAAGACGGTTATAGCTGTCTTATGAAATCTGCTGAAAAACAGATGGACGACGAGGAAACGGAGGAAGACGAAAAGCTCAGCGACAAGGCAATGAATGCTATTATGGGCGTAGTTATGGTTTTAAGCCTTGTAATCGCTGTGGGACTGTTTGTGTTCCTGCCCAAATGGATAGTGAATTTTGCTGATGTTCTGACTGTCAACAGATTTGTCCGCTCATTAGCTGAAGGTATCATAAAAATTATAATTTTTATAGGTTATCTTGCGGCTACTGCATTGATGAAGGACGTAAAGCGTACATATGAGTATCACGGAGCGGAGCATAAAACTATAGCATGCTTTGAAGCCGGACTGGAGCTTACTGTTGAAAATGTTAAAAAGCAGGTTAGATTTCACCCCAGATGCGGAACAAGCTTTATATTTATTACTCTTATTATCAGTATACTTGTAATGTGTCTTGTGCCGTTTACTGTGGTATGGCAGCGTGTGCTTTCAAGCGTTATTCTTCTGCCGCTTATGGTGGGGATATCCTATGAGCTGATACGTATTGCCGGACGTTATGAAAATATTTTTACAAAAATTCTTTCAGCCCCGGGACTGTATATACAGCGTCTTACAACCAAAGAACCGGACGATAAGGAAATTGAGTGCGCTATTGCCGCTATAAAGCCATGTATACCTGATAATCTTGAGGAGGATAAGTGGTGACCGCTCCGGAGCTTTATTTTCATGCAAAAAAAATATTTGAATGCAATAATATTGAATCTGCGTCCTTTGAAGCTATGTGTATTCTGGAACATGTTTTCGGAAAGAAACTTTCAGTACTTCTTCTGGAAAAACCAACCGCTTCAGAGGAGCAGAAAAATACCGTCAATAATTTAGCGTACAGGAGAATCAGCGGATATCCACTTCAATATCTTTTAGGAAAATGGGAATTTTTCGGTTTGCCCTTTTATGTAGGGGAGGGAGTTTTAATTCCAAGACAGGATACTGAAACTCTTGTTGAAACGGTACTAAAAATCAAACTGCCTGAAAATCCTAAGATTTTAGATCTTTGCAGCGGCAGCGGCTGTATTGCGGTATCTCTTGCACTGAATATAAAAAATGCCGATGTTACTGCCGTTGAAATTTCAGATAAAGCGGCTGAATACATAAAGAAAAATGCAGAACTCAATAATACTGACTTAAATATAGTCAAGGACGATGTTCTGTCAGAGAAAACGGCGGCAATATTCAGCGGAATTGATGCAATAGTCTGTAATCCGCCTTATCTTACGGCTGAGGATATGAAATCCCTTCAGAAAGAAGTAACATTTGAACCTGAAACTGCTCTGTTTGGAGGTAAGGACGGTCTTGATTTTTATAGAAGCATTACAAAAATCTGGAAAGATTGTCTTAAATCAGGGGGTATTCTTGCCTATGAGATAGGTATGGGACAGGAAGACGCCGTTATGAAAATACTTGAAGAAAATAAT
>OGQQ01002256.1_pt1 | contig 12890 bp, 16 predicted proteins | sample 1553281 | NCBI WGS metagenome assembly OGQQ01 (sample SAMEA2579937, study PRJEB22360) | human gut metagenome | biome: human gut; feature: human-associated habitat; material: faeces | place: Denmark | collected 2008/2010 | reverse complement strand
AATGCAAAAATTTTTTATTATCATCGAGAAATATTACATATATTGGCTAATATATTAATTATAAACTATAAATATAACTTAATCAATATATTACTTTAGTTTATTGATTAAGTTATATTTATAATTTATTTATATTTTCAAGGTATTACTTGCTGACAGTTAATAACTATATAATTAAAAATATATACTTTATAAAAAAACTATACTTAAAAAATATGGAGTATACACAATTTGATAGATACATAGAAAATACGAATAATAAAAATGATAGCTCTGAAAATTTTCATTACAAATTCCTTAAAAAACTTTCCTTTATACACTCTATTATGGAATATGTTAAAGAATTGTTGTAGCATTTATAGTTATATCTAAAAAAGTAACTTAGTATAACTACTATTTTCAAAAAAGCTAATGGAGATAGAAATAGTAAAACAGCTAATATATTAAACTTAAACACCAAGTAGAATAATCTTTTATTTCTACTTGGTGTTAATTCAAAATTCTTTATTTTTATTTTTTATATCCTTCTTTTAAATTAATTATAAAACTAACTATTATAAATAATTTGTTTATTAAAGATATTATAAAAATTAGTTTATTCCTACACTTGAAAATGCATTATTTACTGCGTCTACTTCAACTGAATAATCTCCATATAGATCCTTAGCTGATTGTACTAATCCAAGCTTTGCTTCTTTAAATGAAGTGGTATTGTTAAAATATTGTGTCATCGCTCTATAATATATTCTTGCAATTTTTTCACAACCTATATTAGATGCTAAATTATATGCAGCCTTATTAGGAATTCCTGAGTTGATATGGACTCCACCATAATCTCCTGATTCAGTGTTTGGAAGATTCTTATAATTATCCATATGGGCTGGTTGATTATATAAAGTAGGATTAGCAAGACTTCTTAAAGCATCCCCTTGTATTCCAGGAGTATATATCTCATCTCCAACAACCCAATCTAGAGGATTAAATTTCCATTCTCCTCCATTTGCAACATCATACTTATCATAAGTTTGTATTAATACACCAAATACATCAGATAGAGATTCATTTAAAGCACCTGATTGATTTTCGTAATTTAAATCACATGTGTAACTAGTTACCCCATGAGTCATTTCATGAGCAACAACATCAAGATCTCCAGAAAAAGCAGTAAAATAGCTACCATCCCCATCTCCATAAATCATTTTATACCCATTCCAATATGCATTATTATGATTTGAACCATAATGTACAACAGAATCTATTGACATTCCATTTCCATCTATACTATTCCTATTAAACATATTCTTATAAAAATCATAAACTACCTCTGCATAACTATGTGCACTTACAGCAGCTGGATCAGTTATATTTGAAGTAGTGTTATATATAAGGGAACCATTATTCGAAAATCTATAATTAGCTGTATAAGTGTTTATATATCCTGACATATCTTTTGTTCTGTCTTGCATATAATATAAGTCTCCATATTGATAAAGATTAAGATTTCTTTTATCCCCATTAACTGCTGTTCCAAATCCACTAGTATTTGACTCTCGCATCAAGTCCTTTTCTCCAATTATATTTCCACTATACAAATCTACAAATATATCCCAACTCTCAAAATCTGGCTCATCATATACTATATTAACTTTATATACATCATAAGCCTGTCCATCTTTATAGTAAATATAATTTTCTGCCTTAGGTTCTTCACTAAGTTCAGTAAATTCTTTTGAAGATTTAGCTATTTCTATAGCATTTTCTTTTGATATTTCCGATTCATTAATCTTTACAATATCTTCAATTCTATCTTCCAAAGTACCTGTTATACTCTCAATATTACCATTTTCATTGAAATGTAAAGTTATTTTTCTTCCATATATCTCCTTGTCTTTGAATGTCTGCTTTAATTTTACATGAGTAAAACCAAGTTCATCTATTTCATATTTATCAATTTTAAAATTTAGTTCTTCACTTTTAAATCCAAAAAGAGCTTTGTTTTTTTCAAGATAATCTAATACTTTATCCTTTGAAACTCCAGTATTTAAATCAAGTTCACCATTAATGAATAGTTGTACCCCATTACTTTCATCAATTAATATTTGTTCTTCTCCATTTGTATCTTCAGAAATTTGTTGGATTATTTCTGATTTACTTTTAACTTCTGAAATCTTATCATTCGCTAAAACTAATTTTGTCATAGACATTGATGTAATAGTAGCTATTGCAATAATAGATAATAGCCTCTTTTTCATAGAATCCCCTCCATTAAATTTTATTACAATATAAATATTCTTCAACATCATGGAAAATCCTCCCATAAAATACAATATTTTAAATTTTGCAGTTTAATTTTTATAATTGTAAATTGAAAAATATCTAATGATTATATTTATAAAATTAGATATAAATAAGTCACTTTTTTAGTGTCATATCTATAGGAACTGTTTTATTAATTTCTAGAAGATATTTGTGCTGCTATGAAAGACGATATTCTAAGAATAAACTATATTCAGCTTGATAAGACAACTTTACAAGTTATTGCTGATAGCGATAAGAAATCAAAGTCTAAGAAATATATGTGCTTATATAAAAGTGGTGAATTTAGATATCTAATTATCATATATGACTACCAAAAGACAAGAGAAGGTTCTTATTCGAGAGAATTTCTAAATGAATTTTCTGATTTCATTCAAACTGATAGATATACTGTATGCAATAAGGTATAAAACATATAAAGACTTTATTGCTTAGCTCATATCAAGAATAAATTCCCATGAAATTATAATAATAATTAATAAAGAAGACTAAAAATCACGAATTTTAATGTTTTTTAATTGTAAAAAAAACTTTATAAATTTGAAAATATTTAATAGAATTCTATTCTCAAACTGCTGAAAGAGAAATGAAAGATACACTTCCTAAAAGACCCATGGTTAAAGCTCTTCATTATACCAGGAAAATACCTCCTAGAACGAAAACTATTACAATTGATCTATCTTTAGAGATTGATAATAACAGTATCTAAATGGCTAAAAAGCCATTTATTATTGGTCGTAGTAAGAATTGAGTTTTTAGTAATATGGTGAAGGCTAAAGATAAACTACATAAATAAATATTAGAAAAATATTTAAATATTTATTTGATATGATATACGAGATAGCTAAAAATACTAAATAAGTAATATTAGTTATTATGATGTTGTGAAATAAGCTTCAAGTATAATTAAGTATATCAACTCGTAAATAATTATATTAAACTTTAATTCTAAGTAAAAAGTAATCTCCCTACTTGGAGTTTATTTTATTACTTTAAATTTTAAATTGTTATGTGTGGATTTTTTTGTTTGTAAAAGAACTAATAGATTAAATAATTATGAAAAGTAATTTCTACTTATATAAAAAATAGAAATTACTTTTCAATTTAAATTATTTTATAATCTATTAATTTACTATGTTTACAATCTAATGAAGAAAAATTTGAACAACCTAAAAACTTTTCTCCAGTTTTTGAATTGAATTTTTCAATCATTTTCCCCCCACATTCAGGACAATAAATAGGTGCTGCAGTTAATAATTTAGTAAGCTCATTTTCAATAAACTCAGAATTGCAATTATTTAATTTTAATCTTAATAAGTTTATTCCATTTCTTTTTAATAATGAATTTTTAAAAGCATCTCTTATTCTTTGTTTATCATTCAATTCGTGATGTGCTCCATCTATTTCAATTGCTAATAAAGGAACAAAAGATTTTTCAGATAATAATAATATATCTATATGATATGAAGAAAGTTGTTTTAAATTTCTATTTTGAAAATCATTTGTTGGTTTAAATAGTTCTCTTAATGAAACATGAGGTAATATTTCAACTTTTATAGATTTATTTTTTATGAAATTATTAATAATGAAATATACTTCTTTTTCTAAAGAACTATCCCAAAAGTTTTTTTCTTTATAATAATATGTACTTCTTTTTATACTCTCAATTATTTCTTCAGTAGATTTACGATTTTTATTTAAGTTTGAAGTATCATTTTGTTTAATATTAATATTATTAATTTCTTGAGTTAAGTTTCCTAAAGATTTTTTCAAAGAGTTATTTTTAAATATTAAATATCCTATTATAAAAGAAATAATTAAAAATTCCATATGTAACCTCCCAACATTAATATTCTTAATATTAATATTTATTAGAATAATTTTCAAGTTGAGTATCGAAACTTAAAAGTATTGACACTCATTTTTTTATAATGTAAAATCAACATATTAAACGGTGTCTAAACTTATATTCAAAAGTGAGGGATGTAAATGGGGAGAATAATAGGATATGTAAGGGTAAGTACCAAAGGGCAATTAGATGGTTATAGTATAGACCAACAAATTGGAGAAATTTTATCAGTATATAAAGAAGTTGTAATTTATGAAGAAGGTTTGAGTGGAGCAAAAGAAAGGCCAGTCTTTAATGAAGTTTTAAGTATATTAGAAAAAGATGATATTTTAGTTGTAACTAAACTAGATAGATTTTGCAGAACTACAAAAGAAGGATTACAATATATAGATATGCTTTTAGAAAAAAGAGTAAAAATACATATACTAAATATGGGGTTAATAGAAAACACTCCTGTTGGTAAATTGATAGTTACAAATTTACTAGCATTTGCAGAATTTGAACGAGCGATGATTATAGAACGTACTCAAAGTGGAAAAGCTATTGCAAAAACTAAAGAAGGATTTAAAGAAGGCAGACCTAAAAAATTCACTAAAAAGCAATTAGATAATGCTCTTTCTATGCTTAATATAAATGGAGGGAACTATAGTTATTCACAAGTAGAAGAATTATTAGGGATAAGTAAAAGTACATTAATAAGAGAAAATAATAAAAGAAAAATTTATACTTGAGACTTTAGATAATTCTGTGTAATTATCTAAAGTCTAGTTCTATAAATATTTTGCTAAATTTAGGCTTAATGAAATAAATAAAAAATACTATTTCTCGATCTTAGTTGAGAAATAGTATTTTTTATTCTTTTTTAATGATTTTAACTTAGCAATGTCTTTATAATTATTAGCTGTAATTAATTAAAGTCTTTTTAAAATTTCTAATCTCTCTTTTTCACAGACTATAGCTCTTTTGATTGCTTTAAATGATCATTTATATCTTTTGGTTTTTACTCATGCATATCTTTAACTTTTTCATATAAAGATAACTATAATAAATCTAATAATGTAAATTTAGAAAACTTATTTATAAATTCATCTAATGCTACTTGTATTATTCCTTTAACTTTATAGTTAGAATTTATGTATTCACAACAATTATCTATATTAAAGTATTTATATACATTTAAATTACTTTCTGTTATATTAATGACTTCGTCTAGTCTTATATCTCTAGGATCTAATCCTAATTTTATACCTCCTGTTCTACCCTTCATTGATATAACTAAATCTGTTTTAGCTAATTTATGTATTACTTTTTTTAGATGATCTTTTGGCATTTCTAGCTTTTCAGACAATTCATCTACTGTACAAAGTCTATCTCTATTATCAGCCAAATAAATTAAAGCTCTAAGTGCGTAATAAGTAAATTTAGTTAAATGCATATAGATCAAATCACCTCCATATCATACCTTTTAAAATAATTCATAGTTACCATCTTCAAGTCTTTTGTATATTTTAGCATACCCTACTTTATTAATTCCTGAAAACATAGTTAATTCATCCTTTACATCAATTATTATATCAGGCTCTTCATAGTCTTCTTCATAATCAGGCTCATCTTTATCTACAGCATAATTTGATCTTACTTTTTCAGGTCCATTATAAACTTCTACATTTAAATCAAACATTAATGCAAACATTGATAATGCTCTTGCTAAATCTATTCTCATAATCATTTGTACATATCTATCATCACTATCTATATATGGCTCATCTATAACATGAAGCACATCTTGCTCATTATCTGCTTCGTATATTTTTCCTTCAAACTCAATAACATATTTTCTTTTAGCTTTATCTAGGCTTTCTATTTCCCTTACCCAATCTGTATTTTTAGTTACCATAAATTCATCACTTCCTTTAAATACTTTCATTTATTAATTGCTGAATAACATTTTCATAAATTAATTTATATAACACATTTTGTTATTCAATTATTAATTTATGAATTTTATTCATTTTCATTAATTATTTTATGAACCAATCCAACTGAACAAGAATACATTTCAGCTATTTCTTTAATAGTTTTACCTTGAATACGATAGAGCTTCATAGTTTCTTTTTCTTGAATTGTAAATTTTGATTTTCTTCCAGCTCCACGTTCATTGTGAATCTTTAAATCTATAGGTCTTTTCGTACTTTTCAACAATTTGTTTTCATCTTTTAATTGTTGAATTTCATCTTTTAATTGTTGAATTTCATTTTTTTGTTTTTCTATAATACGCCCTCTCTCAACTGCTTCTATAGCATAATGTCCTTCTTGATAGTAAGCTGATCTACGTAATTGTTCCTCCAAGTCTTCTATATCTTTTAAAAGACGTTCATTTTGTTCTTTTAATCTTTGCACTTCACCCATACTATTACTCCATTCATAATTTAATTTATGAATGCATTTTAACATATTTTATTTAATTGTTCAATAATTAAATTATGAATTTTCATATATTAATTATTTAAGATATTTTATAAATGTGTCCTGGGATACTTTTATTTTTAAGCAATTTATCTATTAATTCACTTGAAAATTAATGAAAATCTATTGTTTCCCATGACACATTTCTATTGATTATCTCCATTCATTTTTCTTAAAAACATTTAATATTATATCCTTATCTCTCTTTCTTGAGAAGGCTATATCTAGGAGCTCTATCATCTTTTCTTTTGTTCTTGTTCCTGAAGAAGTCCTGGCGTCTTTTAATATTTTCCCTCTCTTTTTATAATTTTCATCTTCAGTATCTCTCCATCTTGCTTTTTCAGATGCATTTATTATTCCTGCAGCTAATTTTATGTTTGCCTGGATCTGCTTCGGATTAAGAGATCCATTAAAATATCTAAACTCAACGGTAGGAGCTCTATCTGTTGCTATATTTTTTAAGTTGATTCCATAGTACCTATTCATTCTACTAACTCTTTGTGCCATTTCTATGACATCACTATCATTTTCCAGTCTAAAAGTCATTCTATTAGCTTCTGCAGCTCTTTCACTAAAGCTAGTTGCATAATTAGAAGCGTTGCTTCTTATTCGGCCTAAATCTCCTCCTGCAGCTTTATATAAACATTCTTCATAGTTTTCTACTATCTTAAAGAATCGTCTCCAACGCTGGCGAGCAGTATCGAGTTTATTCATTCCTATGTGAACATGTCCACCACAAGATTGATTTATTCTAGCTCCATGCCTTTTTGCAACTTCGCATATTGCTTCAATTTGTCTCCATGTTTCTGGAGTATCTTTTAGTATTGGAGATACTAATTCTCCACCTTGACTTCCTGAAGAAACACTTCCATCTCTTTCTAGCTTCCATTTACTATTATCGCTTACTCTTGCGTGATATCCCAATCTATAAGGTGCTGCAGTAATTCCTAAATCATATAGTTCACTTGCTATTGCATCTGCATTTCCACCAACAAACTCTAGCTCAACTCCAAAGGTACTTGTATTACCATTTAGTACATTTTCATATTCATAATTAATAAGATCATCATTAATATTCTCATATGTTGTGTCAAATGTATCTAAATTGTCGCTATAAAAAAAGCCATCATCTGTTGATGGACCTTCCTGGTTTCTTTGTATTTCATCTCTTATATCTTGTTGCATCCTAGCTCTCATTACTTCATTAGCTTCAATATCTCTTATTTCTTGTTCTGCTTGTCCAATAGCATTATTTACAGCATTCATATGTCTACAGGTACGATTTCTATTTTGAAAATCAGGACAAGTACAAGAGTCTACATCATTACTTACAAAGTATCTTCTATTACTAGCAGAATCTACTATATAGATTTCTTCTTCATTATCAAAAGTTACTCTTATTTCTTCATTTCTTCCACGAGCTCTTGAATCCCCTTCAACAACTATACTCTCACTTAATCTATTATTTACTCTTGAGGCTAAATCATTAATTACTCCAGGACTCATTCCTGATCCTGAAGCTCCAATTGCTCCAGTTCCTGAGTTTGATTCCGTTGATATTGTATTACTTCTTCTCTTTGGCATAATTTCTCTCTCCTTTATCACTTGTATTTTTCTAAAAATGAAAATAAAAAAACAGACTAGTTAAAACTAATCTGTTAATATATTCATTTTATGTTATAATTATATTGTTTTTATGCCGCAATGGGTGGTGCGGCGGTTGTACGTTTCCGCCTTTTGGCTATTGATAGTAATTATCTTACTATAAAGCTATAAAGGTGGTGGTATTGATATGCTAGAAATTGCTTTAATAGGATCTATTTCTATAGTTCTTATTAATTTGATATTAAAACATAACAAAGATTTTACTTTAGAAATTAATTTAAAGCTTTTAGGTTTAAATATTAAGATTAATAGCAAAGAAAAAAGATATCCATCCCGCAAAGATTAATATCCTTTTTCTTTAATAATATCTTATTACTATCAATATCCCAATATACAAAACGTTCTGGGACTAGCATCGTATTAGCAGTACGATGTTTTTCTTATTTATATTATAACATATTTTTGAATAAAAGATACACTTTATTAATCTCTAAATATCATAGCTCCAAAAGGATATGAATAATCATTATCCCTTTCATAATCAAATATTGCAAAGTATCCAGGAATAGGCGATTTTAAATGTTCTTTAATATTTATAGGTTTATGATTCTCATCAAATCTTAAAGGAATATGATCCTTTAAAATATTTTCATATTCAGGAAAAATACTCATACATTCTGCATCAATTTTATTAGTATCTTCATCTGTTAACTGATTAACAGGCTTTTGAGAAAAAAATAAAAAATGTGGTACTCCATAATCGTGACCATTTTTAACCTCTATAACCCCAACATATTAAAAACATAATTATTGAAAATTGTATAAATATTTCTAAAGGAGCATTAGCATTATTTAAAGATGATTTTAAAGATATAGACTTTAATAATAGTGAATATTATAAAATATTAATTGATGCTTTTGCCAAAACTATTGATAGAACAAAAAGTACTGAAATAACTTCAGATAAAAATTATAGATACTTTAAAGCTGTATTAAAAGGGGATATAGAATTATTTGAAAGTAATAAAGAGCTTGAATATATGGAAAATAAATTTGATGATGAATTAAATGAGAATACAAATATAGAAGAACTATTTAAAGATATAGATGAAAAAAATATATCTAATAATACTAATGTAAATATTAATAATTTAGATATAATTAAAAATGCTTTAGCAGTTATAGAGCCTATAATCGGAAAAACATCTTATCAATGCTGGATTAATAGTGGTATTATTGATGTTGATATTATTGATAATAAAATAAATATAATATGTATTAATGCCTTTACTGCAGGTATTATAAAAGAAAGATACTCTAACTATATAGAAGAAATAATTACAAGTTTATATAATGAAGTTAGAAAAATATCATATATATCTTAAATTTTAATTGTAAAACTTAAGATATAAAATTAAAAGGTAGCATCAATAAATAAAATTGATACTACCTTTTATTAATATTAAATTCCTAAATTATCTGTATTTCTAAAAGCTTTTCTTCGATTATATTCTTTAGAGTTTTCGTTTAATAATATATATAGTATACAACAAGTTCCTGGAATAAATGAAAGTGAGAAAAGCAACATAAATGTAAGACATTTAAATAGATACCTTAGTATAATTCCATTCCAAGTAACATTTCCTATTATGTATTCTTTGCAGCTATAATAAAAAAATCTTGTAAAGGGATATGTTATTATATCTGCAATGATAAACTCTTTTACGTCCCAAATAGAATCTCCTGAAATTAAAGCTATTATTGAAAGTCCTATACACATACAAAAATAGCTTTCAAAATAAAAGCTTGCCTTATATCTTTTATATAAATATCCTAAATTTCTAAATATAAAACTTATAACCCTCAAAACAAACCCCTTTCCTTTTTCATGTATAAATAAATTGTTCATTTTTAAAAAGAAAGTAACATTATCAGGATATTAATGTTACTTTCATATTTAAAAATCTTTTTATTACTGATTAATCTTCATCTACATCCACATCTTCCAGATTTCTTTCTAATTCCAGTATGGATCTTTCTTCTTTACTCTCCTTAGTTTCAATTTTTAATGGCATAGATTCTAATATCTTAGTAACTTCTTGTCTTACTAACTCTTCAATATTTATATTCGTAATTTCTTTTCTATTATTCTTATTCTTTTCATAAAATCTTATTGCATCACATATATAATCTGTCAATATAAACCCTTTTTTCTCTCTCTTTTCTATTATTAAATCTCTAATATCTTCATTTTTTTTTGAAAATGTAAGAGTATATCCTCCACCTTGTCTTACGCTTGGCATATTTCAACACCTGCCTTATTTACTATATTTCTTAAATGCAACCTTATAAAGTCCTTCTACAGTACTTAATTGAGAATTTACAGGCACATAAGCATGAGCTATATCATTCATTATGTTTTCTTTTATATGTTGAGAAGTTCCACCAACAAAAACTACTTTATCTAATTCATCAATATTGAATTTATGAGCTTTTATATGTTTTAGTACTTCTCCGAAGTAAAGGTCTTTAGCTTTATCAACATATTGGGTGCTTTCATTATCAATTTTACCAGCTTTCTTTATGCCACCTTCATTAAGTGCTTTCTCAGCAATTTCTTTACTAACTAAATTACCCTTTTTATAAAATGCTAGCTGCTCTCTTACTAAATCAAGAAGTCTATCTGTTCCACACTCTTCAATAAATCTATCATCTTTTTTACATACTTTATTGTTATATAAACTCCAACCCATATTTAATCCACCTAAGTCAACAATTCCTACAACTTGATTATTAAATATTTCAGGTTCTAAATAAATTATCCCACTGCCTTCAGCTTTTATCATTATATCTTTAATTTCAAATTCATACTCTTTTCCATCTACATATATTTTTATTGGTCCATCTCCCTTAATAAACTTTTTATATTCTTCTTTTGCTTCTTGTATAAGTAATACGCTTAATGGACAAGCTAATACCATATATATCTCATTATCTTTTGTTCCTGGCTCTATAAATTTAGTAATTGCAGTATAACAGGCTAACTGATGTAAAAATTGCGTTTTAGATGTATCATCTGATTTATCTTGTCCTTGTTCTCCAACTATATAACTTTTACCTTCATAATTTACTAAATAACTATTTCCTTCAACATCGATATATCCTGATGATAAATCATACATCTTTGTTCTAAAACTAACTGTTTTACCTTCATCTTTTGATGTTAACTCTATATCTCTTCCTATAACCTCTGTTTCATATTTACCAATATCCGCACTTAATATTATTTTTTTCATAATTTCATTCTCCTTTACACTTAATTTATATACCTAAAGTATACCTCATATATACCTAAATGTAAAGTTTTATTTTTAAAAATATACCTAAATATTTTTATTTTATACCCAAATAAAACAATTATTTAGGTATAAAATAATGAAACTACTTATATTCCACACCTAATATATACCTGATATATACCTAAATTGTGAAATTTATTATTTTCCATTCAATATTCTCTTAAATATATTTTTATTTTTTTTAATATTATTTTTATCTCTAATTTCTATTAGTTTTCTATCTATATCATTGAAATGTTCTTCTAATTTTATTTGTTCTTTTTCTCTCTCTTGAGAGTTTTTTATTAATATTTGATTATTTTCTATAAGATCATGTAATCTATTTATTTGTATATCTTTTTCTTTAATTTGTTTTAATAGTATATTTACTACATTACTATTTTCTTCTTTAGTTTCTACTTCTAATAAATCTAGATTTTCTTTTTCTACTATCTCTACATTTTTTACTTCTTCAACTTTTCTACCTTTTACTTTAGACTTTAATAATTCATACAACTGGTCATTTACTTTAGTTATTCCATTTTCCTTTATTATAAGTTTTTTGTATTCTTCTTCTTTTAACCTTTTATAAATTATATCCTTACTAATTCAAAGCTCTTTAGATACAATATCAATACTTTTCAACATAATTTCTACACCCCACTTAATCTATTCCCATATTTTACTAATTCTATTTTTTATTTAATTTTCCTTTAGAAAAGAAAAAAATATGAAATTTTTTCATTTTATAACTTTTTGTAGAAAATTTCAAATATTAACTTTTATATTTAAATTCAATTTTATATAATAAATTTAAACATCTTATTTGAAAGGAGTATAAATTTATGAATTGTTTTTTTCACCCAAACTCATCTGCTGTTTCTTTTTGCAAAAAATGTAATAAAGGATTATGTAAGTCTTGTGCTAGTAAATACAATCCTTGCTTATGTGATGAGTGTTTTAATAATTTGAAGAAAAGTGCATTAATAGATACTCATTCTGAATTCATAGCTACTATTTTCAAAGGTCTTATTAGTGCTATTATTTTAACATTATTATTTCGAGCATTAGATAAAAATACATTCGATTATTCTTTAAGTATTATTTTCTTTTTCTTTCCTTTTGGTTGGGCACTTATTACATATATTGAACAATATTTGCCTACTATTTTTATGAGTGGTCCTATATTTTTTATATATTTAGTATTTAAATTCTTATTTTCTATATTAATAGGTATTCCTTGTTTTTTATTTCAAGTTAGTAAATATATTTTTAAACTTTACTTAAATAAAAAATAATTTATTATTTCCCTAAAT
>OGQQ01002255.1_pt1 | contig 12893 bp, 13 predicted proteins | sample 1553281 | NCBI WGS metagenome assembly OGQQ01 (sample SAMEA2579937, study PRJEB22360) | human gut metagenome | biome: human gut; feature: human-associated habitat; material: faeces | place: Denmark | collected 2008/2010 | reverse complement strand
ATGGTCCCAAACCACGCGCGCTACCAACTGCGCTACACCTCGAAATTAAACAAAATTGCTCAACGCTCATATATAATAACACATTTTAAAAACATTTGCAAGAACTTTTATAAAAAAAATCAAAAATATCCCAAAAAATTATTATAAATCACAATTTTAATAATTCTGATAAAAAAATCTGAACAAACCATTTCCGTAATGTGAAATCTTTGTGAAAAACTTTACAAGCACAAAACAAAATGATATTATAAAAACAACAAAAGCAAGACAAAAGTCTTACGGAAAATAATAATGTAAGGAGGAATTTCTCGTGATTGAAGTAAAAAACATCACAAAAAAATACGGAAGCTTCACAGCCGTAGATAATATCAGCTTCAAAATAGAAGAAGGTGAAATAATAGGACTACTTGGCCCAAACGGAGCAGGAAAAAGTACAACAATGAACATGATAACAGGGTACATTGAGCCAACAGAAGGAGAAATAAAAGTAGAAGGGTATGACATATCAAAAAAACCAAAAAAAGCAAAAGCACAAATAGGATACATGCCAGAAGGAGTCCCACTATATTCAGACCTAACAGTAAAAGAATTTGTAACATACATGGCCGAACTAAAAAAAGTAGACAGAAAAACAAGAAAAGAAAAAGTAGAAAAAATAATTGAACAAACAGGCCTAAAAGATGTAGAAAAGAAGCTAACTCGTAATCTATCAAGAGGATACAAACAAAGAGTAAGCATGGCAGGAGCCCTAGTAGGAGAACCAAAAATCCTTATATTAGATGAACCAACAGTAGGACTAGACCCAAAACAAATAACAGAAATAAGATCATTAATAAAAGAATTAGGAAAAACACATACAATAATACTAAGCTCACACATTCTATCAGAAGTAAGTCAAATCTGTAACAAAGTAATAATCATAAATAAAGGAAAAATTGTAGCAATAGACACACCAGAAAATCTAGAAAAGAAAGTAGAAAGCAACAACACAACATATGTAACAGTGGAAGACACAGAAAACAAAATAGAAACAATGAAAGAAAAAATACCAGAAATCAAAGATATCAAACTAATAAAAGAAAATGAAGACGGTACAAAAGAATATGTACTAGAATCAGACAAAGATGTAGATTTAAGAAAAATAGTGTTTAATGAATTTGCAAAAGAAAATATAACAATATTCGAAATGAAAAAAGCAGACACAACACTAGAAGACGCATTTATGAAATTGATAGAAGGAGGAGAAAAATAATGTGGGCAGTTATCAAAAAAGAATTTAAATCATATTTTTATACACCAATTGGTTACATATTTATCGGAGTATTTTTAGTAGCATTTAGTATATCATTTTACTTTAGTGTAATAAGCTCTGGAAATGTAAACTTTGAGTACATTTATTACACTTTACCAACAATATTAGTATTAGCATTTATAATACCATTACTAACAATGAGGTCATTTTCAGAAGAAAGAAAAACAGGAACAGAACAACTATTATTAACATCACCAATTAGTATAACAAAAGTTGTTTTAGGAAAATTTATAGCAGCATTATTAATAGTAATAATTACTGAATTATGTACATTTATGTATTTCGGAATTTTATGCCATTATGGAGTTCCAAAATTAACAACAACATTTGCAACATTACTAGGATTCTTATTATTTGTAATGTCATATATCTCATTTGGTATGTTAACATCAAGTTTAACAGAAAACCAAATAATAGCAGGAATAATCTCAATAGGATTTTTCATAATAACATGGGTTTTACCAGAATTCAATTCAAATTTAGAAAGTTTTTCTTTCATAAATATGTTTTATAAATATACACAAGGACAAATAGACATAGGAAATACAGTTACATTTTTAACATTTACAATTACATGTTTATTATTAACAATAACAGTAATGCAAAGAAGAAAAAGTGTAAAATAAAAAGAATAAAATTTGGACATTTGTATAAATACAATATATTCAAATTTATGACTTTAAGGAAAGGAATGGTAAAAAAAGTGAAAGAAGATAAAAAGACAGAAAAAGTAAATAAAAAAGAAACAGAAAAAATGAGCAAAGAAGAAAAAAAGGCTAAAAAAGCAGTAGAAAAATCAAGCAAAAAAGAAAAGAAACAAAAAGCTCAAAAAGAAAAAAAGCCAAATAAATTTATAGAAACAATAAAGAAAAAATGGTTAATAAATGGAACAAAAACATTTATATTAGTAGTAATAATTCTAGCAGTATTTGTTGGAATCAGCGTACTAATGAAAAAACTAAACTTAACACCAATAGACCTAACAGAAGACAAACTATTCACACTAACAAGTGAAAGCAAAGACAAAGTAAAAGATATAGACAAAGACATAAATATCTATTTTGTAGGTTACTCAGATGATGATTCTACACTTGATCTAGCAAAACAATACACAAAAGTAAACGAAAAAATTAAAGTAGAAGCAGTAACACAAGATAGTAGACCAGATTTAGTACAAAAATATGGAATAGAAACATCAAGTGAAGGAATAATAGTAGAATGTGGAGATAACTACAAAGTGCTAGCATCAAGTGACCTATATACACATGATTCAACAACATATGAATCAGTAAATGTAGCAGAAGAAAAGCTAACAGCAGCAATCAGATCAGTATCAGTAGAAGAATTACCAAAAGTATATTTCTTAAGTGGATATAGTTCATTTACACTAACAAGTGGAATGCAATACTTAAATATGTATTTACAAAATGAAGTAAACCAAGTTGAAACATTAGACATATTATCAACAGGAAAAGTACCAGATGATTGTAGTACATTAGTAATAGCATCACCAGAAAAAGACTTTGACGATGTTGCAACAAATGCAATAACAGAATATATAAACAAAGGTGGAAACATCTTGTGGTTAAATGCAGCAATAGCAAAACAACTAAACTTACCAAATGTAAACAAAATATTAGCATTATATGGTGTAAAACCATTTGAAATAGGAATAATAAGAGAAACAGACTCAAGTAAAATGGTATCAAACTCACCAGACTTAATAATGCCAGAAATACAATATGCAGATGCAACAAATAAACTATATGACTCAGAAGGAGTTATATTCATAAATGCAACAAAAATAAATGTTGCAAGTGATGAAGAACTAGAAAGCTTAGATACAACAAAAACAGCATTAGTAAAAACAAGTGAAAAGGCATATTTTAGAACAAACTTTGAAAATCAATCTAATTCAGCACAAGATGGAGAAGAAACAGGAGAATTTCTAGTAGGTGCTCAATTTGACAAAATTGTAACAAAAGCAGATGAAGAAAATAATACAAAAGAAGTAAAATCAAAATTAATAATATATGGAGAAAACTACTTCGTATCTGACTATCAATTAACACAATCAACACAAACACCAATGATTGCATATAGACAAAATAAAGATTTAGTTCTAAACTCAATAGCTTACTTAGCAGACAGAGAAGAAGATATTACTGTAAGAAAGAGTACAGGAGCTGTTACTTATACAGCAACAGAACAAGAAAACAAAATAATATTAGCCATAATTACATTTGTACCATTACTAATAATTGTAATAGGAATTATCGTTTGGGCTAATAGAAGAAGAAAAAAATAGGTATAATTAAAAAGCAAGTCCCATAAAATAATATGGGGCTTATTTTTTATGCGAAAATAGTAAAGATGAATCATGAAAGGAACGTAACTTTTATGAATATTTTAAAAGTAGTATTTGTCATAATTGGAACTTTAATAGGAGCGGGATTTGCATCAGGGCAAGAAATATATACATTTTTCTTCTCATATGGAATTAAAGGAATACTAGGAATTATAATATCAAGCACAATTATAGGGTTAACAATATACAAAACTTTCAAAATAATAGAAAAAAATAATATTAAAAACTATAAGGAATTTTTAGATTTTTTTATAAAAAATGAAAAAATAAAAGAACTAATAAATTCAATTATAAACATATTTATTTTAGTATCATTTTATGTAATGATAGCAGGATTTGGAGCATATCTAGAACAAGAAATAAATTTAAATAATTTTATTGGAAGCAGTATTTTAGCAATATTGTGCATCATTTTATTTAAAACAAATATAAATGGAATTGTAAAAATAAATGAAATACTAATACCAATTTTAATATTAGTTGTATTAGTAATACGGAATAGTAAATATCCAGAACATTAATATAGGGAATTTAAACAATTATATAATATCACAAAAAAGTGAGAGTTTAACACAAAATTGGTTTATTACAAGTATTCTATATGCAAGTTATAACTGTGTATTATTAATACCAGTGCTAATCTCAATAAAAGAACTTATATCAAACACAAAAAATATAAAATACATTGCAATTATAGTAAGTGCAATCTTAATTATATTACTAACAATAGTATTTCTATTTTAATAAATGTAGATGTTGATATAAAACAATTACAAATGCCCGCAGTATATGCCATAAATAATATATGGCCAGGAATAAAAAAAGTATATGGAATTATTATTTTAATTTCCATTTTTACAACTGCAATTTCTTTAGGCATAGGATTTTTAAAAAATGTTGTAAGCAATAAAAAAAGCTTTAATGTCATTTCAATTTTAATGTGCATGAGCGCAATTATATTTTCTGGTTTTGGCTTTTCAAATTTAGTCAATTTATTGTATCCAATTTTAGGAATCTTGGGGTTAGTACAAATAATTCTAATAATTAGTAAAAAATAAGAAAAATTATTTAAGGTGAAAATTAATATTATAAAATAAAAAGTCATGAATTTTTTAATACATGGCTTTTATTTTTATTGTAAAAAATGATAAAACAATTGCCAAAAACTAAAAAATGGCATATAATCTAACAAGAAAAAATGAGGTGGTTATATGAAAATAAGAGATATACTAGAAGCAACAAAAGGAAAACTAATAAAAGGGAAAGAAAATGCAGAAATAAAAGAATTCTGCAAAGACACAAGGATAATAAAAAAAGGAGACACATACATAGGGATAAAAGGAGAAAATTTTGATGGAAATACACTATGGCAAAAAGCCTTTGAAGCAGGAGCAGAAACAGTAATAGTAGAAGGAATAGATTTTTCTAAAGAGAATCTGGAACAATATCTAAATAAAAATATAATAGAAGTAAAAGACACAATACAAGCATTAGCAGACATAGCAACATATAAAAGAATAGCATGTAAAAAAGATTTTCAAGTTGTTGGAGTAACAGGAAGTGTTGGAAAAACAAGTACGAAAGATATTATAGCAAATGTAGTATCACAAAAATATAGTACTTTAAAAACACAAGGAAACAATAACAATAACATAGGATTACCATTTACGATATTTAAATTAGAAGAACAAGAAGCAGCTGTAATAGAAATGGGAATGAATCATTTTGGAGAAATAAGTAAATTAACAAAAATTGCAAAACCAACAATATCAGTAATTACAAATATAGGAACATCACATATTGGAAACTTAGGTTCAAGAGAGAATATACTAAAAGCCAAGCTAGAAATTCTAGAAGGAATGGATAAAAAAGTATTAGTAATAAATAATGACAATGATTTATTACATAAATATTATTTAGAAAACTTAGAAAATGCTGATATAGAAATACATACATATGGAATTGAAAATGATTCTGATGTTATAGCAGAGAATATAATTTTAAATGAAAACGATAGTGAATTTATTTGTAATATAAAAGGTGAAAAATTTAAAGTTAAAGTTCCTGTAGGAGGAATACATTTTGTATATAATGCAATATGTGCAGCAACAATAGGAACATTGTTAGGCCTAAGCAATGAACAAATAAAAGAAGGAATAGAAACATTTGAATTAACAAAAAAAAGGATGGATATAACAAAACTAAAAAATGGAGTTACAATCATAAATGATAGTTATAATGCAAGTTTTGAATCAATGCAAGCTTCATTAAAATATTTAAATGGCTTAAATTCTAAAAGAAAAATAGCTGTATTAGGTGATATGTTTGAATTAGGAGAATTTTCAAAAGAACTTCATGAAAAAGTTGGAAAAGAAGTTGTAAAAAATAAAATTGATGTATTAATTTGCTGTGGAAAAAATGCTAAAAATATAGTAGAAAGTGCAGAAAAGGAAGGAATGCAAAAACAAAATATTTATTACTTGGAATCAAAAGAACAAGTAGAAGAACTTGTTAAAAAAATTTGGCAAAGTGGTGATAGTATATTGTTTAAAGCTTCAAATGGAATGAAATTTTTTAATATTGTAGAAAATCTAATAAAATAAGTATATTTAAAACTTTTGTAATGAAATCTCTCTAAAGCAAATATATATTAATAAATATATAAGTAAAAGAGGTAAACAAAGTGAAAAAGTTATGTGTTATATTTGGTGGAATGTCCACAGAAAACAAAGTGTCTTGTATATCGGGGGCATCAGTAATAAAAAATTTAAATATAGAAAAATATGATATATTCCCAATATTTATAGATGAAAATGGAACATGGTTTAAAGTAGAAATAACAGAAGAAAATAAATTAAAAATGGAAAATAAAAAACAGATTGAAAATGTATTTAAATATTTAAAACAGATGGATGTTATTTTTCCTGTTTTACATGGGTTATATGGAGAAGATGGAACAATACAAGGACTACTTGAATTATTAAAAATTCCATATGTTGGTTGCGGAGTATTAGCATCGAGTGTTGGAATGGATAAAGTTTATACCAAAATTATTTTTGATAAGGCAGGAATAAATCAAACAAAATATATTTATCTTAGAAGTTATAATGATAAGTATATTTATGTAGATGATAATTTTAATGAAAAAATATTAGATTTGAAAGAAATAATAGATGTAATTGGTACAGAATTAAAATTTCCAATGTTTGTAAAACCATCTAATTCAGGTTCAAGTGTTGGTATAAGCAAAGTGAAAAGTGAAAAAGATTTAGAAGATGCAATATTAAATGCATCAAAATTTGATAAAAAAATATTGATAGAAGAAGGTATTGATGGTAGAGAAGTTGAATGTGCAGTACTTGGAAACGAAAATGTTATAAGCTCATGTGTTGGAGAAATAGAAGTAGCAGATGAATTTTATAGTTATGATGCAAAATATAAAAGTAAAGAATCAAAAACATTTATACCGGCAGAAATTTCTATTGAAAAATCAGAAGAAATTAGAAAATTAGCAGTTAAGGCATTTAAAGCAATTGATGGAAAGGGATTATCAAGGGTAGATTTTTTTATAGAAAATGAAAGTGAAAAAGTGTATATAAATGAGATAAATACATTACCAGGTTTTACCAATATTAGTATGTATCCAAAGCTTTTTGAACAAGTAGGAATTAATTATTCTGACTTACTGGATAAGTTAATAAATTTGGCTATGTAATCAAAATAAAATTATTCAAAAAATCCATAAAATCTATGGATTTTTTTATATTTTGTGATATAATATGCTTACCTGATTTTTAGGGAGGATGTTAAATGAAGTACAAAGATTATTACAAAATACTAGGCTTAGAAACAAGTCGAGTTTCAATAGAAGAAATAAAATCAGCATATAGAACATCAGCAAAAAAATATCACCCAGATTTAAATGTAGGGGACAATCTAGCTGAAGAAAGAATAAAAGATATAAATGAAGCATATAGAATATTATCAACACCATCATCAAAAAGAAAATATGATAGGGTATGGAATTCTAGAAATAATGCTAAAAATTATCAGAATTTTAAAGGCAAAAATATATTTAGTATGTTTTTAGGTGATATAGACAGAGCAGAAAAGGAAGAAAAAAATACGAAAAAAAATCCAGTAAAAGGTGAAAATATAGAAACAGAAATACATGTTAGTTTAGAAGATGCTTTTTATGGTTTAGAAAAGAAAATTTCATTAAGAACTGTAGAAGGAAAGATGAAGACATTTGAAGTGAAAATACCTGAAGGAATAAGAATTCAAGTGGGTACAGTAGGACCACAAAAATATAAAGGAAAGATATATGCTGGTGGAGGAAACTATTTACAGAATATGTAATTTACTTATAAAGATAAATATTGAGGACAACAAGATTTTTAAGTTATATGGAAGTGATTTGTGTACAGATTTAAAACTTTCGCCATGGGAAGCGGCTTTAGGAACAAGAGTAGATGTAAAGACAATTGACGGAGATACAAAAGTGTATATACCACAAGGAATACAAAGTGGAGAGAAGATAAAGATTCCTAGTAAAGGTTATAAAGATGGAAAAGGTGGTAGAGGAGATCTAGTTGCAGAAGTAAAGATAATGGTTCCTAAAAAATTGGAACTTGATGAAAAAGAAATGTTTGAAAAATTAAAAGATATGTCTGCATTTAATCCTAGAAATGATTAAATTATTCTTTTCTCTTTCTAAATATCATATATTAATATTTTTGAAAAAATGCTGTTTCGGGTCTTCCTTTTGGTCTTTTTCTTCAAATATTAATATATGATATTTAGAAATTTTAAAATTTTTAAATAATTGCAATAAAACAAATTAGTCTACATAATTAGCAAAACTATTGACAAAATAGTCTTAGTTCGTTATAATAATAGATAGCGACATAAGACAAACTATGGATTGTAACATAGAAATGAGGTGTAATATATGGAAACATGGCAAGGAAAGCATTTTAGTATAACTGATCCAGAAGGAGTAAATACTGTTATATATCAAATAAACAAAACTCCAAAAGAATATTTAAAAGAATATCCAAAATACACAGTGGATAGATTAGACTATACTGAAGAATTAAGAGGAAACATGAAAAGAAAAACTTTTTATGTTGATTTTCCGACACATGAAGATGAATTATTAATTTTATCTTTTGCAAAAGATAGAGTAGTTGTAAATACTGCTATAATGGCAGATGATAAAATTTCAATAAGTAAAAAGCCAATGCCACTTAAATGTGATAGTATATATTCAGAAGAAGAAAAAGAAATAAAAGATTTTAGATATACACCAAACTTAAAAAGGCCTATTTGTATCATAGACCCTGAGACTACAGAAGAAGTAAAACCTACACTTTATTTTGATGAAAAAACAAATGAAGTTAAAGGTAAATGTAAATTAAAACCATATAAATCTTATTTTGCCTTTGAAATCAGGGACAAAAAAGAAAATTAAGGGAGGAAGTTAAATGAATATAAGTCCAAAGAAAGATATGGAAGGAGCGAAAACTGTAATTTCAGTTATGGCAATTTCTGCACTTACAAATACTTTAAGCAAAGGACAAGAAAATGGAGATGCTACAAAAGTAGAAGCAAGTGGAAAGCTTGAAATAGTAAATGAACAAACACCTGTAATTGACACAAATTTTGAAAGCCACATGGTAGATTCAAATGGAAGAAGACAATTACCAGATGGTGAAATCATGAAAATAGATATGAAAAAAGATCGTAGAGAATTACAAAAAGCAATAATAGCAGAACAAGAAGAACAAAATAAAGAAAATGAAATGGATAGATAGATTATAAAATACCAAAGATAGTAGGTGATTTTAATGAATTACAAAATAGAGGGTGCAATAAAAAAGAATAGGAAAAGTTTTATTATATGTGGAATACTATGGCTATTATTGGTCATAGTATTTGTTGCTCCATTTTCATATAGTGTATTTCAAGCAACAAATGAGTTAGGAAAAGTGTCAATAACAGTTTTTATGGAACAACTACCAACAAATATAACAAAACCGTTTGCAACTTTAGGAGGAATATTTACCCAAGGAGCAACACATGATTTTATATCATTATTATTGGGATTTACGGTAGTGTATTTAGTAGTATTTTTTATAGGTTTTGCTAAATCAGCACCAAAAAATAGATATACTGATATAGAGCATGGTTCAAGTGATTGGAGCCAAAGAGGAGAACAATATCAAATATTAAATAGAAATAAAGGTATTATTCTTGCAGAAGATAATTACTTACCATTAGATAAACGTGGAAACGTAAATGTATTGGTAGTTGGACGGTTCAGGTTCTGGTAAATCTGCATCATACTCAATACCAAATGCTCACCAATGCTTAGGGTCATATGTGTTTACAGATCCAAAAGGAGAACTTTACGATAGAACAGCAGGGTATTTAAAAGAACATGGATATGATATAAAAGTTTTAAATTTAGTAAGACCACAATATAGTGATGGATACAACCCATTAATGCACATTTCATCAGAATTAGATGTTGACGTTATTGCAAATACAATAGTAAAAGGACAAAAAACAGATAGTGGTTCAGATCCATATTGGGATGATATGGCAGAAATGCTATTAAAAGCATTAATATATTATTTGATAGCAACAAGACCAGAAGAAGAACAAAACTTGGCAAGTTGTGCAGAACTAGTAAGAGCAGCAAATAAAAATGGTGGAAGTAACTTACTTTCAGATTTAATGAGTCAATTACCATATGATCATCCGGCAAGAATGTATTACAAGTCAATAGAAATTGCACCAGAAAAAACATATGGTTCAATATTAAGTTCATTGCAATCAAAACTTGGTAAATTTGATTCAAAGGACATTGCAGAATTAACATCAACAGATACAATAAATTTTGAAGAGATAGGAAGTAAGAAAACAGCGGTATATGTAATATCTTCAGACACACATACAGCTTATGACTTTTTATTAACTATATTCTTTTCACAAATGATACAACAATTATATGATTATGCAGATCAAAATGGTGGAAGACTTAAAGAAAGAACATATTTTATATTAGACGAGTTTGCAAACATTGGTAAAATACCAGACTTTGATAAAAAAATATCAACATCAAGAAGTAGAGGAATTTCATTTAGTGTTATTTTACAAAATATAGACCAATTAGAGGCTGTATATGAAAAATCATATGAAACAATAATGGGTAACTGTGATACACACGTATTCTTAGGAAGTAACTCATTTAAAACTGTTGAATATTTTTCAAAGCAATTAGGTGAAAAAACAATAGATAGAAATAGTATATCAATAAACAAAGATAAACAAAACCATAAAACAGGAAAAAGTGTATCAGACCAAATTATGGCAAGAGCACTTATGACACCAGACGAATTAAGAAGATTGGACAATGATTTATGTATAATTTTTGAAAAAGGAATAAAACCAGTAAAAGCAAAGAAATTTTATTACTTTAAACATCCAATGGCAAAAGAAATGGCTAGATGTGAGATTAGCCATAATGATATTGGGGAGATAGATAGAGGAACATGGAGAAAATATAATCCATATAATCCTTATGTAGAAGAAAAAGACGAAAAAGCAGTGGATAATTTAAATATTGAATCTTTAGATGATTTGTTTGATGATTTAGATAATAATGAAAAGGATAATAGCAGTAATAGTAACAATAATGTTGAAAACAAGAATAATATTACAAATAAACCAAAAGAAGATAGTGCAAGTAGTATATTAGATTTGAATTTTGATGATGATGCACCAATTCTTCCACAGGAACAAGAAAATGACGATGATACATACGATTTACAAAAAGAATTAGAGGCTAAGTTTGATGAGCTATTTGGGCCATTAGAGGACGAAGAATAAAATATAAAAAAGATAAAGTTATTCATATATAAGACTTTATCTTTTTTGTTATGAGATAACTGATTTTAAATTATATTTTTGGAAATGTTGAGAAAATTTTTTTGTATTATAAAGAACAAAAGTTTTTGTAAAATTTTGTAGTGTTCGCTTGTTTTTTGTAATTAATTGTTATATAGTAAGTCTTATAGGAAATGAGATAAGCAATTATATACATAATTTGGACAAATAAGGAATAAAAAAACAGCACATCTTTGCTTTGACCGGCAGATGTGTTGTTACAAAATTATATGTGGCAACCACCATTTGTGGTTTTCATTTCCTATATACATTATATCATATTATAGATAAATGTCAATTGATAAGGAGAAATAAAAATGAAATTCATACATATAGCAGATATGCACTTTGATAGTCCATTTGTCAATCTTTCAGACAAAGATGGACTAGGAGATTTAAGGAGACTAGAACAAAGAAAAGCATTCAAAAAAGTAATAGAATATATAAAAGAAAATAAAATAAAATATTTATTTATATCTGGAGACTTATATGAACAAAAATATATAAAAAAATCAACAATAGAATATATAAATAATTTATTTAAAGAAATACCAGAAACAAAAATATTTATATCACCAGGAAATCATGATCCATACACTAAAAATTCTTATTATAATCAATTTAATTGGAATGAAAACGTAAAAATATTTACATCAAAAATCGAAAAAATTGAATGCGAAGATGCAAATATTTATGGATATGGATTTGATGATTTTTATTGTAAAAATAGTGGTGTTGAAAATATTAAAATAGAAGATGAAAATAAATTAAATATATTAGTAATACATGGAACATTAGATGGAGGAGCAATTGAAAATAGCGAATATAATCCACTATCTAAAAAAAATTTAAAAGAAAAAGGTTTTGATTATGTAGCATTAGGTCATATTCATAAATTAGATTATAACCAAGAAGAAAATCAAAATGTCGTATATCCAGGTTCAACAGTATCATTAGGCTTTGACGAATTAGGCAAACATGGAATGATAGTTGGTGAACTAGAAAAAGAAAAAATAGATTTACAATTTGTACCTTTAGATGAAACAGAATTTAAATTATATGAATTAGATGTTACAGAAATAATTTCAAAAGAGGAATTAATTGAAAAAATTAATGAATTGGAATTTGAAAAAAATGATTTAATAGAAATAATTTTAGTCGGAAAAAGAAATTTTGAAATTGATAGGTATGAATTATATAAATTAATCTCAAATGATAAAATTATAAAAATAAAGAATAAAACTAAAATAAATTATGATT
>OGQQ01002254.1_pt1 | contig 12897 bp, 14 predicted proteins | sample 1553281 | NCBI WGS metagenome assembly OGQQ01 (sample SAMEA2579937, study PRJEB22360) | human gut metagenome | biome: human gut; feature: human-associated habitat; material: faeces | place: Denmark | collected 2008/2010 | reverse complement strand
GGGCAGGTAGTCGAGTTCCTGGAAAACGAAATCCACGGCGATGCGCCCGCCGAAACGGTCGGCCGAGAAGACCTCGCGGAACTCCTTCTCGAAGGAGTGGCGGATGACGAAGACGACCTTGCCGAAACCGGCGCGGATGGCGTCGTAGACCGAATAGTCGATGATGGCCTCGCGGTTGGGGCCCACGCCGTCCATCTGTTTGAGCGACCCGTAGCGGGAACCCATGCCCGCGGCGAGTACGAGAAGTGCAGGTTTTACCATACTTTTATCGTTAGTTTCGACGTTGATTCGAAGTCGGATCATGCAAAGATAGGAAAAATAGCGGGACCTGCAAGCGATTCCGTCCGCAGGAGCGGCGGGGAGAAATAAATTTGGCAGTCCGCACGGCTTATACTATATTTGTGGGATTGAACGCAAAGGTTTCCGAACGATGAAAACGATAAAATCCGTCCGGGCATGGTGGCGCGGACTGTTCCGCAAACGCCGCTTCAACATGCTCAACGCCACGGACAACAGCGAGGAGTGGCACGTGCACGTCTCCCCGGCCAGCCTGCTGGCCGGACTGGTGGCCTTCGTGCTGGTGCTCTTCATCCTCACGCTCTTGCTGGTGGCCTATTCGCCCGTGCTGGAGTTCCTGCCCGGCTACCGGACCGAGGCGGACCGTTCGCGCGAGAGCCTCATCCAGAACATCATCCGTCTGGACTCGATGGAGCGCATGATGAACGACATGATGACCTACAACGAGAATATCGCCATGATTCTGGAGGGCAACACCCCCGTAGCGCGGACCCTGCCGGGAAGCGACAGCACGCGCGCGAGCAAGGTGCTCGTGATGCCGTCGGCCGAGGATTCGCTCCTGCGCGCCCAGATGGAGGGCGACGGCCCCTACTCGCTCGCGGGGCGGGGCAGCGACTCGCGGCGCAGGATACGCGAAGCGATCGAGCTGGCGAAACCCGTCGAGGGGATCATCACCGAGCGTTTCGACATCTCGCAGGGCCGTTTCGGGGTGAAGATCGCCGCGGCGGCCTCCGACCGCATCGCGGCCGTGGACGGCGGGACGGTGGTGCAGAGCCTCTGGACCCCCGAGCGGGGCTACACGGTCATCATGCAGCACCGCGGCGGCCTGCTGTCGGTCTATCGCAACCTTTCGCAGTCGCTCGCGGCTCCGGGGCAGACGCTCCGCCCGGGCGAGCTGGTGGGTTACAACTCCGAAGCCGAGAACGGCGAGGTGCGCATGTTCGAATTCGAATTGTGGAGCGACGGGAAACCGGTCGATCCGGAGAGTTATATCGTATTCTGAAGACCATGAGACAACGACTTGCCATTCTGGGTTCGACCGGCTCGATCGGCGAACAGACGCTCGACATCGTGCGGGAGAATCCCGAACGGTTCGAAGCCCGCGTACTGACGGCCCGCAGCCGCTGGGAGCGGCTCGCCGAGCAGGCCCGGGAGTTCGACGCCGACGCCGTGGCGATAGCCGACGAACGGCACTATGCGCCGCTGCGCGACGCGCTCGCCGACACCGACACGAAGGTGTATGCCGGCGAGGAGGCCGTGGCGCAGCTGGCCGCCGCGGGGGACACGGAGGTCGTGGTGAACGCGCTGGTGGGATACGCCGGACTGGCGCCCACGGTGGCCGCCATCGGAGCGGGCAAGAAGCTGGCGCTGGCCAACAAGGAGTCGCTCGTGGTGGGCGGCGCCTGCGTGATGCCGCTGGCACGGAAACACCGCGCGCCGATCGTCCCGATCGACTCGGAGCACTCGGCCATATTCCAGTGTCTCGCGGGCGAACGCGCCCCGGTGCGGCGGCTGATCGTCACGTGCAGCGGCGGGGCGTTCCGCGACCTCAGACGCGAGGAGCTGGCCGGCGTCACCGTGGAACAGGCGCTGCGCCATCCCCAATGGCGGATGGGCGCGAAGATCACGATCGACTCCTCGACGCTCGTGAACAAGGGCTTCGAGGTAATCGAGGCCCACTGGCTCTTCGGCACGCCCGCCGAGCGGATCGACGTGGTGCTGCACCCGCAGTCGATCGTCCACTCGATGGTCGAGTTCGAGGACGGTGCGATCAAGGCGCAGCTCGGAACGCCCGACATGCGCATGCCCATCAGCTACGCCCTCATGTACCCCGACCGGGCCGCACGGCCGGGCGAGCGCTTCGACTTCCTGGCCCACCCGCAGCTCACCTTCGCGGCGGTGGACCGCGAGAAGTACCCGGCGCTGGAGATCGCCTACGACTGCCTGCGCCGCGGCGGCACGGCGGCGTGCACGATGAACGGCGCGAACGAAACGGCCGTGGGAGCCTTCCTCGCGCGGCGGTGCGCCTGGCTCGACATCGTGCGGGCGATCCGCCATGCGCTCGAACACGCCTCGTTCGTCGCCTCCCCCACGCTCGACGACTACGCCGCGGCCGATGCCGAAGCCCGCGCGCTGGCCGCCGAATTTCTCGAACTGTAACCGATACGCACAATGGACATAGCAATCAAGATTCTTCAGTTTTTCCTCTGTTTCACCATCCTCGTGGGCATTCACGAGCTGGGGCATTTCATCATGGCGCGCGTGTTCCGGATCCGCGTCGAAAAGTTCTACATCTTCTTCGACCCGTGGTTCTCGCTCTTCAAATTCAAACGCGGAAACACCGAATACGGACTGGGCTGGCTGCCGCTGGGCGGCTACGTCAAGATCGCCGGCATGATCGACGAGTCGATGGACAAGGAGCAGATGAAACGCCCCGTGCAGCAGGACGAGTTCCGCGCCAAACCCGCGTGGCAGCGCTTCCTGGTGATGATCGCCGGCGTGGTGATGAACGTCGTGCTGGCCGTGGCGATCTACTGCGGCATCTGCTACACGTGGGGCGACACCTACTTCTCGAACAAAGACGCCCGCTGGGGCTACGACTTCAACGAGGCGGGGCACGAGCTGGGATTCCGCGACGGAGACCGCATCCTCTCGATCGACGGGAAGCCGGTGGACAACGTGCAGGAGATCATCTCCTCGCTGCTCATCACCGAGGGCGACCGCCGCGTGGAGGTGGAGCGCGACGGCCGGGCGGTGACGCTGAACCTGCCGCTCGACGACCTGATCGCCATGCGGCAGAAAAAGGGTTACGAGGGATTCCTCGCCCTGCGCTTCCCGTTCATCGTGGACAGCACGGTGTCGGCGGCGGCCTCCGCGGTCCTGAAGAAGGGCGACGAAATCCTGGCCGTGGACGACCTCCGCGGAGCGGAGTTTCCCGACTACCAGCGGTATATCCGCTCGCGCGCCGGGGACTCGGTGCGGATCGAGGCGCTGCGCGAAGGGGACATGGTGCTGACCATGACGCTGCCCGTATCGGAGGAGGGGCTGATCGGCGTCGCGCCGCGGCAGGACCTCTACACCCCGCGCACGCAGGAGTACACCCTCCGGGAGTCCATCCCGGCGGGCATCCGCAAAACGGGAGAGGTGATCTCCTCCTACTGGGAACAGCTGAAACTGATCGTGCAGCCCAAGACGAAGATGTACGAGGAGCTGGGCGGATTCATCGCCATCGGGAGCATCTTCCCCGCGGCGTGGGACTGGCAGGATTTCTGGATGAAGACCGCATTCCTGTCGATCATCCTCGCGGTGATGAACATTCTGCCCATCCCGGGGCTGGACGGCGGACACGCCCTGTTCACCTTCTGGGAAATGATCTCCGGACGCAAGGTGAGCGACAAGGTGCTCGAAGCGGCGCAGTACGTCGGCATGATCGTCCTGCTCATGCTGCTGCTCTACGCCAACGGCAACGACATATACCGGTTCTTCATCAAATAGGAACGACATCATGACCGAAATGGAAAAGATGCTCGCAGGCGAGCCGTTCGATTTCACAGCACCCGATGTGGCAGAAAGCCTTCGCCGAAGGCGGGTGAACCAGGCACATTTCAACGCCGTGTCATTCGACGACGGCAAAGCCTACGACGAAGCGCTCTCAGCGCTAATCCCCCATCGCCATCCCACTGCCCGGATCATGCCGCCGTTCTACTGCGACCACGGTCATCGGATTCAATTGGGCGAAGGCGTCTTTATCAACGCCGGCTGCACGTTTCTCGACTGCGGCGGCATCACGGTCGGCGACCACACGCTCATCGGCCCCGGCTGCCGTATCTGCACGCCGCAGCATCCGATAGACTTCGAAGAGCGCCGCAAACCCGTCGAAACGGGCCTCCCGATCACGATCGGCGAGGACTGCTGGCTGGGAGCCGGCGTCACGGTCTGCCCGGGCGTCCGGATCGGCGCCCGCTCGATCATCGGCGCAGGGAGCGTCGTCGTGCACGACATTCCCGAGGACTCGCTGGCCGCGGGAAATCCGGCGGTCGTGAAGCGGAAGCTGCGCTGAGGACAAACGGAAGTTTCACACGACGACACACAAAGCAAAACACGATGCAGACGAACCAGACGACAAAGACGGAACGAAACGATACGGCGGACCGGACGGCACGGCTCGCACGCTGCGCCGAAGCGCTGCGCCGCCACGGCTTCGAAGCGGTCGTGACGAAGGACGCGCAGGAGGCGTTCGAAAGGCTGCGCGCGGCGGTCGAGGCCGAGATGCCGGAACTCGTATCGTTCGGCGATTCGATGACGATGCGCGACACGGGAATCGTAGAATGGCTGCGCCGGGACGGGCGGTGGAGGCTGCTCGACGGATTCGACGCCTCGATGCCCCGGCCCGAAAGACTCGAAATCCGGCGGCAGGCCCTGCTGTCGGACCTTTTCGTAACGGGAATCAACGCCGTGACCGAAGAGGGCACGCTCCATTGGCTCGACATGGTGGGCAACCGCATCGCCCCGGTGGCGTTCGGTCCCCGCAAGGTGCTCCTCGTGGCGGGACGCAACAAAATCGTGGCCGACCGCAGAGAGGCCGAAGAACGCATCCGGCGCATCGCCGCGCCGCAAAACATAGCCCGCCACCCCGGATTCCGCACACCGTGCGCCAAAACCGGGGTCTGCATGGACTGCAACTCCCCCGACCGCATTTGCAATACCCGGATGGAGATGCTGCGCTGCCACCCGGCAGGGCGCGTGCTGGTGGTGCTGATCGACGAAGACCGGGGATTATGAAAAACAGAAACGCATGAAACGGCTGTTCTATCTATTGTGCGCCCTGTGCGCGGCGCTGCTCACGGCAGCGTGCGGAGAATCCCGGACCGGCGTATTCTACACGGCCCGCTACCCCGTCACCCGGGTCGAAGCCGAGGTCGCCCTGACCGAAAACTCCGATCCCGGCACGGGAGAGGAGGGAGACGGCTCCGGGGATAACTCCAGCGGCGGAGAGACCGGAGACGGCAACGAAGACGGAACCGGAGACAATACCGGAACCGGCGATGATACCGGGACGGGAGACAGCGACGGAACCGGAGCGGCCGGAGGCGGGAATCCGGACGATGGCAGCGACGAAGGCGGTGAAGGAACCGGCGAAGGCGACAGCGAAGAAGACGGCGGCAGCGGGGAGAATCCGCTGGTCGCGCAGATCGAGACCGAGATCGTGTCGGCGGCCCCCGTGCAGGCGGGAGGCGGCTACACGCTGCACTTCTCGCAATACAACGGCGGACGGGCCGAAATCAGGACCGCGCCCGACACGGAACCCGTGACGGGACTGTTCGGCAAGGAGCCGGGCAAGGAGCAGTTCGAGGTTCTCTTCGGCGAGGAGGACTACGTATGTTCGCCCGCATCGTACACCGACGAGGAGGGCGAGCGGAAAATCGTGCTGGAGGTGGACCTCACGGAACAGTACCAGGCCCTCTACCCCGCGGCCGGCATCACGCGGGCCGTGCGCAGGGAGTACACCTCGGCAAACGCATACTGAACAGGATGGCAAAGGTAAAAAAAGCCTTCTTCTGCAAAAACTGCGGATTCGAAGCCCCCAAATGGCTGGGGAAATGTCCCTCGTGCGGGGAATGGAACACCTTCGCGGAAGAGATCGTGGCGCGCGAGAGCGGCTCCGTACCGGCCGTCGCCGCAGGGTCGCTGCCGGCGGCGAAACCCCAGCGGGTGCGTGACATCCGCGAGAGCGAACACCGGCGGCTCGATCTGGGCAACGCCGAGGTGAACCGCGTGCTGGGCGGCGGCATGGTCCCCGGATCGCTCGTGCTGCTGGGCGGCGAGCCGGGCATCGGCAAATCGACCCTTTCGCTCCAGATCGCCCTGGCCGCGAACGGGCTGAAGACCCTCTACGTCTCGGGCGAGGAGTCGGCCGAGCAGATCAAGATGCGCGCCATGCGGCTCGGGATCGGCAACGAGGAGTGCATGATCTACCCCGAGACGCTGCTGGAGAACATCGTGGCGCAGATCTCCGAGCAGAAGCCCGACCTGGTCGTCATCGACTCGATACAGACCATCTACACCGAGCTGATGGATTCGTCGGCCGGAAGCGTATCGCAGATCCGCGAATGCGCCGCGACGCTGCTCAAATACGCCAAATCGACCGCCACGTCGATCGTCATCATCGGCCACATCACCAAGGACGGGACCATCGCCGGACCGAAGATCCTCGAACACATCGTGGACGTCGTCCTGCAATTCGAGGGCGACAGCAACAACATATACCGCATCCTGCGCGGCATCAAGAACCGCTTCGGCGCGACGTTCGAAATCGGCGTGTTCGAAATGCTGGACACCGGACTGCGGGGCGTGGACAATCCGTCGGAAATCCTGCTCACGCACTACGAGGAACCGCTGAGCGGCATCGCCGTGGGCGCTGCGGCCGACGGCGTGAGACCCTACCTGATCGAAGTGCAGGCGCTGGTGAGCGGCGCGGCCTACGGCACGCCCCAGCGCACGGCCACGGGATTCGACACGCGGCGGATGAACATGCTGCTGGCGGTGCTCGAAAAGCGCGTCGGGATGAAGATGTTCCAGAAGGACGTCTTCCTGAACTTCGCCGGAGGGTTCAAGGTCGCCGACCCGGGACTGGACCTGGCCGTCGTGGCGGCGGTGATCTCCTCCTACTACGACCGTCCCGTGGGAGAGGGCGTCTGCTGCGCGGGCGAAATCGGGCTGTCGGGCGAGGTGCGCCCCGCCCCGCGCACCGAACAGCGTATCAGCGAGGCCGCCCGGCTGGGATTCCGGCGGATCGTCGTCTCGGGATACCTCGCCAAAGGAGCCAAACATCCCAAAGGCATCGAAATCGTGCGGATAAACAGCATCGACCAGTTGCCCCGGGCGCTCTTTCTGGAATAGAATTTGCTGCTCCCCCGGAAAAACGCGGGGGACGCGGCGAACGGCCGCCTCTTCCGAAAGGAGCGACTATGAAAGATTTCGACAAAATCATCTGGAGGGACGCGGTGACGCTCGCGGACTTCTTCGCCACCTGGTGCGGACCGTGCCAGGCAATGGTTCCCGTAATCGACAGATTCCAAACGGAAATGAACGGCCGTGCGGACGTTTACCGGATCGACGTGGACGACCCCGACATGCTGGAGATCGTGCGGCGTTACAACATCTCCTCGGTTCCGACTCTGGTGATCTTCCGCCGCGGCGAAGTGCTCTGGCGCCGAAGCGGTCTCATAGGCTACAGGGAACTCAGGGAGGCTTTCGACACGATCGAACAGCGCGAACACGCCGTACATCACTGAACTTCCAACCGCCAGGCCAGCTCCTCGTGGACGTAGTCTTCGGCACGGAGCCGGCCCAGAGAGCCGGCTTTGCGGAGCACCGCCTGCCGGCTCTCCCCGTTTCGGGACCCGACGGCCGCGAGCAGCGCCACCGCCCCCTGTGCGACAAGGAGCGCAGCGGCGGGAGTGCACACGGAGCAGGCGGCGGAAGGGGTTGCGGACGCGGAAAAACCGCTTTCCGGGGAGGCGGACGCTGCGGGACCGGTCCCGGCAACGACGGCAGCAACGGGTGCGGCAGAAACAAGGCCACCTTCGGAAGCTGCAACGTCCGGCGGCACGGTTTCGGCGGCCGCGGCAGCCCTGCGGACCGCTTCGACGGCGGAATCGACCCACCCGGAGTCGGGCGGCACGACGCGGGAAGCGGCCATCAGCGCCGCATACTGCAACGGCCACGGCATACCGGCCGCCGTCCACGTCCGGAACAGGGCGAGAAAGTCTCCGATACGCGGCAACAGGGCGAAAGCGGCCTCCTCGGCCAGCTCGTGATTGACGATGCCGGAGGCCCAGAACGGAAATTCGCCGGGCGTAAGGCCGGCCGGATCGGCAATGTGGTAGGCCGCAAGGCGCAGTTCGCGCACATCCTGCAACGAGAGGAACTTCGCAAATGCGTAATCGGGCTTTTCGGCACGCGCCAGACGGCGCAACGTCGGGAGGCTCACGCCGTAATTCAGCCCGTAGGGCGCGCCGACGAGGCGCATGGCATCGGCCACGGCCCCGTTGCGCTCACGGCGCAGCTCGCCGAGCAGCGCCGTCATGCGGGAGGTATGGTTCATATACGTCTGCTATCTGCGACGCGGAAGAGCCACCTGGACCGTGCGGCCGAATTCGAACAGCGGCACGACGGCACGGGCGTATTCGCGGCCGGAGGCGATCACCGTGCAGGTCGAAGGATCGGCCATGCGGCACTTCACCGTACCTTGCTCTTTCGGACCGGCCTCGATCGGACACTCCGTGTCGCCCGACGGCTCGATCTGCAACACCACCATATCGCCCGAGAGATCGCTCTCGGGAAGCAGCCCGGCGGCCGGGCTGAAGCGGCAGAAGACATACTGTTTCCGGTCGGCGGAGGGATAGACCAGGTAGCGCTGCGTCCGGGTCGAAACGATCTGCTTGCCGAGGAACAGCTCCAGGTAGCTCTGCTCGAGCCGTTCGATCTCGGCCAGCGCGGCTTTCAGCCCCTCGCCGAAGACATTTTCGCCGGCTTCGCCCGTAATCAGTTCCAAGCGGTGACGGCGCAGGGAGAAAATCTGCTCGGCGGCCATGCGCGCGGCATCCTCGAGCGAATAGACCGTCGCCGAGGTCTTGTCGGGTTGCAGGGCCGCGAAAGCCTCGTCCGAAGCCGCATGGGAAACGACGCGGGAGGCATCGGCCGCGGGTGCGGCTGCCCCGAACGCGTCATCGCCGGCCAGCGCGATCCGCGCCCCCGCGATGCTCCATGTCGTCTTGTCGGTCAGCGGAGCGCGCACACCGAGGTATTTCTGCGCATAGCGGGCATAAGGTCCGCAGAGGACGGTGCTGCACTCGACCGAAAGATCGACGGCCAGCACCGAACGGGGCATGCTGACGGCGATCCCCGCAGCGCTTTCGGCGGCGCCTTCGAGGGCGATATAGGGATTTTGGGCCGTGGCGGCAGCACCGCAACACAACAGGGCCAAGGTCAAAAGACGGAATTTCATAGTGCACGAAGTTTGGATACCATCTACAAATGTAACTTTTTTTCGCGTGCCGTCAAAATTTCAGGTAAAAATCGCGCGTAAGGGCCCGGTATTCGGGAGTATAGGATTCGTGTCCGCCCGTGCCGACCACCAGTTCGTCGCGCAGCGGGACGACGGGCCGCCCGGTCTCCTCCGGCAGGGCTGCGGAAACGGCCGGGACGGCGACGGCAGCACCGGGAACGTTCAAGGGAGAAGCGACAAGGCCGGAAGGGGCGGAAGCGGAAGCCCCGGCCGAAACGGCGGGACCGGCCAAAGCGGAAGCTCCGGCCGTCAGTTGCCGGAGAAGAAGCGGAGCCCCGGCCGGACGGGTCAGGCAGAGCAGGGCGCGCTTCGCGGCGCGGCGCGGCGTGGTGCGCACGTCGGTACGGTGCACGAGGGTCAGGGCGTCCCGGCAAACGGCGAGGAAGCGTTCGGCCTCGGATGAGGGAAGGATCAGCGCGAAACGGCCTCCGGGAGCGAGCAGCCGCAGCACGGCGTCGCGCAGCGCCTCGAAAGGCAGATGGACGGCATGGCGCGCGGCGGTGCGGCCCGCATCGGGGCAGGTGAGCGAACCGACGAAATAGGGCGGATTGGAGACGATGAGATCGAACGCCCCGCCAGCGGCGAACTCCTGCACGGGGCAGCGGTGAAATTCGAGGCGTGCGCCCCACGGCGAGGCGTCGGCATTCTCGCGGGCCTGCGAAACGTCGTCGATGTCCACCCCCGCGATCCGTGCCTGCGGCATGCGCTGGGCCATCATCAGGGCGATCAGTCCCGTGCCCGTGCCGATGTCGAGCACCCGGCGGTCGGAAGGCAGCACCGGGGCCCAGGCCCCGAGGAGCACGCCGTCCGTGCCGACCTTCATCGGGCAGCGGTCCTGCCGCACGGCAAACTGCTTGAAACGGAACATGGATCAATCCTTCAGATAACCGCCGATGCCGGCGCCGAACAACGAAAAATCGTACCGCACGGGATCGTCGGCATCGAAGGTGCGGAGCGCGGCGGTGACCTCCTCGACGGCTCGCCAGTCGTTCTGACGGCGCGAGAGCAACCCCAATGCGCGGGCCATGTCGCCGGCATGGACGTCGAGCGGCAGCCGCAGGGCCGAAGCAGGAATGGTGCGCCACTCCCCGAAGTCCACGCCCCGGTCGTCGCGGCGGACCATCCACCGCAGGTACATGCACAAGCGTTTGCACGCCGCGCCGCGCTCGACGGAAGAGAGGTGTTTCTCGCAACGCGGCGCATGGTCGGCGGCGAAAAATTCGCGGCGGAAATCGGCGAAGACCGCCGGAAGGTCGCCCACGGCGGCGTAGCGGCTCTCGAAAAAGGCCCCGATGCCGCCGTAGAGCGTTTCGATGCGGCGCAGGGCCAGCACGAAATCGCGGGCATCGCCCCCGTTGAAGGTGCGGTGGACGAAGGCGCCGAGTCCCGCCAGCTCGCGCTCCGAGGCGTTGCGCACGAAATCGGCCGGGGCATCGTCCATGTAGCGCATCAGGCGGTGGCCGTTGCGGACGATCGTGGGACGGCTGCCCCAGGCGATGGTGGCGGCGAAGAAGCCGGCGATCTCCCGGTCGGCACGGTCCGTGTAGCGGTGCGGCACGGCGACGGGGTCGTCCGGAATGAACTCCGGGCGGTTGTACCGGTCGTGGAGCCGCTCGAGCAGCTCGCGCAACGCCCCGCGATCAGAGAATCCGGCCATCGGACATGGTGATTTTCCGGTCGGCCATCGCGGCGAGGCGCTCGTCGTGGGTGACGATCACCACGGTCTGCCCCAGCTCGTCGCGCAGGTCGAAGAACAGACGGTGGATCTCTTCGCGGTTGCGGGTGTCGAGGTTGCCCGAAGGCTCGTCGGCCAGCAGCACGGCAGGCGCATTGACGATGGCCCGGGCGATGGCCACGCGCTGCTGCTCGCCGCCCGACAACTGGCCGGGCTTGTGGTCGCGGCGGGCGGTGAGACCCACCAGCGCGAGCAGCTCCGCGGCACGGCGCTCGACCTCGGCGCGGGGCCGCCGGCCGATCAGCCCCGGAATGCAGACATTCTCGAAGGCCGAGAACTCGGGCAGCAGGTGGTGGAACTGGAAAACGAAGCCGATGCGGTCGTTGCGGAAACGCGACAGCGCCTTGTCGCCCAGCGCGAAGGGGTCTTCGCCGCCGATCTCCACCCGGCCCGCGTCGGGACGCGAAAGCGTGCCCATGATTTGCAGGAGCGTCGTCTTGCCGGCGCCGCTGGCTCCGACGACGGAGACCACCTCGCCCTGCCGGACCCCGAGCGAGACGCCCTTGAGCACCTCCAGCTCGCCGAAGCGTTTGCGTATGTCTGTAAGTCGTATCATAGCGAAACCTGTCGTTCGTACATTCCGAAAAGCCGCACCGTATCGACGGCCTCGCGCACGTCGTGCACGCGGAGAATCGCCGCACCCTGGCGCAGGCACTCCCATCCCAGCGCGACCGACCCGGCGAGCGAACAGGCGGGCGTCGTGCCGAGCACCTTATAGATCATCGACTTGCGCGAAAGCCCCGCGAGTACCGGGTAGCCCAGCGCACAGAGCTCGTGCAGCCCGGCGAGCAGGCGGTAGTTCTGCTCCGCGGTCTTGGCGAATCCGAAACCGGGATCGAGGACGATCCGTTCGCGGCGGATACCGGCGGCGAGCATCCGTTCGACACGGCGGCGGAAATAGGCGACCACCTCGGAAACGATGTCCCGGCGGTAGTCGGTGAGCGACTGCATCGTCTGAGGGTCGCCCTTCATGTGCATGGCGACATAGGGCACGTCGTAACGGGCGGCGACGGCGAACATGGCAGGGTCCAGCTCGCCGGCCGAAATGTCGTTTATCATCAGCGAACCGAAGGTCTCGATGGCCCGGGCGGCAATGCCGCTGCGGAACGTATCGACCGAAACGGCCGTATCGGGAGCCAGCCGCCGCACGGCCTCCACGCCCAGCTCCACGCGCCGCCACTCCTCGTCGGCAGGGACTTCGTCGGCGCCGGGGCGCGACGAATAGCCCCCCACGTCGATGATCGAGGCGCCTTCGGCGGCGGCCTCCTTCACGCGGCGTTCGACATGCGTCGCGTCGGGCATGCGGCTGCCGGCGAAGAACGAGTCGGGGGTGACGTTCAGGATCGCCATCACCCGGGGCTGTGAGAAATCGAACAAGGGGTTATTTGCTGCCATGGCTGAAAATCCGGTCGAGTTTAACAACTGCGGATTCGAGGTCTTCCTCGAAGATATTGACCACCACATAGTCTGCGCGGGCGCTCAGCGCATCATCGTCGAGCTGAGCGGCGATGCGGCGCACGACCTGGTCGGCCCCGCACCCGTCGCGGCGGCAGGTGCGCTCGATGCGCAGTTCGCGCGGCGCGAGGACGGCGACCGTCTTGTCGACACTGCCCTCGAGCCCGGCTTCGAACAGGATGGCGCTTTCGAGGATCACGTAGCTACCCTCCTGCCGCGCCGCCCAGGCATCGAAATCACGCATAACGACCGGATGCACCAATGCATTGAGGTCAGCCAGCGCCTGCGGGTCGGCAAAGACGATGCCCGCGAGGTAAGCCCGTTCGAGCTGCCCGTCGCG
>OGQQ01002251.1_pt1 | contig 12910 bp, 14 predicted proteins | sample 1553281 | NCBI WGS metagenome assembly OGQQ01 (sample SAMEA2579937, study PRJEB22360) | human gut metagenome | biome: human gut; feature: human-associated habitat; material: faeces | place: Denmark | collected 2008/2010 | reverse complement strand
GTTACTGAGAGTTTACCTGCCAATACACAATATTGCATCATCTGACCACCCACAGTTGGATATGTATTTAAGCAAAAAATGCTCCTTCGAATCAGCTCTACGAAATCTTTTACTTATGATTCTCAGCTGTGAGTCATCTACAGAACCCATTCCCGTTCATCGTTACATTAAAACTGATTCCATTCCTAATAAATCTCAGTTAAGATAGCAACTTCCGCAAGCACTGAATTCATTTTCTTATGTGCCAAATCCTTTTTAAGTTTATCTTGAGTCTTTTCTATTGTTGGCTTAATGTCAAATTTTGTCATACATTCTCCCCTTCAAAGGAAATTATGACTTACCTTTCCTGAAGTAAATATATCTTATAAAATTCAAAACAGCCATTAACGGATAATATCGTACCATATGCCTATTACACATGATGCCTGGTATCCTATGCATGTATCTATTCTCTGCTTCAAGCAGACGCTTTGTCCTAATTTTCAAATTAATTTCACGATGAATGATCGGATATTGACTCGTGTTGGAAGTTAACAAATTCTGCAAACCTACCCAAAACTCATGCTCCGAAATATTTGATTTTTTTATTTTTTCCGATACATTCGACCGATAATCAGAATCATCAATCAGATTATCAACCTGCTCATTGTAATCTTTCCATGATTCGTAAGTAATCCTATACCCCCCATTAAGATTGGGAAGAAGATCTTCTGTTAAACCGCCATTTTTTGTATCCATCTCTACAATTGGCAGTCCTGCTGCGACAGCATACTGCGCCATTAATCCCCCCGTCTGCGGATATGTTCCTAGATAAATATCCATACGCCTTAACACCTCTAGGAGGTCATCCCTATATGCGATAACCTTCCATCGATTTTCTAGTCCTTTTTTCTTCACATATGCTTTCATTGGTTCCGCATCGCCTGCGCCAGCAAAAATAAAGAATGCTTTCGGATGCCGATTTAGAATATCGGTAATAACTTCCATAAATTTTCCATTTTCAGCATATACTTTCGTAAACCGTCCTCCCGAAAAAATACGTACTGCATCGGCAGGAAGCTGAAAATCAAATCCTTTAAATTTTTCAGACTTTAAAACAGGATAATAAGGCAACACGAGACATTGTTCGTCTCTTAACCCCCTGTACTTTACTGATGCATCTTTTCCCATTCCTCGAAATTCAATTGAATAATCCAAAACAGTCGCTCCAAGCCAAAATTGTTCATCTCCATGATTAATCAAATATTTTGTACATCCTGATATATTACTAAAAGCAACGCATCCTACAGGATCACTATTTCCCATATGAAGTAATACTTTTTCAGGTCTTTCTTCTAAAATTATTCTGCGGATAATTTCTATTTTCTCAACCATGTTTTTAGTAGAATCGACCACAATCACTTCACAATTTCCACATTGTTTCGCAAGAACCATTAAATCTTTTGAGGCGCTCTCTTTCCATGTATTTACATTTATAAGATAAATAAACTTCTTTCCTAAAGAAATCAACGCTTTTAGATACTGCATAGACAAAGCAATATTTGATACTGCAATTGAATCATAAAACAAGCAATATATAGATGATTTCTGATATTTAATTTGATTAAATTTATAGGATAACTCTAATATAAGATTTTCTGAAATATCATCTTTTAAATTAATGTTTACTGTATGCTGCAAAGCTCCACAATGATACAATGCATCCAACGCAGTATTCAACTTTTCTGCTTTTAGTGCCCGTTTGGCAATTTTATGGTATTTATCCGTATAATTCTTGATATCCCTTACTGTATACATTTTCTCCCCTCTTACTCAGGCAATTCACCTGTAGCCTTTAAAGCTTTATAAATTGCCTCCAAATACCCATACTCATTTTCTTCATCGGGCTCCAGATATCCACCTTCTGCCCATTCATTCCATGCATAAACAAAAATCATATCTTTGTGATATTCTTCCTTTGTCTTCTTAATGAGTTTTTTCAGATATTCTTCGAATTTTTCAGGGGTCGATCCAGTATATACATGTCCGTTTACGCCATGCCTCGGGGTGTTGTCCCATGTAGCAAAAGCTCCTGGCACACGCTTTGAATCAATGACATCCTTGTTCAGGATATAACTCCATATTTCATCATAGTCATAGGTTCTAACAGTATCTGCGTCTTTTGCTATTCCCCTAATATTAAGCTCCGTTCCCAATTTTTTTCCTAATAATATTGATGCTTTATAGTAAATATTCTTCAATGTTGCTTTTACGCCCGATGTCTGAACTGCCTTATCACGATCATATCTTGCATAGATTGGTTGGAATTCTATATCAAGGTCATACCTGCTATCATCTTTTTTCTCAGAATAGAAATCCATGTTTCCATGCTGATATGCCATATAAAGCCCTGGGAATCCAGCATTTTTTGCCAATTTCTGAAAATAGTCAATCATTTCATTCCCACATTCAATCAATTCTGGTTTATAGATAACCAATAGTGGTTTTCCATCGCATTTGATGTATCTGTCATCTTTAAAAAACTGAAGCAAATATTCAAAATGTTCTTTCCACTCCTGCTTCCCACCATATTTCTGCGGAATCAATGTTTGGCTGGAATTCACCCAAGCTTTTGTCCATGCCTCATTTGCCCAGCAAATACAAAAAGGCATATCTATATTTCTATTTGCAAGCATCTGTTCCATTGGCTTTTCGAGCAACAATTTCCCGTTAAACCAATAATGGTAATAGCAAAATCCATACACACCATATTTTTTTGCTATTTGTGCTTGCCATATTTTTACGTTATCATCTAACAAGTCATAATAATTTCCATTTAATGGGACTTTGGGTTGGATATGTCCTTCATAAAGCGGTTTAGCCTTTTTAACATTAACCCACTCTGTAAAACCATCTCCCCACCACTCATCATTTTCCGGTATATTATGGAATTGGGGAAGATAAAATGCTATAATTTTCATAATATGATTCCTCACTTAAATGTTTTTTATTTCCTCTATAAAAACTCTATAATTTTTTTTTGCGTTAAATTTTTGTTCCCATGTATTCCTTGCTGCGTCCCTGAGCTGTCTATAGCCTTCAGCATTCATAGTTGCAATGGAATCCACTTTGCCAGCAATATATTCATCATCCTCGTCATCAATAAGATATCCATTAATTCCATTCACTACGATTTCAGAAGTTCCTGCTATCACAGGAATTCCAAATGACATTGCCTCCATAATAGAAACCGGAATCCCCTCAGAGTCGCTCAAATTTATAAATAAATTGATAGCATTATTCCTATAAAATTCCAAAACTTTCCTGTTCTCTACTCTTCCCTCAAACACAGCATTTACATTTTCCCCCAGCGTTTCGGAAGCCATTTTCTTGATTTTACTTTCTTCTTCCCCCGAACCAAAATGCACCCATTCAATCCTCTGTGTCTTGATTTTTGAAAGGGTAGAAATAATTCTGTCTACTCGTTTAATCGGTACAAGATTTGAACAGCTGACGATCCTAAAGCTTTTTCCTTTGTTCTCGCACTTTTCTATACCATTATCCAGCGTCCCAAGCCTTGAAATAGCCATTTTTCCTTTGTACTCTGGAAATTTATCAGCAAGGTAATCGTAGCCATCTTGAGAAATCAGATACACCTTATTGAACTCTTTTAAGAGAAGTCGCCTTGCGGGAATATACTGATCACAGTTTCTCTCTTCATATAGATCATATCTATGCGCTCTTGATATCAGCGTTGGATTGTCAAAATATCTTGCCAGTAGCAGTGCCACATACGGCTGATATTCAAATCTATAAGAATAAATCACTACATCTTTTACAGTTGCTTTTTTATCTAAACCCATGGTTTTTATGGCCCTTCTAGCATCAAAATGAGCCCTGCTGATATAAATAATCAGTCTGATTAGCCTTCTAAAATTAAGCTTCCTCTCCTTCCAGAGTTCTAGAATTTCTCTATAAAAATTCCTGTCAAAAAAAGCGCATATTCCATTAATTATGTATGTCATTTTTGTCCCAAATACTATAGGGAATATATTTACTTTGCATTTACAATTTATGGTTCTTTTCTCGCCCAGAGTTTTTCGCCTTACCCCTAGTGAGATAATATTGACTTCATCAAACGAATCATAATATTGAGTTTCCGTTTCCAAATATGTCTCCATACTTTTCGCTGGATATGGAAAACCTGTTGTGACTAAATATAATTTTTTCATTGCTGCCAATCCCTGATATCCTACTCTTTACTTGCAAAAACCCTAGCCGGATTTCCAAACACCCTTGTATTCTCCAGAACATCTCGAATCACGACACTCCCGATTCCAACATATGAATTGGCCCCTATTTCAATCCCCACGGCTATACATGCATGATCCCCTATAAAACATCCCTCATGAAGCTTCGTTCCTCCCGTAATGCCGCAACTTGAACTAACAGTCACATAATCCTCTAGCTGTGAGTCGTGTCCGAGGATGGTTGACTGTAATGTAACAAAATTACCAATCCTACATCCGGTAGCAATCTTAGAATTCGGGTAGGTTACCACCCCTACACCTAAATCATATTCTGAATAGATATGTGTACTGGGATGGACAATAGAAGCAAATTGAGCACCTTTTGAGACCAACTCTGGCCCAACTATTTTCTTGACCGCCGGGTTTGCTATCCCCATTGCATATCTCACATCTGATCTTGGTTTATGACTCTTGATATTCCCAATAACATCATACTTACTCGGAAAGTCCTTCAATGCATCCAAGTTATCATCCAAGAAGCCAAGTATATTCCAAGTATCTTCTACCGTATTGATATCTTCAATCCAATTCGCCACTTCACGGCCACAACCGCCGGCACCCACAATAATAATGTCTGTCATATTATTTTTCTCCCGCATACTGCACATCCATTTCCTTATATCGAATCTTACCTGACTCATTCCGCAAAATTTCCGGAACCACAAACACCTTGAAAAGATTCTTAAATAGCCCCGTTTTTTCGGATATAAAATCAAGTACCTCTGCCTTTTTACTTCCGTCTATTATATAGATGTTCATTCTGTGATCCGTTCCGGAGCAAGCACATTCGATGTTAAATTCCTGTTGAATCAGCCTTTCAGATTGATCCAGGCTGACCCTATAGCTAAGAAGCTTGAGAAAACGGGATAGTCTTCCTGTCACATAATAGCAGCCATCCTCGTCTCGGCGAGCCAAATCTCCCGTATGGTAAATACCATTAAATTCATCGTCTTTCAGTAAATCTTCTCTGCAGACTGCATAGCCCATCGTAACATTGGGGCCTTTATAGCACATTTCGCCTTCCGCTACTGGTTCTGTCAATATCTTCCCGTTTTCATCAACCAGAAAAAGTTCGCCTTCTGGGATTGCCCTGCCAATACTGCCGATTTTAGATAGGGCCAGTTCTGGTGGAAGACAAGCCATTCGTGCGGATGTTTCTGTGGTGCCAAACGATGCGATAAATCGCTTCCCATTCCTCTGAGCGTACTCTGCAAGTTGTACAAATCTTTTTTCTGTCAGTTTTCCACCTCCCTGAGACAAAGTATGAAGATCAGGCAAATCCATCCGTTCAAAATGAAGACGAAAGAAAATATCATAGCTAAATGGAACACCCGTAAAGTTCGTCCCACGCTCTTTCTTTATGTAATCCCAAAATTCAGGGCTCAGAAGATTATATGTAGTAAGCAAAACTGTAGCTCCTACATATAAATGAGTATTAATCACATTCAGTCCCATCGTATATTGCATACCGAGATCACAAATTGCCCGCTCTTCTTCCGTCCACCCAAAAGCGATAGCCACATTCTTTGCATTTGCTTCCAGATTTCCTTTTTTGTAACGGACAAGCTTAGGACTTCCAGTCGAACCAGATGTTGTCATACAAATCTGGAGATTTTCATTCATCGGGTATATCTTATTACCTGTTTTCAGAAGGACATAACCATAAATCTCAAATATCTTCTCATAGTCAAACCTATGTTCTTCCTCAACAGGGGTCCAAATATACGCTGGGGTGTAGATTTCCAAAAGAGCTGACAGTAGCTTATCATCAATCTTAGCACTCAATGTAACAGGCACAGCTCCATGCTCTACAAAGCCCAAATATCCTATCAAGGAGCCCACGGTATTCTTACATAGATTAAAAATCAATGCGCGGGATTCTACCTGTGTTCCCACAGTGTTCACAAGCTCTGCAAGTTTTCCATATGTGATGCGATTTCCCTCATTATCAACCAACGCTAGGGCATCACTTTTTTGCTTATCAATATTAAGAAACATGAATCTCTTTCCTCCTATCACATGATCGTGCATCCATCAACGGGCAGTATCTGCCCAGAAATATACTCAGAATAATCTGATGCCAACAGAAGGCATCCACCAGCAATATCGCTTGGTTGGGCGATTCTACCCATACAGATATTGCTGATCCTCCCCTGCAATTTTTCTATATCTACCTGCTCCATCATTTCGGTCTGTGTAAGTCCTGGTGCGATAGAATTCACTCTTATTTTTTTGGGAGCCAGCTCTTTTGCCGCAGATTTTGTTAGAGCAATGATGGCACCTTTGGTGGCCGAGTACACAAGCTGTCCTGGGTTCCCTCTAAGACCTACCACGGATGAAATATTAATAATGCTTCCACCGTTTTCATTACGAGCCATAATGCGGCTTACAGCCTGAATCATTTCAATGGTGCCATAAACATTTACTCTAAACATTTTTTCCATATTTTCTCGTGAAATCATACCAATCAGCTCATTAAACTCAACTGCGGCATTATTTACCAGAATGTCGATATGGCCAAACTGTCTCTTAACTGCCATCACATTCTGTCGAACTTCACTCGGATCAGAGATATCAAAATAATATGGATGAAGACGGCTTGCGTATTCGCTTTCATCAATCCATTGTTCCGCTGAACCTACCCTGGTTCCATTAACTACAACTTCTGCTCCCTGGGAAGCAAATAGGCATGCGATTTCCTTCCCAATCCCTCTTGTGGAACCGGTAACAATACAAACTTTATTTTTTAGCAGTTCACTCATCAAATTTCTCCCTATTCCAACTTTTCTCAAAAACGGCAGTTCGCATTCAGAATAAGAAATGATTCTTATCTCCAGCACCAAACTTCAAAAAAATATTTTCATTTAATATTGTTTCACTAGACAAAACAATAATCCTATTGACAAAAATCATGCTGTTTCCAGAACTATAGTCTTTGATTATTTCTGTACATAATATTGTCTTGGTATATCATTCTTCAAAATCTACGCCATATCTCTTTAGGATCTCCATGCCATTCATGTATCCGCCAAAATGAAGGATATCTTCAGACTCAAACATTACCTCAAAAGTGTCCTCCAATTCACTAATTAACGTTAGATGTGTAAAGGAATCCCAATTACTAATATCTTTAAAATTAAATCCTTCATTTAATTCCCTACCATCTACATTAAAAATTTCTTCAAATATTTTCTGATATTTTTCCCTGTTACTCATGATTTTTTCCTCCCTAGTTTTCCTAATAATTATTATTTTGCTTATGTATTTTCCAAAAGCCTTCCACAGAATTTACTGATAAATCTCCATTAATTATTTCTATTTTCATATCAGGAATACAATTATTTAACATATGATGGATTGCATCATGAGGGATAAATGTCACCCCTGTTGCAATCCACACATTGTCTCCCATTGATATGAGTTTAGGATATAAAGGGATTTTTCGGAACATACCCATACAATGATTATCTACATGATATATGCTATGTTTCTTTAAATATTTAACACGTTTCTGACCCGTTCGTTGTAAGCCCATACTCATAGTATATTTAATTCTATACCAATCCATTAACTTAACCTCTATATACCTTAAAATAAACAATTGAAGATATTTAATTTTATACTTCTTCTATAATATTTCTTACCAACATAAAGCTCTCTGCATACTTAACATTCACAGTAGACCCTCTGTACATAGCCAGTGCCTTAATCCCATCTATCGATCTAGGGTTCGGATACTCTTTAATCTGTGAGGCATAGCATTGCATTGCCCTGATTTTTATGTCTAATGTGTCCGAGATATCAATCCACGTATCAGGCATGAAAGATCTTTCGCTATTCGGTAAATTCCAACCTGTTTCGGACAATGTTTCATACATATAAACTGTTTTGACTGATGAACCCTCGATTGGTCGTACGGCTACAAGCGCGCTTTCTGTGACTTCTCTATGATCAAAATGCATATCCCCGATAAAAGGAATAAATACAATATCTGGATTTACTTTCTTAACAATTCTGTCTACTTCGCTATTTATTTCTGCTGGCTCTAAAGTTTTTAGCTTCACTACTGGTAAGTTAAGGAAGAAAGAATCTTTTATCCCCATCAGAAAGTGTGCTCGTTTCGCTTCTTCTTGCATCATTTTATATTGCGTTCCACTTGTCACCTCACAAATATATACCGAATGACCTGCCTTTGCATATTTAGCTATGGTTCCTCCAACTCCCAACACCTCATCGTCATTATGTGGAGCAAATACTAATACATTCATATTAATCCTCTCATTTAAGCTTATGCCCTACTCTTAAAGCTACACTGTCTACATTTTCATAATCCGTAACCCTAACCAAACCATCTATTCCCAGAACATCAAATGATCTGTCATTTATTTCCGCAATTTGCCCTGGAATTCCGATATACTTTTTATTCTCAATGACTTCGGCTCTCCATATAATAATTTTATGTTCACCATCATACATGCCAAATGCACCTGGATAGGGATGTGAAACAGCCCTAATCAACCTATGTATATCAACACAGGGTGTTTTCCAGTCTATCTGACCATCTTCCGGTCTCCTGATAAGCAAATATGTTGCTTCTTCTTCATTTTGCTTTTGGGGTTCAATGGTGCCATCTATTATTTGCTTTAGTACTCTACGGGATAGACGAGAAAGCGCAGATAACAGTTTTCCCCTCACATCAATAGCGTAATCTGTGTCCTCAATTACATATTCTTCCTGTCCAAGGATATCGCCGCTGTCTATTCCCTCATCTATAAGAAAAAGCGTGCATTTTGTTTCTTGGACTCCAAGTAAAATTTGCCAGACAATTGCAGCACGTCCACGGAATTTAGGAAGTGGTGTTGGATGAAAACCCACAACACCTTTTTTAGCCAAATCTATCATCTTTTGCGGTACCAACTGGGAGAGACCTATCACAAAAATATAGTCAGGTTGAATCCTCTTTATTATTTCTATATTCTCCGGATCACTTATTTTTTTGAATTTTTTATATGATATCCCATTTTCAGCCGCCAACTCATGTATTGGTGTATAGCCAGATACATTTGCTGAGTATTTCTCGTCAAGAGAGAAAACTATATCCACAGGAAATCCTATCTTTATCATTTCCTCTAATAAAATGCGGCTTGATCCAACAGAACCGATCAATACATTTTTCATATCAATATCTTCCTCTCATTTTGTTTTATGTGTAATATCGTAAAACGGATTGCGATGATACTTTAGGTCCTCCTCGCTTATGTACTTTTCCTCTCCCCCAAAAACCACCTTTACCGTTTTTAAAATTATCTTAATATCAAGCCCCAAACTGAATTCTTTTACATATCGGCAATCATATTCAATCCTTCTAGGCCAAGACAAAAGTACGTTGCCATTCACTTGAGAAATACCCGTTAATCCTGGAGACATGCTGAGGCGAATCTCCTGTCCTTCATGAAATTCTTCAACGCGCTGTAGTACAGTAGGTCGTGGACCAACAACGCTCATTTCTCCCTTAAAAATATTGATCAACTGTGGAGTTTCATCTAGTTTCGAGCGTCGGAGGAATTTACCTAACACAGTAATGCGATCTAAGTCTTTTTCAAAAGAAAAATTTTTTTCTGCTTCTTTATCAACTCTCATTGTTCTAAATTTAAGCACCATAAAAGGTTCAAAATTCTTTCCAACTCTTTCTTGTTTAAAGAAAATTGGTCCCGGCATCGTAATTTTTATTAAAATTATAATCAAAAGCCAGAATGGTAATAGTATGAATATACACACCCCACTAAACAATATATCAAAGCATCTTTTAACTGCTAACTGAATGCTTCTCATCTTTTCCATCCTCTTAGTCATCAATTATCTTTCACCGTTACATATACAGAAAATCGAAACATAAAAACTACTCAAAACACTGTCTGATAATCTCAATAACCATCTCCTGCTCCTCCACCGTCATCTTATTATCACTCGGCAGACACAGCCCCCTCTGGAAGATATCCATCCCCACATCCAGCGGCTTCCCATCTTTCCCAACGACTCCGCCTTCAATATAAGCATTGGTCTTCGCCCTACCATTCCCTTCCCGGGTCACAAACCCGTTCATCCGATAGATCGGCTGCATATGCATCGGCTTCCAGATTGGCCTGCCTTCCGCATTATACTTGGCAAGCGTCTCCAAGATTTCCGTCGGGCAGCTCTTCCCCGGTTCACTGATATAGACAGCCTCCTGTTCTCCCCTCACCTGACGGCACATCGCCTCCGGCTTGATCAGCAGGCAGCTCAGCCAGAAGTTAGGCTCGCTGTTTTCCTCATCATATGGATTCATCACTACGGGAAGATCTTTGAAGCCTTCTTTATATCTCTCATAGATAGCTCTTTTCTGAGCGATATGTTCTTCCAAGTATGGGAACTGCCCCCGAACAACTCCTGCGATCACATTGCTCATCCGGTAGTTGTATCCCAGCTCCTCATGCTGGTACCAGGGAGCATTCTCCCTGGACTGGGTGGACCACTTCCGGACTTTATTGGCCGCCTCCTCGTCATCTGTCAGCAGCATGCCGCCGGAGGAACCGGTGATGATCTTGTTGCCATTAAAAGAAATGCAGTTGTATGTCCCAAATGTTCCCGTCTGTCTTCCCTTATAAGTCGCTCCCAGGGACTCTGCAGCATCTTCTATAATGATTGCTCCATGTCTATCACAGATTGCTTTCAGTTCGTCGATCTTTCCGGGTGTTCCGTAGAGGTGGGCCATGACCACCACCTTCACTTCCGGGTACATTTCAAAGGCTTTCTCGAGAGCCACCGGATCCATATTCCAGGTATCATATTCCGTATCGATAAATACGGGAACTCCTCCCTCGTAGACCACCGGATTGACCGTAGCGTCAAAGGTCATGTCTGAACAGAACACCTTATCTCCTGGCTTGACTCCTGCCAGCTTTACTGCCATATGTAAGGCGGCTGTCCCTGCTGAGAGTGCCACCGCGTATCCGCAGCCCACTTTCTCACAGGCCAGTCTTTCTGCCTCATTGATGTTTTCACCCACAGTCGACATCCAGTTTGTCTTATAGGCTTCTGTTACATATTCCAGCTCAGGGCCATGCATGGTCGGACTGGAAAGCCATATTCTCTTTTCAAATGGTTGAATCTCTGTTATTTCTCTTTCTGCTAACATCTGCTTCTTCCTTATTTCTCCACAAAAATAAGAGCCTCAGCAAGGCTCTCATTTCAAACTTCTCTTTTTGATTTTCTTCTATCTCCTCATCACTACTTCCAGCCCCACCTGCATCTCCACTGTTCTCCCGAACATCTCGATTTCCAGCCAGGCCTTCCGCTTGTGGCGGTCTATTTTCCTGATCAATCCTTCATTTCCTTTCAGCGGACCGCTGGTCACGACCACCCGCTCATTCTCAATGATTCCCTCTGACATCCCGACGATCTGTTCTTCATCGCCCAGTCTCAGCAAGAAATCCACTTCCTCATCCGTCAGCGGGACGATTGTCTCTCCTGTCCCCAGCATCTTTGTAAGTCCGATGACCCGCTTCAATGCAAAGAAAAGCTTCTCCTTATCTTCACTGACCAAGAACACATATCCTGGGAACAGCACCTTTAATTCTGTATGCCATTCTCCCTGATACTTCCGTTCCTGCTCATACTTTGGAATGAAACTTTTTTCTAATATGCTCTTATCAATGATAGTTTCACATTGTCTCTGGATCTCCTCTTCTGTACCGGTTCTGACCTGGATCACATACCACATAGCTGCCCTTTCTGCTTTGCCTTCCTGGTAAGAGGGTATGCTTCGCCATTCCGACCTGCTGCAGCTTGTCTTTTACGGAAGCTGCACGCCCGAATCTTTCACACACCCTGTTACACTTTTCGGTTTCTAACGCGGCAAAGCGACGATTAAAAACCTTGAAAGATTTTTACGATCTATTCAGCCATATATCTGCTGCGAATCCAAGCTGTCTGACTGAATAGTCCTACATCATCTGTCCAAATCCGGATGATACGTTGGCACGATCTCTGCCACGATCTCCTTGATCCTGCCGGACTCATTCTTGCTTTCTCTGTCCATCAGTTCCAGTTTTTCCTTAAAATCTTCATCGTCCATCTCAATGGGTTTTCCGATGAAGATCAGCTCATTGTCTGTTTCCTGCATTCCCTCTTCATCCATCAGAAGCTCTTCATACAGCTTCTCTCCGGGACGAAGTCCCGTATAGACGATAGGGATGTCCACGTCCGGCGTGTACCCGGACAGCCGGATCAGGTTCTTTGCCAGGTCCAGGATCTTCATGGGCTCCCCCATGTCCAGGACGAAGATCTCCCCGCCCTTTGCATAGGCCCCGGCCTGTAAGACCAGGGACACCGCCTCCGGAATCGTCATAAAGTACCGGATGATATCCGGGTGGGTCACCGTCACCGGACCGCCCTGCTCGATCTGCTTTTTAAAGAGCGGGATCACGGACCCGTTGCTTCCCAGTACATTTCCGAACCGCACGGCCACAAAGTCCGTCTTTGACCTGGCGTTCATCATCTGCACCACCATCTCGCACATCCGCTTGGACGCCCCCATGATGTTGGTGGGGTTCACGGCCTTGTCCGTGGAGATCAGCACGAAA
>OGQQ01002249.1_pt1 | contig 12918 bp, 4 predicted proteins | sample 1553281 | NCBI WGS metagenome assembly OGQQ01 (sample SAMEA2579937, study PRJEB22360) | human gut metagenome | biome: human gut; feature: human-associated habitat; material: faeces | place: Denmark | collected 2008/2010 | reverse complement strand
TGGCCCCCCCCCCCGCATGGTGAAGGGCACCTGCTCCGTTTGCGGTACCAAGGTGAACAAGTTCCTACCTACCAAGAGATTGGATGCCGTAAGCACATACGATGCGATGTAGAGAGCCGCGGAAAGATACAGAGCAAATCAACTGGATTAGCGCTCTCGAAACGTAAGGCAATAGCAAGTGGGAAGTCTTGGTGTTCGGCATGATGCAAAAACGGAATAGGGTAAATCAAACGGCGATCGGATCGAACGGACGGAGCTCTTTGCGCAACGCAATGTTGCTTGTCGTGGGCATTGTTCTTTGTACCGCGCTGCTATGCGTGGGCACGGTAAACGCATCGGCCGACGAGACTGCCGATTCTTCTGCTTCGAAATCTGCAAGTCAGGCAGCCGACTCTCAAACCGATGCTCAACCTTCCGATACCTACATCACGGATTGGTCTTGGGACGACAAGGACGGCGTCCTCGTTGAATCCGACGGAACGTGGTACCTTGCGCTGTTCGTCGAAGATGCGAAAAACGTTGACGAGGACGATGTGGAAGCCCTTCTGCCCAAGAACATGAGCGTCACCCTCGCAAACGGCGAGAAAACCTCCGTTCTGATCTTGTGGAACGAGGGGAGGGGGGTATTCTCTGAGAAGGTAGGATCGCCTCTCGGCGATGGAGGAGATGCCTATCGGATGAAGGCCTCCATCGACGGCTACACCTTGGCGGAGGATGTGCCTGCACCTGCGGTCACGATTCTCTTCGGCGGGGCGGAGGCCTACGCCGAATACCCGGGAACCCGTAAGCCCTTGACGAATGCCGATGACAGCTTCTGGGCTGGCCATCAGGTGCATGGCATCACACCGGCAGGCACCACAGTCAACCTGTTCGACTACGACCCTGAGATCGGCAGTAACGGGAACGACGTCCTGCCAGGCGGAACTGATGCAAGTTTTACAAATCACAGCAACGGTATTAATGATGGCGCCCTGCTGCTCTTCGGCGGCTCTGCCATGCGCGAAGCCGGCTTTTGGAATCTGGGATCGGGCGCCGGCCGTCCTTGGGGCCAAAACAACGTGAACATGAAGGGCATCGTGAAATCCACATTGGAGGACAAGTATCCTTATATCAACCTGGATCAAGCACGTAGTACACTTCAAAATCCGACAGAACCAATAATTGAGGAAGATGGTCTTTGGGGTGATCCGAATCGCAAACTTATGGACATCGCTAATCTAAATCATGCGGAATCCGAAAACGCCGGCGTGAACGCGGCCAGAGCGCTTTCTGCAAAGCTTCTGGAGAGCCGCGGTCTGACGCTAACCGGCAATACGGTCAGCGGCGACTGTGAAAAGGCTTCTCTGCGCTATCTGTTTGATCCGGATACAACAACGGATGGTAAAGAATCCTATCAAAATGTCACCGGTCTGTTCCAAGTAGATGAGGATGGCTACTATTACTACGACGCCCGGAAAAACTTCGCGGAATTTACGGAGAGCCACGCCACGACGAAGGACGGCACGCAAAGCGACGGCTCCTTCACGCTCTACGACGGCCCTGCCGTGTGGCGCACAGACGGCGGCTGGAACAAGGATACCCAGGCGTTCGATGGCGACATGAGCCTGGGCAACTTCTTCCCGTTTAACAGCGCGTCAGAGGTTTTTGACAGCATTCAGACAGAGGACAAGGATGGGAATAAGACCAATATACTCTCCAGCTCCGAAGACATTACAAACGTAGGTAATGAGGTTCGTGCAAACCATTACATGGGCATGACCATGCAGGTGGATTTCACCCAGCCTGAGAACGGAAAGCTGAACATGGGCAGCAACGGCAAGCAGCCTATGGTGTTCCAGTTCTCCGGTGACGATGACGTTTGGGTATTCATCGACGGCGTGCTGGTGCTCGATTTGGGAGGCGTGCACAGCGAGCTATACGGCACCATCGACTTCAGCACCGGCCAGGTCATCACCGGTCAGAGCTGGCGCACCGGCGGATTGCCCGACAACCCCGGCAGCCTTCCGAACGACGAGGAGACCACGCTGTACGATATGTTTGTAGCCGCCTTGGGAAAGGATAAGGCGGATGCGATGCACTGGGTGGAGAATAACGGAAAAAAGATTTTCCCCACCGGCACCGAGCACAGCCTGAAGATGTTTTATCTGGAGCGCGGCAACTACGATTCCAGTTTGCAGATGCGCTTCAACCTCCAACCTCCCCTCATGCACAGCATCAAGAAGGTAGACCAGAACGGCGATGCGCTTGAAGGTGTGGAGTTCGACTTGTACAAGGCGACGGCCAAGAACGGCGAAAGCGTCTATGCTGAGGATTACACCGTCGATGGCGACAAGATTGGTTCGCTGGTGACTGGCAAGGACGGAAAGGCATCGTTCTCCCGTGCCGATGGCTCGCCCTTCAGCTTCACCGACCAGTACCATGCCGACGGAACGCTGCACTACATTCTGAAGGAAACCAAGACGGCTGGCGGCTATCGGGCTTTGCCGAAAGATATCGTGCTGCGGTTCGACCCCAACAACTCCATGCTTATCGTTGCGAACCGCTACCAAACAGGCGCGTACGCCAGCTTCTTCTCGAACATCCGTGAGACGGGACAATTGACGTACGGTCAATTCGACGAGCAAAGCGGCGTCATCGCGTCAAGCAGCACTGAGCTTAGTGCGGAAAGTAAAGAAACGGGACTCATTGTCGCCGTGCCCATGCTGCTGGAAGGGAACATGTCCCACGACGAAGTGGCTAACGACGGAAAGTGGCAGGCGCTCTACGGAAGCAACACGGAGGGCTACGGCGCCGTATCCCCAACAGAGCGCAAGGCCGAGGCGTGGCGCAAAGCTGTGCTGAAGGCCGCTTTGTACCAGGCAAGCGACGAGCGCTGGCCCGAGTGGCACCTTACCTACAACCAGAACACCGGAAAGCTCGAGGGCCTGCTGGAGGACCTTCCTGGGCGCTCGGACCGTTATCTGCTGAACAACGACCAGGGCGACATGAAGATGGTCTACGGCGTCATCGAGCCCAGTGGATTGCAGAAGCTCGGTATCCAAGGCAACACCTCCCAGGAGCTCTACGACGGCCTTGAGCGCTATGTTTCCGATGCGATCGAGGCTGGAGAGAAGTCTGGAAAGACCGCCGACGAGGTGATTGAGGGCATTGTGGCCCAGCTCAGCATCACGGGCGACCTTGGCAGGCGCGATTTCTCGTTCTTGAACACCGATCAGTTCCAACGTGAGTTCCGCTCTATCATCTACATCCCCAACGAGCGCCGCGAGCTGCGCGTTCAGAAGGTCGACCAGAACGGCAAGGGCGTCAACGGCGTGACCTTCACCCTTACCGCCAAGGATGGCTCTACCGTTACGGGTACGACCGCCAACGTGAACGGCCAGGACGGCATGCTGATCTTCAGGCCGGACGCGGGTAAAGAGGACGGTTATGCCCAGATGACATGGGCGGAAGTGGGCTCGGAATACACGCTGGAAGAGACATCTGCGCCAGCAGGCTATACCTTGAACAAAACGAAGGTCCCAGTTGTGGTGGGCATCTATTCCATCTACGCTGATGCTGGTTCCAAGAACGATGGCGTCACCGTCATGGCTGGCGTTGGTAAACTGATGCAGACCATGACCAAGTACGCCGCCGATGACATGGTCAACATCACGTTGCGCGACATTACCGCAATCGCCCAAACGCAGAAGGCCGATTCGTTCAAGATGGACGGCTGGAAGGACGACCTGCTCGAGGGGACGAAGATCCCTCGGAGCATGAACCTGCACTACGGTATGAACGCGGTGGTGGACTACGGCCTGCATGACGAGGATGGCGGGCAGAACATCTACCCGTTCTTCACCACGGACGAAGGCTTCCTGCGCACGCGCGTGGTACAGAACACCGCGGCGCTGCAAGGCAACGGTTCCTATCACGGCAACAACTCCGCCAACTGGGACAACTTGAAAGACAGGGACCTCACCAGCTTGTTCAGCCTGCTGAATACCGTCGTGGTGACCGACACGAAGGATGAGCCTGACAACCCCACGGGGAAGCTGCACATCGGCAAGGTCGTCTCCGGTGACGGCGTGGCAGATGGCGACTACGCCAAGAACTTCACCTTCAGCGTGTCTTTGAAAAATGCTGACGGGTCGGCGCTTGAGGGCAGCTATTACTACTACGGCGAGCAGCGCGCCGGCTACATCACCGACGGCGGCACGCTTTCCCTGCGCCATGACGAAGCGCTGACGGTTCTCGGCTTGCCTGTGGGCACGAAGTGGGAGGTTTCCGAGGTACGGGAAGATGGTTGGAACGTGAAACCGTCTTCCGGCACCGTCAGCGGAGGGATCGAGGCCGATGCAACGGCCAATGCGCTGTTCACGAACTACAAGGGAAAGCTGAAGCTTGGCGATTTGAGTGTCTCGAAGACCGTCAAAGGCAACGCGAGTGACAAGAACAAGGACTTCAACTTCACCGTTACGCTGAGTGACCGAAGCATCGCCGGCACATATGGCGATATGGAGTTCAAGGACGGTGTGGCGAGTTTCACGTTGAGCGACGGCGAGAGCAAGACAGCAACCAATCTGTCATCGGGAATCTCCTACACGGTGGAGGAAGACGACTACTCCAATGAGGGTTACTCGACTTCCAAGACCGGCGATTCGGGCAAGATCTCCGAGGGCGATACCGTCCGTGCATCGTTCATCAACACGAAGGGCGTTGATGATGGAGGTAGTACCGATACGCCTGGTGAGGATAGAGACGGTGAAGGCGAAGGAGGCAGATTACCTCTAACGGGCGACATGCTCCCTCTCGTTCCTTTGGTTTTGATGATGGTGCTTGCGGCTTGTGCAACGGCGATTGCTGCTGTGCGTCTTCGCAAGAATTAGGCGATGTGTATTGGGTCATGCGGCAGAGCCGGCGCGTTACAGGTTTTGGCTGGCTGCTTGTTTAAGCGTTCGTAGCTGCTGAGGTGATCCTGATGGCGAGGCTGGGGGGAGTGTCCCCTTGGCCTCGTTGCGTTTTGCAGGGAGGTGGCACGATGCGGTATCCGATGAGGATCCGCAGGCGTGCAGCGGACTATTTCGAACAAGGCTGCTCGGGGGATACGTTGCGAAAGAGCTCGGTGTGCCCGAAAAGACGGTGAGGAAATGGGGGTATTCCTATCAAGCGCTTGGAAGACAGGCGTTTCTCAAGGGAAATCCCAAAACATATTCCTATACGAAGATCAAGGATAACCAGGGCAATTATGTGACACGTAAGCCTGTTGTGGTTCTCGTTACAGATGGAGAACCTCAACAGTTCATGTCCGAGAATTGGTAGGAGCCAGGACTTACCAGCAGTTATTATTCGGGCAATAATATGGGAAATACCGCTGCGGTTTTCGGCTCTATTTTGACCGGTGCATATTGGAAAAAGAACGTTGATGCCAATTACGGGATTTCCTCGAATGTGTACACTATCGGTGTTGATCTGACTAATCCTAACGGGCAGTACTACCAGACTGTTCTGGATCCAGGGAACGGTCTAAAAAAGGTTGACGGTGTTGACGGTCTTGATGGCATAAAATCTGGTATGGCATCCGATTAAACCGCAGGATATGCCTATAACGCCTGGGAGGCGTACAAAGCGGGGAATCGCGTTAGCCTTCCTGATAGATACGGTAACAGGCATACGTTTAATCATCCCGAGCAGGATGATGTATCCGAAGCCGACTTGAATTATGTGAATAGGTATTTCTTCTCGACTTCAGAAGACCTTGGTGGAATCTTCGATGAGATTATGAGCGAGGTTAGCAACGAAGCCTTCTATGCAACTGCCGAAAGCACAGGCGGACAGCAGAGCGCCGTTATTTACGAGGCTAAATCGGCGAATACATGGAGGTCAAGGACGTTAAGGGCGTTCTGTGGGATGGAGCGCTGCACAACGCCACTTACAATAAAGTGTCTGGGTAATGCACGTTGCAGCTGGCGAACGGTGAAACAAATCCGAAGCATCCGATTACGGCGAAGATGTCGACATCAGCCAAATGACCTTAAAAGTTAATCGGGTTACGAGTGAAGCGCGCCACAAAATTTGAAAAGCGATGGGCATAGAACCCTAGCCAGAACGAACAAAGGAGGGTGGCCGATCGGTCACCCTCCTCATCTATGCAGCTTTCGCTGCCTACGTTCAAACAACAGCTGGCTGGCCGATCAAACCGGCCAAACCCTCCTTGCCTACTTCCTACGCATCCTCAATGCGGCAACCGCTGCAACGCATGCCGCAAGCACGACCACCACGGTCAGAGGCACAATAGGCGAAGTGTCGCCGGTCTGAGGCAGCTTATCATCGTCGCCGGTATCACCAGAACCGCCATCGCCATTGTCTCCACCACCATTGCCGTTGTCTCCACCACCACTGCCGTTGTTTCCGCCACCATTGCCGTTGTTTCCGCCGTTGTCGTCATCATCGCCGTCATCCGGCGGCAGAACCGGATCGAACGGAGAAGCAGGCTTCTCGTAAGCGTTCACGAACACCGGCGCGCCGTTGTCGCCAGCGGTCCACTCAGCCTCGAGGTTGCCCTTGCCGTTGTCGGTCACCTTGACGGTAACGGTGGCTTTGTTCCTGGAGTAGACCATGCCGGGAATCCTGTCCGCATCGCTCTCGGGAACGACCTCGGTCACCTCGTAGGTGTAGGTGTCGGATTTGGTGTAGGTGATCTCGCCGAAGTCGAAGGCCACCTCTTCATCGGCCTTCTTACCCGCTCCGACGCCCTCGCCGGAGACTGTCACGGTATCGAGCGTCTTGCCGTCGTCGTCCTTGGGCATCGGGGCCCCGTCGAGCGCGGTCAGCTTGAACTCGAAGCTGTCGGACTCGAGCCAGTCGCGGCCCTCGAGAATCTTGACACCACCGATGGTGGCGCAGGCCTCCAGATAGTCTGCCATTCCGTTATCGTTACGGTCGGCGGCCCAGACGGCGTAGAGGGTCACATCCTTCGTTTGGATTCGATATTTTGCTCCAGGTGTAATCAGGAACTGCAGTCCCTCCTGCGTCGTCTCTGCTGAAAGTGCTTCTTCGCGTTTATCCACGCTCCAGCCCACAAAGACCTCATTGGAGTTTCTGGTGAAGTTCTTCTCCGCTGTCAATGTGATCTCGGTGTTCTTTGCAATACCCGATACCATCGCCGGTGCAGTTTCGTTGCCGCCGTTGAGGTCATAGGTGAGGGTATAGGTCTCCAGCACGTCGGCTGTTCCGTTGCCATTCTCATCATAGCCCCATGCGGCGTAAACCGTCTTGTTGGTACTGCCGAAGGTGACCTCGGTGACCGTTGCCGGTGCGGTGTCCGCGCGACTAAAAATCGCATTCGTCTGCGCTTCAGTCCAGCCGATAAAGACAACCTTCTTACCATCCACATCGTCGTGGGTAGGCGCTGCTGTGCTCAAGGGAACCTCGTCTCCAGGGATATAAATTTTGCTATCCGTAGGTACATTGCTGACAGTGCCGCCCTGCTGGGCATTGCCATCGTAGGCCAGCGTATACTCTTCCAGATAGTCCGCCGTTTTATTCCCGTTGCGGTCGGCGGCCCAGACAGCATAAACATTGGTGTTGCCGTCATCATCGGCGTTTCCGCCGTCAGCCTTCGCCTTCTCCATCGTTACTTCTGTCACAATGCTGCTCGCCAGTCCATCATAATCAGCCTTGGTTTTGATAACGGTGTCCAGAATCGGCGATGTGCTCCAGCCGATGAAGATATGAGCGTTGCCCGTGGTTTTATCGCTGAAGGCAAAGGTATGGGAAGTCACCTCGCCGCTGGCAGCAGATGCCGGTTTATCATGGCCCAAGCTCTTGCCGGAAACCGTACCGCTGGTGGAGAGCTTTGCCGTTGCGCCTGCCACATGATGGTGAGGGCAGAGGATGTCTTCACGAACATTGTTATTGCCGTGGTAACGGACATGGACAGCATCATCGTTGTAATCCGGGTTGCCGTTGCCGTTGCCGTCCACCGCGTAGACGGCATAGAGGGTAACATTACGGGCTGGCATTGTGTGTTCATCCGCCGAGATGATCTTGTTAATATCCGCCTGTGCCGCATCTTCCTGAAGAGGATCCGGGATCTGTTCTTCACTCCAACCGACGAAGATTGTATCCTCGCCCTTTTTCAGATTCCCTGTGCCGGTATAATCCGGTCTGACCTTCTCGCCCTCGATATGCGTGGAGGTCGCCGGAGCCGCTGCCCCGCTGCCTCCGTTGAGGTCATAGGTGAGGGAATAGAGCTGTTTTACTTCCGCCGTAAAGGTTACATCGGCGGAAATTTCTACTTCCTTGAGCTGATCGGCGGTGTATGTGTTGGTTCCGTCCGTCCAGTTTCCGGTGAAGCGATAGTCTTTATCGGCGGTGACTGTTGGGATCACGTTCCCCAGTTTGTCCCCGTGCCACACCTTGGTTGTAGTTCCGCCCTGCCCATATGGCACGCTGAACGTCACCGTATGTGGCTGCTGCAGGCCAATCATCAGATTCTGCGCATCCGCGATGTCATTAGGATTTTTATTCATATCCAGAACAACGCTGGCCGTGGCGGTGTTCTTTCCCGCATCCAGCGAGAATTTTCCTCCGATTTCCGGCAGGGAGAATTTCAGCGGATTATTGCCGTTGGCGTCGGTGCTGCCGGGATTGGTGACGACCACGTGGTAGGTGTCCGCCCGGCGGCCGTTGAATGAAAATGTTCCACCTGTGGCGGTTGCCTTATGCGCAGCATCCCCCTCCGCACAGTTTTCATTGCCGTTGCTGTGGTTCGCTTCTACCGTAACACCGCCTGTGTAAAGTTCATCCGTGCCTTCGTCATATGTGCCGTTAAAGTCTTTATCGATAAAAATCTTACCGGCAATGACGCCCGTCTGGAATTCCACCTGGATCCGGGGCAGGGGGTTATGGCCCTGATTTAGCGTATTGCCCACGGAATAAGGGGACACACCGCAGGGTCCGAAGTTGATCTCACTGCCCACCAAATTCGCGTTCCCTTCAAACATCGGCTCCAGACGCATGTTGACTTTCAGTTCGGCATCTTGAGGGATTGAAGTAGTGTCAGGCTTCGCCGCAATGCGGATCATTTTGACTGTTTTCCACTTCGCAGCCTTTTCTTCATCGGTGGTACACCCATCTAATAACTGTTCCTCAGTCTGGTACTTAGTCGTATTGGTGTAATGCTTGGCTTCACCCGCCGTTGCCGTTGATTCGATATCCGTGGCATAGGTGACCTGAATCTCACCTTGATGATTTCCACCAATCCAGAGCTCCGGTGCTCTAGTCAGATTCATATCAAATTCAAATGCCGTATCCTGCATATGGCTATCCCACAAGTCGCCTTTCTTAGGCACCGGAATAAAGTAATAGAAGGCCTGGGCGTCTTCCTTAGAGAACGCTCGCCCCGTTTCATTCTTCAGGGTGAACAGCATATCCACCACGTGGTTTGCGTCTTTCAGGTAGACCTTTTTCCCATCATTCTCAAAGTTGGAATACTGCGTCGCATCGAACGCAGCCATAGAACCCTTTTCCGTCATTCTTGCGCCAAAGGTGAAGGTCAGGCCAAGCCTTGCCGCCACCACAGACAGCTTAGTGCCCTTTGCGTTGACGTTGAAGGTGCTGTACCGCACTCTATCATCCATAACCTGATATTGGGCCAGGGTGCCGTTGTTGGATGTGGAGGTTAGTGATGCGCTCTTGAACCGCACGCAGTCTCTCATATCCAGGGTCATGGCATCGGCATCCTTGGCGATATTCATATCAAAGGAAATCCCAATCTGGTACTGCCCCAGCCCGTCGGTGAACCAGCCAACCTTTGCGGGGTTGGCTTTGCCCGTAAAGGTAATCTTGTACAGCTTGTAGCCTGCTTCGGCAGATGTCACAGCCTCAAACTTGTATGCGGTTTCGGGTATTTTTGTTCTTCGGGGATTCTTCACAGTCTCCATGACTGCATCGAGCAGAAATACCTTATCTGCCGTTCTTCCTTCCTCCTGATACAGCTTTAGATTTTCAACAGTTATCTTCTCCGGCAGACGGATGTAGATTTCCTGATCCGTCGTAACATTGTTGGAGGAATAGGGATAAGCGGAGGAGCTGAGCAGGCCGTTGAAGGTAATCGTGTCTCCCGCCGTTGCGGAGGTCTTGCTCAGAATGGGAAGCCGCTCCAAGGAATTCTCCTTATACGCCTGCTCCATGGCCAGAGGGATCTCGCCCCTTGTGTTTGTGACCTTTACGGTATAGTTGCCCGATTTGGCCGTGCTACCACCTGAAGCGGTATCGTACATTTTCATGGAAGCAAAGTTGGTATACGTACCCGCCTCTGCGGTCAGCAGCTTGCCGAAGGTGGTGGCGTATCCCGATGTGGGATCCTGGTCACGGGAGGACACATAGCCCACGTAGTCCTTCTCATAGCTGCCTACGTTGGCCTTGATCTTGGTGAAATACTCGTCCTCGCCAAGTCCTGCCATCTGGGCGGTAAAGGTGACAAAGCCGCCGCTGCTGGTGAGGGGGCCGCTATACTTTTGCTCGCTTAGGTTCTTTGTCGTCGTATACCAGACTTCCACAGTATTGCCCGTGGTTGCAGGAATCTTCTGGGCGGTGACGCCGATTTTATCATTGTTTCCATAGGTGAATTCCACCGTCTTATCGGCGCTGGCGGCGCCGCCCTGGTTGACCACATGGAACTGTCCCAGATAATAGGTAATACCGGAATCGCTTGTGTAATTATTATAGATTGGCTGATTGTTTGCTTTTCCATTTACACTCATGCTCTCTCCTGCTTGAGCAGTGAAGCTGAACGTAGTGCAGTCGCCATTATAGGGATACCATGTACTGCCATCCTGCCAGGTAATCGTTCCGCCCACTGCGGAGGCAACGCCGGTAGCATGAGTCTTACCCTCGTAGCATTTGGGGCTATCCTTACCGGTGTTAGGAATCAAATCGCTACCCCACTTGACGGCATTTGTAGTTGTGACGTCACAATCAGCCGTCCACTTAAAGTAAGGGGTAAAGTAGTCCTGCCCATACTCCAGGTACAGGTTTTCCCAGGTCAGTGTGACGGTATGATCGATATTTTTTTGCGGCTTCTTGAAGTTAAAGCCGTCCTTATAGCCGCCGTCCGCATCCTTGTGATTTTCCGGATCCAGCATGTTGGGCCTGGTGGACTGTCCCGCAGGATCCCAGGTGATGTGATCGAGTTCCGCATAAATATTGCTGCCATCTTTTGTGTAGTATGGCAGGGCAATGGTGATCTCCAGCTTCTTAAAGAACTGGGGCATATCGATGTAGTCCTTGTCCGGGTTTATCCAGATTTGCCGCAGGGCAAAGGACTGATTCGCTGCCGTAGGTACGCCAGTCTTCACGCCAACCCTGGACAGTCTAGGGCCGGTCTGGATGGCTCTGTTGTCACCAGCCGTATCATTGTATTTACCCGTGATTGTGGGAGTGGCGGAGATTGTCTGATATGTTTGAGCGTCTGTGTAGACTCTGATTTTGAGCGGATCCTTAAGTACCTGCTCCTTTGTTCTGTTCCAGAGAACGGTGTCCGGTGCCAGAACGATATTAAAGCTGTTCTTTTCCGCCGTATTTTTGAGGGAATAGGTGATGGTGCCATTTGTAGGACAGTAACCGCCGTAGTTGTTCACACTGTGCAGATCGTCAATGCTTTCAGGCGTTACGCTCTCCGCCATGCCGCCCCGCTCAGGGATCGGGTATTCCACCACGGTCAGCCCGTCGGGCACGGTGATCTCCACCTTTTTGTTCGCCAGATTCAGCTTGCTTTCCACCGCAATGTGCAGCGTGAACTGCTTGGAAAAGTCAACCGTAAAGGAGCTTCCATCTGACAAATCTTGATTGTTCACGCCCTCCGCCCGAATCTCGGCGGCGGTAATTTCCATCCCATCGCTACTGCGCCCCGCAACACCGTCCATTCCAGGTCCCTCAGCGGAAGATGCTGTTAGACCAGCAATGGAGGAACCCCCCTCCTCGGACATTCCCTGACCTGCAGATGCGGCCTTTATCCCATGCTCCCATATCGGCATCTCAGCCGCCGATACCTGCACCACAATCGCGCCAGACAGTACAATGCAAAGCATTGCGCCGACAATCTTGCATCGAGAAAGCAGGCCTGTGCGCGTAAATGATTTCATGGATATAGCCCTTTCGTTCCCAACAGATGAAGTTAAATCTAAACAAAATGAGTCATAAATCCAAGGTTGAATTGCAAAAATCAGCCGAACACCCTGATTCAAACCGGCGTTTCCGCAGACAACCGAACGGCCCGGCGGCCGGGGGCTCGTCCCAGGCTCGGCCCGGTGTTCGGATGAGTTTGCGAATCAACCGTGCCGCCGTTTAGGTCAAGACTCATGGGGTTTCGTTGAATTGACCGGTGGGATGTGGAGTGGTAGCGGTATAATGATTTGCCAATGCGGGCGTGATTCAATGGTAGAATTTCAGCTTCCCAATCAATTTCACGCCCGATTTTTCAGGAAACTCACAAAACAGACAATCACAAAAAACCAGTTCAAAGGCGTACTTTTCGACACGCCTTTGTTTTTCCATCCGTTCGGGAAACAGGAGAAACGCGCGTTTTTGACGAACTTTTGACGAACGTGCGCATTCTCGACCCCGCCGGACCATGCAACAGGGGCTTCGTTTGTGTTCGTTTCGTGGCCGCATCGTCGCTACCTGCCCTGCGAACCATTGGAGACCGCCTATGAGCAGGTGCAAAGTCGTAGCGATAGCAAATCAGAAAGGCGGCACGGGCAAGACGACCACCGCCGCAAGCCTCGGCGTGGCGCTCGCCATGAGCGGGAAGCGCGTTCTGCTAATAGATGCCGACCCGCAGGGCGACCTCACCGCATCGCTCGGCTGGCGCAATCCCGACGAGCTGGAAACCACGTTGGCGACCCATTTGGAGGCGGTCGCCCGCGACGAGCC